>Ga0206817_1047_pt1 | contig 44143 bp, 53 predicted proteins | sample Alteio_BWOrgCont_89_FD_152873 | JGI IMG/M metagenome (GOLD analysis project Ga0206817, IMG submission 152873) | Enriched cells from forest soil in Barre Woods Harvard Forest LTER site, Petersham, Massachusetts, United States -... | ecosystem: Environmental > Terrestrial > Soil > Temperate forest >...
ATGGGTGTGGTGTTGCGTAAATTTTTAGATGAAGACCCTTCTCTGCGTGTGAAGTTCGATCAAGAAACTTCCCAAACCATTATTTCCGGGATGGGTGAGTTGCACTTGGAAATTATTGTGGACCGCATGAAGCGCGAAAATAATTTGGATTGTAATGTGGGTCGCCCTGAAGTTGCTTACAAGGAAGCCATCACTAAAAAAGTGACCAACATTGTTGGAAAATATGTTCAGCAGTCTGGCGGTCGTGGTAAATACGGGCATTGCGTTATTGAAGTTGAGCCCGGCGAACCTGGTACTGGTTATGTCTTCGTCGACAAAATCAAGGGTGGTGCGATCCCGCGCGAATTTATCAAGCCCGTAAAAGAAGGTATTGAAATTGGCGCACAAAATGGTATACTTGCCGGATATCCTGTAACGGACTTTATTGCGACCTTGGTTGATGGATCTTATCACGATGTAGACAGTGACGAAATTTCCTTCCAATTAGCAGCAAAGTATGCTATAAAGGATGCCTTCCGCAAGGCTGGTTCTGTATTCATGGAACCGGTGATGAAGTTGGAAGTTGAATGCTCTGATGAACACTGGGGCAATGTGACCGGTGATTTGATGAAACGCAGGGCTCAGATTAAGGAAACTGGAAATCGCGGTAAGCTTAAAACCGCACTGGTTGATGCCCCTTTATCTGAGATGTTTGGCTACGCGAATGCGCTGCGGTCTCTCACGCAGGGACGCGCATCATTCTCTATGGAGCCTTCGTTTTACGCGCAGGTTCCAAACAGCATTGCCGAGAAAATCATCGGCTCTCGTCAAGATTTTGTGGCAAAGGTTTCATAGCCTTAAAAATCTTGAATGTTTACCCGCTTCAAGCGGGTCCGTTACGACGGATAGAGAATTCGCAAAACTTGAAGTTTAATTTGAATGATGATCCCTGTTGGGATTTGACAGGGATAGGTCTAGTTTTACATAATTTTTATCGGATCATTAATTACGGAGGGTAGGCAAATGGCTAAGGAAAAATTTAATCGTAATAAACCGCACGTCAATATTGGTACCATCGGTCACGTTGATCATGGCAAAACCACCTTGTCAGCAGCGATTGCGACAGTCCTGAGCAACAAAGGTTTAGCCCAAGCACGTGCTTATGATTCTATCGATAACGCTCCTGAAGAAAAAGAGCGTGGTGTTACCATTAATATTTCTCACTTGGAATATGAGACTGAAAGCCGTCACTATGCGCACATTGATTGCCCTGGTCACGCTGACTATATCAAGAACATGATCACCGGTGCGGCCCAAATGGATGGTGCAATCCTCGTCGTGTCTGCGACTGATGGTCCAATGCCTCAAACCCGCGAGCACATTCTTTTAGCTCGTCAGGTCAACGTTCCCAGAATCGTTGTGTTCATGAACAAATGCGATCAAGTAGCTGATAAGGAATTATTGGAATTAGTCGAGATGGAAGTTCGTGATCTTTTAACTAAATATAAATTCGACGGTGAAAATACCCCGATCATCAAGGGTTCAGCGCTAGATGCTTTGAACAATCCTAAGGATTTCGAAGGTAAGGCTAAACCGATTTTAGATTTGATGGCTGCGGTTGATTCGTTCATCCCCAATCCTGTTCGTGAATTGGATAAGCCTTTCTCCATGGCCGTTGAAGACGTGTTCTCCATCTCTGGTCGTGGTACAGTGGCGACCGGTCGTATCGAACGTGGTCGTGTCAAGGTTGGCGAAGAAGTTGAAGTTGTAGGTTTAAGACCTGCTGTTACAAAGACCGTTGTGACTGGTGTTGAAATGTTCCGCAAGGAATTGGATGAAGGTCAAGCTGGCGATAACGTTGGTTTATTGTTACGCGGTGCTGATAAGGACAATATGGAACGCGGCATGGTTTTGGCCTTCCCTGGTTCTATCAAGCCTCATACCAAATTCAAAGCTGCTGTTTACATCTTAACCAAGGAAGAAGGCGGACGTCATACCCCATTCTTTAAGGGATATCGTCCTCAGTTCTACTTCCGTACCACGGACGTGACTGGTACTGCTGAATTACCAGCTGGTGTTGAAATGTGTATGCCAGGTGATAACGTCACCTTGGAAATTGAATTGATTACTCCTGTGGCCATGGAAAAAGACTTACGCTTCGCTATCCGCGAAGGTGGTCGTACCGTCGGTGCAGGTGTTATTTCGGAGATCATTAAGTAATGCAAAAAATACGTATAAAACTCAAAGCGTTCGATCACAGGTTGATTGACCAAAGCACCCAGGAAATTGTGGATACTGCCATTCGTACTGGGGCAACCATCTTAGGTCCAGTGCCATTACCGACCAAGAAGGAATTGTATACGGTCTTACGTTCACCGGTGATTGATAAAAAATCTCGTGAACAATTTCAATTAGCCACCCACAAGCGGTTAATTGATCTAGTGAACCCCACCTCAAAGACGGTTGAGGCGTTGCGCAAATTGAATTTGCCAGCTGGGGTAGACGTCGAGATTAAACAGTAATATTTATACCTCCCCAATAACCTTGTCAACCCCCGGGGTTGACAAGATATTCAAGGGGTCAGGAAGGTAGGATTTACATGATTCGTGGCATAATGGGTAAAAAATTAGGAATGACGCAGATCTTCGATACCGAAGGCAATATTACGCCTGTGACGGTAGTCGAGGCTGGTCCTTGCACGGTTTTAGGGTTAAAAGATAAGCCAAAAGCCCGTGTGGTTTTAGGCTATGAACCTATTAAGGAAACCCGGTTACAAAAACCATTGCTGGGGTATTTTAAGAAATTAGGTCAAGCTCCGCTGAAGCATGTGAAGGAGTTTGAATCTGCGGATAATAAAGATTACAAGGTCGGCGACCAATTAAAGGTAGATCTTTTTAAAGCAGGTGATTTCGTGGATGTTACCGGTACTTCCATTGGTAAAGGTTTCCAAGGGGGTATGGTGCGCTGGAATTGGAATGGTGGTCCAGCCGCTCACGGTTCCATGCATCACCGTCGGGTTGGTTCCATCGGGGCAAGTTCTGATCCATCCCGTGTTTACAAGGGAACGCATATGCCTGGTCATATGGGTATGGACACTGTCACCGTTCAGTCGTTACGCGTCATGAAGGTAGATGCTGAGCAAAATTTGATTTTAGTTAAAGGTGCAGTCCCAGGCCATAAGAATGGTTTTGTGGTCATCAATCGTTCCAAGAAGAAGGCCTTCCGTGCATTGGATGAAGTCAAGGTTGCACAATCAGCGGTGAAGAAAAACCCAATGAAACAAAGCAAGGCTGCTGCTGGTAAAACCGGTGGTAAGAAGTAAGGATAAAATATATGCCAGAATTAAATGTCGTTGATATCAAGGGAAAAAAAGCAACCTCAATCGAGTTGCCTAAGGAACAATTTGGTGTGCATGTGCATGAAGCGGTGATCCATCAAGCCGTGGTGATGTACAATGCCAATCAGCGTCAAGGTAATGCCTCAACCAAGACCCGTTCGGATGTCTCTGGTGGTGGTAAGAAACCTTGGGCCCAAAAAGGTACTGGCCGTGCCCGTCAGGGTTCTAGCCGTTCCCCGCTTTGGAAAAAGGGTGGTATTATTTTTGGACCACACCCAAGGGACTTCGGTTACACGATTTCTAAAAAGACCCGTGCAGCTGCCTTGCGTGAAAGCTTGAATGCCAAATTCTTAGGGAATAACTTATTGTGTGTTGATAATTTAGAAGTTCCTTCAGGTAGAACTAAGGATTTTGCGGCCATCTTAAAGGAATTGAAAATCGTTGGCCGTACCTTAGCCGTGCTTGACGGTACTAATGAAAAGACTCTACTCGCCTCACGTAATATCCAGCGTTTAACCTTGGTGCGTGCGATTGACGCTAACGCTGCGGATATCATGAACAATAAAAATGTTTTGGTGACCAAGGAAGCCTTAAAAACATTATTAAAGCGGATTGAATAATCATGATTACTTGCTACGATGTCGTCAAAGCTTTTGTTCGTACCGAAAAAGGCACCAGTCTTGAGGGTGACCGCCAATATCTTTTCCGTGTCGCCACCGACGCCACCAAGGCGGATGTGAAGCGCGCGGTAGAAGAGATCTATAAGGTCAAGGTTGACTCCGTCAATACCATGACTGTACCCGGCAAATTAAAGCGCGTGCGTCAACGTGCTGGATATACCGCCGATTGGAAAAAAGCCATTGTCTCTCTTAAAGAGGGGCAGAAAATCGAAGGGTAAAGCCAAATGGGAATTAAAAGATTTAGACCATATACAAACGGTGTTCGTCATGCAGCTCTTCCGGATTTTGCTGAGCTCACCAAGGGTAAACCGGAAAAAGCTTTATTGGCACCTTTAAAGAAATCCGGCGGACGTAACTCCTATGGACGCATCACCTCACGTCATCGTGGAGCTGGTCATAAGCGCATGTACCGCATGATTGATTTCAAGCGTCAACGCCTTGATGATCAAGCTGAAGTTTTAGGGATTGAATACGATCCTAATCGTACCTGCCGTATTGCCTTAATCCAATACAAGAGTGATAAAGCCAAAGCTTACATTTTAGCCCCGGTTGATTTACGGGTTGGCCATGTCGTCGTCAGCACCAATAATGCTGATGTGGATATGCTGCCTGGCAATTGCCTGCCTTTGCGCAAAATCCCACTCGGTACTGGTTTACATAATATTGAATTAAAGCCAGGTCAAGGCGGACAATTAGCCCGCTCTGCTGGTGCTACCGCTCAATTAGTGGCTAAGGAAGGCAATATTGCTCATTTGCGTCTGCCTTCTAGTGAAGTACGTAAAGTTTCTATCGATTGCCGTGCCAGCATTGGCCAATTAAGTAATGTGGAGAATGAAACCGTTTCTATCGGTAAGGCTGGGCGTAGCCGTTGGTTAGGCCGTCGTCCGCAATCCCGCGGTGTGGTGATGAATCCAGTGGATCACCCACACGGTGGTGGTGAAGGTAAGGCTCCTCAAGGTAATCCTCATCCTGTCACTCCATGGGGTAAACCGACCAAGGGCGCTAAGACACGAAGCCGTCGTAAATATTCCAACCATATGATCGTCAGAAGAAGGACAAAGTAATATGAGCCGTTCAGTTAAAAAAGGTGCATACGTAGAAGAATCTTTAGCCCGTCGTTTCGACAAGGTGGTGGCTTCTGGCCAGCGTCAACCGATTAAGACCTGGTCCCGTCGTTCGACCATTATCCCCACCTTTGTGGGGTATACCTTTGCCGTGCACGATGGCCGTCAGCATGTTCCGGTGTTCGTCACCGAAAACATGGTGGGTATGAAATTGGGTGATTTCGTGGGTACACGCACATTCAAGGCTCATGGTGGTGTTAAAGCTAAGAAGGCCATGCAGAAGAAGTAATAAAAAATAGGAAATTATATGATAGCTATTGCTAAAGGTAAATATTTAAGAGTTTCATCGATGAAGATGCGTCAAGTGTGTGATGCGCTTCGCGGCAAGGATGTGCCAACCAGCCTAGCCCTGCTCGCCCAAATCAACAAAGGGTCGACTGCTTTTGTGAAGAAGGTATTGGATTCCGCGGTCAGCAATGCCAAGCAAAAAGGCTTAAGCGAAGAACAGCTTTATATCAAGACCATCACCGCCAATCATGGTGGTGCCTGGAAGAGATTTCGTGCCGCTTCATTCGGCCGTGCAACACCCATTTTACGTCGTACAACTCATTTAACCGTCGGTTTAGACGTCAAAACTAAATAGGAGAACACCTGTGGGTCAAAAAGTCCATCCCTTAGCGTTAAGAATCGGTTACACCAAAAATTGGCGCAGTCTTTGGTTTGCTCAACGCCGCGATTTTTCTGACAATATCAAACAGGACTATAAGATCCGCAAGTACATCACCGAGAAATTTATTCAAGCAGCCGTATCCATGGTCGTCATCGAGCGTTTGGCAGAACAGATCAAGGTGCGTATCCATACCGCCCGTCCTGGTGTGATCATCGGTCGTCGTGGGGCAGATATCGATCGTCTCCGCGCTGAGCTTAAAGAGATCACCAAGAAGGACATGGATAAAATTGTGGTGGATATCTTTGAAATCAAGAATCCTAACATCGATGCCCAGTTGGTGGCCCAAGCCGTGGCTTTTCAATTAGAGAAACGCGTGGCTTTCCGTCGTGCCATGAAGCGTTCCATTGAACAAGCCCGTCAATCAGGGGCTAAGGGTATCAAAATCCGTTGCGCTGGCCGGTTAGGTGGTGCGGAAATGGCCCGTACTGAAAAATATCATGAAGGCAAAGTTCCTTTGCAAACCTTACGTGCCGATATTGATTATGGTTTTGCGGAAGCCAAGACTACCTATGGTTTACTCGGTATCAAGGTATGGATTTACAAGGGCGATGTGATCAAGGATCAAGAAGAAATTGAAGCTAAAGCTGCTGCCGCCGCCGCTGCTGCTCAACCAGCTGCGCAAGCTCAATCTACGGAAAAGCCAGCTTCGACAACAGTTTAAACCTCCACACCTCCCGGGGGTGTAGAAAACACACCCCGGGAGGTATAGGGGTTGAATGTAAAAGGAAGAAATATATGTTATTAATGCCAAAGAGAGTTAAGTACCGTAAGACGCAAAAAGGGAAATCCCGTGGTATCGCTACCACCGGTGCCCAAATGCACTTCGGTGAATATGGTTTAAAGGCCTTGGAAAATGGTTTTGTTCCAGCCCGTCAATTGGAAGCTTCCCGTGTGGTGGTGGCCCGTAAATTACGTGGTACTGGTAAATTGTGGATCAATGCATTCCCTCAGAAGTCTATCACCAAGAAGCCAGCTGAAACCCGTATGGGTAAGGGTAAGGGTGATTTGGATCATTGGGTCGCGGTTGTCAAGCGTGGAAAGGTCATGTTCGAATTAGGCGGTGTACCTGAAGATTTCGCCAAGCAAATCTTGCGTTTAGTGGCATTTAAGTTATCTGTTAAAACAAAGTTCGTGACTCGTGGTAGTCATTAATCTGTCAAGGGAAGTATTATGAAAATCAAAGAATTCAATAACATGAGTGAAGATGATTTGCTGCTCAAGGAAAAACAGCTCAAGAAAGATCTGTTTGATTTGGAATCATCCCGTCAAATGGGCCGTGTGGAAAAGCCGGCTAATTTTCGTAATATCCGTCGTGATATTGCTCGCATATTAACTGTTCTTAACGAACGTAAAATTTCAAAGAAGAAATAAGGCCTATGAACGCTGAAACCAAAAAAGTTGTATCCAAGAAAGCTGAATCCAAGAAGGTACTAGCACAACAAGCAGAATCGGTGGAAACACGAGTTAATCGCCGCCGCTTCCTGACCGCGGTGGTCACCAGCGACAAGATGGACAAGACCCGTGTGGTGCAGGTGCAAAAAGTGATCAAGCATAGCAAGTACGAAAAGCAAGTGCGTAATTTCGTGAAATACAAAGCGCATGACGAGAAGAATGCTGCCAAGACAGGCGACGTGGTCCGTATCATGGAAACACGCCCCTTATCAAAGGATAAACGCTGGATCATTAGCGAAATTGTTGGGTCTAAGGTCTAAAGAAAAGGGATAGGTGCATCATGATACAACTTAAAACAATTTTAGATGTGGCTGACAATACCGGTGCCCGTAAAGCTTCTTTAATTAGTGTTTTAAAAGCTAAAGGTAAGATGTGGGCTCAAGTCGGTGATATTGTGAGGGTGAACGTTAAGGAAAGTACTCCTGATGCAGTGGTGAAAAAAGGCAGCATGGCCAAAGGTATTATCGTGCGCACCAAAAAATCCATCCGTCGTCCTGATGGTACCTATGTGCGTTTTGATACCAATGCGGTGGTGATTATCGACGATGCCGGTAACCCTAAGGGGACTCGCGTCTTTGGACCTGTGGCCCGTGAATTGCGCAACATGGAATATATGAAAATAATCTCTTTAGCACCCGAAGTGGTATAAGAAAAGGAAGTAATATGTTAAGAATTAGACGGGATGATACAGTAATCGTGATGGCAGGTAAGGACAAAGGCAAAACCGGTAAGGTGGTGCGGGTTCTTCCTAAAGAAAAAAAAGCAGTGATTGAAAACATCAATGTGGTCAAGAAGGCTGTGAAGAAATCCGATACCTATCCGCAAGGCGGGTATGTGGAATTAGAAAAGCCGGTGTCCTTGTCTAATTTGATGTTGGTGGATAAAAAAACTAGTAAGCCTACACGTTTTACAGTGAAGGTTTTGAAAGACGGTGCTAAAGAGCGTATTTCTTTAGCCAGCAAAGAAACAATATAAAAAGGATAAAGAAAAGTGGCTGCTCCTAGATTACTAGAAAAATATCGCAAAGAAGTGATTCCTCAAATGCAGGAAAAGTTTAAGATCGATAATCCGATGGCTGTTCCACAATTAGCCAAGATTGTGGTTAACATGGGTGTCGGTGAGGCCATTGGTGATCAAAAATTATTAGACCGCGCGGCTGAGCATTTGGCCCAGATCACTGGACAAAAGCCCACCATCCGTCGTTCTAAGAAGGCGATTTCAAACTTCAAATTGCGTGAAAATTTGCCCATCGGTGCCAAGGTGACCTTACGCCGTGCCCGCATGTATGAATTCTTAGATCGCTTAGTGAACGTGTCCTTGCCTCGTATCCGTGATTTCAACGGCACTTCACGTAAAGCTTTCGACAAAGGCGGTAATTATACTTTAGGCATTAATGATCAAGGTATTTTCCCTGAGATCGATGCTGGTGCACGTGATTACCGTATTCAAGGGATGGATATTTCATTCGTGTTTGAAAATGGTACCAAGGAACAGAATTTTGAGGTATTGCGTCTTTTAGGCATGCCTTTTAGTAAACAATAAAGGATTATAATACATTATGGCTAAAAAAGGTTTAGTTAACAAATCCCTCGCAACTCCAAAATTTTCCGTGCGTCAGCACAATCGCTGCGGTCTCTGCGGCCGTTCCCGCGGGTACATGCGCCGTTTCGGCATTTGCCGTATTTGTTTTAGAGAACTTTCCTGGAAGGGTGAAATTCCGGGCGTTAAAAAAGCAAGCTGGTAATTTAAAGAGGATAAAATAATATGTCAGTTTCAGATCCAATCGCCGATACATTAACCATCATCCGCAATGGGGCCAATGCCCGTAAAGAGACGGTAGAATTCAAAGCCTCACGTCTTTTAGAGCGCATGATGACTATTTTTAAGAAGGATGGTTATATTGAAGACTTTCGTCTGCTCAAAGATAACAAGCAAGGCATCTTGAAAGTCTATTTGAAATATGAAAATAATAAACCATCCATCATTGGTTTAAAGCGTATTTCTCGTCCAGGTCTTCGCACCTACACCGATAATGTTAGTATTCCCCGCGTGCTCAATGGATTGGGGACTGCGGTGATCTCAAGCTCCAAAGGGTTGGTGACTGACCGCGAAGCTCGTAAATTAAAAATCGGCGGAGAAATTCTCTGCTATATTTGGTAAGGATGTATTTATGTCAAGATTAGCCAAAACACCGGTAGAATTACCTAAGAACGTGAAGATCTCCTTTGATAAAGTTGCCGTCAATGTGGAAGGTCCTAAGGGCAAATTGTCCATGACTCTTCCCGCAGATGTGGCTTTAGAAAATAAGGACAGTAAGATTTTTGTGAATCGCATCAGCGATAGCAAGCAAGCCCGTGCCAACCATGGGACCACCAAACGCTTGATTGAAAATATGTGCGTGGGTGTGACCAATGGTCATAAACGGGATTTAGAAATTCAAGGGGTGGGTTTCCGTGCGGCGGTGCAAGGAAACAAACTGGTTTTAAACGTTGGTTTTTCACATCCGGTGGAATATGAATTCCCTAAAGATGTGAAGGTCACTGCAGGTAAGCCAACTGAAATTTCCGTCGAGGGTGTTGATAAGACCTTGGTGGGCATGGTGGCCGCGAAGATCCGCGGATTCAAACCCCCAGAACCTTATAAGGGCAAAGGGATTCGCTATGCAGGGGAAATAGTTAAACGTAAACAGGGAAAACAAGTAACCAAGTAAGGTATATATGTTAAACGCTAAAGAACAACAAAGAATTTTTCGTCATCAACGCATCCGCAAGAATGTCAGCGGAACAGCACAGCGTCCACGTTTGTGCCTGCATCGTTCCTTGAATAATCTGCAAGCGCAGATTGTGGATGATTCTGTCGGCAAGGTATTAGTCGGCAAATCAACCCTGGCTAAGGATGTAAAGACCAAATCTAAAACCGGCGGTAATGTCTCAGCGGCTACTATTTTAGGTGAAGCCGTGGCTCAAGAGGCTATCAAAAAGGGAATCAAACAGGTTTCCTTTGATCGCGGTGGATATTTATATCATGGGCGCGTCAAGGCATTTGCCGAAGCGGCTCGAAAAGCTGGATTGGAGTTTTAATCATGAAAGATATTAAAAAAGTCGACGAGAAAGATTTAGCAGTCAAAACCGCGGCCCAGGCCGAGCAAATGCTTGAACAAGAAACTTCGGCTACCGCTGAAGAAGTAACTGTTGAAGGTGCTCCGCAACAGGGTGAAGCGCCCCAAGGTCAAGGTGGCCAAGGTGGTCATCGCGGCCGTAAGCCTCGCGGGGAACGCAAGCCTCAAAAGAAAACCTCTTCCTTAACCGACAGTGGTTTCATTGAAAAAGTGGTTTCTATCAACCGCGTTTCTAAAACCACCAAGGGTGGTACTCGTTTAGCTTTCTCTGCCTTAGTCATCGTAGGGGATGGCAAGGGTAAGGTGGGTTATGGTTTAGGTAAGGCTGGTGAAGTCGCCACCGGTATTAAAAAAGCTTTAGCTGCTGCCAAAAAGCAAATGATTATGATTCCTCGTCGTGGAACAACCATTACCCATGAAATTGTGGGTCAATGTGGTTCAGCGATTGTATTATTGAAACCAGCTGCTGAAGGTACGGGTGTGATCGCCTCTGGTGCCGTGCGTGCCGTGTGCGATGGGGCTGGGATCAGCAATATTTTGACTAAATGTCATCGTTCTAATAATCCCATCAACGTCGTTAAAGCGACCTTTGATGGACTGTCACGCTTAAAAGCCATCCGTCCGGTTGTAGCGGCGGTTGCTGCTGCTGAAGTTAAGCCGACAGTTGCTTAATAAAGAGGTTTAATCTCATGCAAGTTCATCAGTTAAGAAGTCCAGATGGTTCACGTAAGCGCAAAAAGATCGTTGGTCGCGGCCGCGGTACTGGTCATGGCAAGCGTTGTGGTAAAGGCCAAACCGGTCAAAACTGCCGTGCAGGTCGCGCGGTCATGTTGGCTTATGAAGGCGGTCAAATGCCTTTGTTGCGCCGTCTACCTAAGGTTGGTTTTAACAGCAAGTGGCCCGCTCGTTACCAAGTGGTCAACTGTGAGAGTTTAAACCGCTTTGATAATGGCACGGTGGTGACCATAGAGCTTTTGAGGAACAGCAATATCATCCGGTCTTTAGTACAACCGGTGAAGATTTTAAGTGTAGGCGAAGTGACAAAGAAATTGACGGTGCAGGCGCATCGCTTTTCTAAGCTAGCTGCTGATAAGATCACCAAGGCTGGCGGTCGTGCAGAGATTTTGGTCATCAAAGCGGCAGACGCTTCATAGCCTATGTTTTCACAATTCCTAAAAGGATTTTCCAACTGCTTCAAAGTCCCAGAGCTGCGTCAGAAAATTCTTTTCACGCTGGGGATCTTGGCTGTTTATCGCCTTGGTTGCTACATTCCCACCCCCGGCATCGACGGGGTTGCACTTAATCAATTTTTTCAAAAAATGAGTTCTGCTAATGGCGGCGGTAATGTGGTTGGCATCATGGATATGTTCTCCGGTGGTGCCTTAGGCAAAATGACCGTGCTGTCCTTAGGCGTCATGCCCTACATTTCCAGCTCCATCATCATGCAGTTATTGACCGCGGTTATCCCGGCCCTCGAAAAAATTTCTAAAGAAGGCCAAGCCGGTTACAAGGTGATCAACCAATACACCCGTTATGGGACGGTTGTGTTGGCTATGATCCAGTCTTTCTTTATTGCGCTTTGGCTTGAATCTCCATCCACCTTTGGCGGCATGCAAATTGTGGCTCATCCGGGTTGGGGTTTCCGTTTTTCAACGGTGATGACCTTAACGGCTGGAACTATTTTCCTGATGTGGTTAGGTGAACGTATTCAAGAGAAGGGTGTGGGAAACGGAACGTCGCTGATCATCACCTGTGGTATTCTCTCCCGCGCGCCAACCGCGTATCACTATTTGATTTTATTATTGGATCCTAACAGTGGCCAAGGCCAATTGCAGCCTATTGCCATTGTGCTGATGTGTTTTTTCTTGGTGGGCGTTATTATTGGTGTTACTTTAATATCGCAAGCCCAACGCCGCGTGCCAGTGCAGTATGCCCGCAGGGCAGGAAGTACTGCGACCACGGTTGGGCAAGGCACCTTTATTCCTTTAAAGGTTGATACGGCGGGTATCATTGCCATCATCTTTGCGCAATCCATCATTTTATTCCCAGCCACTATTTCATCCTTCTTGCCAGCACATGGCGGCGGGGTCTTGCAGCATTTTGCGGCTTGGATTCAGCGTGGGCATTTGGCCTACTATATGCTCTATGCGACCTTGATTGTGTTCTTCTGTTATTTCTATACGGCCATTGTTTTTAATCCGGTAGACGTGGCTGAAAATTTAAAGAAGCATGGTGGCTTTATCCCTGGCATTCGTCCTGGTAAAGAAACCGCTGATTATCTGGATTATGTATTGACCCGTATTACGGTGGTTGGTTCTTTATATGTGTGTATCATCGCGGTTATGCCTGACGGGATCCTGTCCTTATTCAAGGTGCCTTATTTGGTGGCTTCCTTCTTTGGTGGTACGGGTGTGCTGATTACCGTTGGTGTTATGCTTGATACCATGAAGCAAATTGAATCTCATTTGCAGATGCATCACTACGAAGGTTTCATGAAATCAGGTCAGCTGCGTTCGCGCAGCACCAATAGATCGTTTATGGGAGCATAGGTTAAATGAGGGTTGTTTTATTAGGACCGCCGGGTGCTGGCAAAGGTTCTTTAGCAGGGTTGCTTAAAGAAAAATATCAGCTGGCCCATATTTCTACCGGAGATATGCTCCGCGAAGAAATCAAAAAGGGAACCCCATTAGGTATTGAGATTAAGAATTTGATTTCTGCGGGTGCTTTAGTTTCTGATGAGTTGGTGACTAAATTAGTTGAGCAGCGTTTGTCACACGGTACAGATTTACAAAATGGCTATATGCTCGACGGGTATCCACGCACGGTTAAACAAGCCCAAGATTTGGATGGAATTTTAATTCGTGCGAATCAGCCCTTAGATTTCGCCTTGAACATGGAAGCGGATGGCGATTTGCTCTTGAGAAGATTGACGGGCCGCAGGGTTTGCCGTAAATGCGGTGCACTTTTTCATATGACCAATAAACCGCCAGCTAAACTGGGGGTTTGTGATCTTTGTGGCGGCGAATTGTACCAGCGTATGGATGATAATGAAGAGACTATAAAGGCGCGCATGAAGGTGTACGTGGAAAGTACGCAACCCATCATTGAATATTATGCAGCTCAGGGTAAATTAAAGAAGCTCGATGGGAATATGGAAACCGATGAGCTTGCGGATTTGCTGGCAGCCATGGTGAAATGAAATCTACGGCCCAAGGAATTCGGCTTAAGAGTTCTAAGGAAGGCCGTAATTCTCAGAAAAAATTTTAAGGAAACGGCACATTTCTGGGATGAATTTGGAATTTGTATCTGATGGGAAGTCATCAAGGTATAAAGATAAAGAGTACTAAGGAAGTTGACATTTTAAGAAAAGCTGGTAGAATTCTTAGCTCTATTATTCTACAGCTGCAAAGCTCTTTAAAAAGTGGGATGTCGACGAAGGACATGGATATTTTAGCGGAAGATTTGATCCGCAAAAACCATGTGACCGCGGCCTTTAAAGGCTATCGCGGTTTTCCAGGAGTCGCATGTATTTCGGTCAATGAAGCGGTGGTGCACGGGATTCCTGGCAAACGCATTGTCAAAGACGGAGATATTGTCAGTCTGGATATTGGAATAATTCACGAAGGTTATTATTCTGATACCGCGGTGACAGTACCCATTGGAAAAATTACCGCGGATACTAAGCGGTTGTTGGATGTGACTCAAAGCTCGCTGATGCTTGGCATTGAGCAGGCTAGGGTGGGCAACAGGCTCTCTGATATTTCTTATGCCGTGCAAAGCTTTGTAGAAATGCACGGGTTTAGTGTGGTGCGGGATTTTGTAGGCCATGGGATAGGCCGCTCGTTGCATGAAGAGCCGGAAATCCCTAATTACGGCAAGCCTGGCCACGGACCAGTGTTACAAGCAGGTATGGTCTTTGCCATTGAGCCGATGGTCAATGTAGGCACGCATCGCACCAGGATATTAAACGATGGTTGGACCGTGGTGACAGAAGATGGAAAACTTTCTGCCCACTTTGAACATTCCATCGTGATTACAGAAAAAGGACCGGAAATTTTGACTGCCCTATGAGCAGTCCTTAAATATGGCCAAAGAGGATTTGATAGAAGTTGAAGGTACAATTGAAGAAGCATTGCCGAATGCGATGTTCCTTGTGGTCTTAGAAAATAATCATAAGGTATTAGCTCATGTATCAGGAAAGATCAGGATGAATTTCATCCGCATCTTGCCTGGAGATAAAGTGAAGTTGGAATTATCGCCCTACGATTTAACCCGTGGGCGCATTACGTTCCGATTAAAATAAGAGGGTAGAAATGAAAGTCAAATCATCAGTAAAAAAAATTTGTTCCAGTTGCAAGATCGTCCGTCGCAACCGGGTGGTGCGTGTGATTTGCACCAACCCTAAACACAAACAAAGACAAGGATAAGAAGTATGCCAAGAATTTTAGGTGTTGACCTACCCAAAGAAAAACGTATCCAAGCTGCTCTTCCTTATATTTATGGGATCGGGCCTACCCGTAGCCGTCAAATTTTAGAACAAGCTCAGATCAGCGGAGATAAGCGCGCTAAGGATTTGACTGAAGAGGAAATTTCTCGTATTACTGGTTTAGTTCAAAAGAACTATGTGACCGAAGGTGATTTGCGCCGCGAGATCAATGAGAATGTTCGTCGTCATATGGAAATCGGCACTTATCGTGGCTTACGTCATCGTAAAGGATTACCTTGCCGCGGTCAACGCACCAAGACCAATGCCCGCACCCGTAAAGGTAAAAAGCCGGTGGTAGGACATATTATTAAGAAAGAAGCAGCTCCTGCTGCTAAAAAATAAGGAATTTTATGGCAAAACCAGAACAAAAACCAGATCAGTCACAAATGGCCAAGAAGGTTACGACCAAGCTCAAGAAGAAAAGCCTTAAAGGTATTACTTCAGGCATTGCTACCATCCAGGCTACTTTCAATAACACCATCGTGACCATTGCTGATAAGCAAGGTAACACCATTAGCTGGGCTTCTCCTGGTTTAGTTGGTTTCCATGGTTCAAAGAAATCAACCCCATTTGCCGCTCAAATTGCTGCCACCGATGCTGCCCGTCGTGCCAAGGAATTAGGCCTGATGAGCGTTGATGTATTTGTCAAAGGTCCTGGTTCAGGCCGTGAGTCAGCCATTCGCGCACTTGTTGCCGCTGGTTTGCATGTGACTTCAATCAAAGACGTGACACCTATTCCTCATAACGGATGCCGTTCACGCAAGAAAAGAAGAGTATAACAAATTAAACGTCGCTCTCCATGAGGGAGAACCCAGTTTAAGGGTACGGCTTACTTCGGCTTGGTGTGACAAAAATGAAGATGATGAGAGGATGTAAAAGATATGGGACGTGATTTAGGTCCAGATTGCAGATTGTGCCGCCGTGAAGGCGAAAAGTTGTTTTTAAAAGGTACCCGTTGTTATACGCATAAATGCGCAGTTTCCCGTCGTGAATATGCCCCTGGTCAGCATGGTTTAAAAAAGGGTAAACTTTCTAACTTCGGTGTGCAGATGCGCGAAAAGCAAAAAATCAAACGTATTTACGGTGTTTTGGAAACTCAATTCCGTAATTACTTCTTAAAGGCCACCGCTATCAAGGGTGTGACCGGTCATACCTTAATGCAATTCTTAGAACGCCGCTTAGACAGCGTGTTGTTCAATGCTGGTTTTGCCAAATCACGTACGGATGGCCGTCAGATCGTTAGCCATAATCACGTGTCCGTGAATGGCCGTCGGGTGAATATCGCTTCATTTTTAGTGAAGCCTAACGATGTGGTTGAAATCAAGACTGATGATAAGTCATTAGGCAATATCAAATCCAACGTGGAATTGACCAAGGAACGTAAGGTCCCCGCCTGGATGGGAGTAGATAGCGCTAATATGACCATTAAGATCACCCGCCTGCCATTGCGTGAGGATGTGACCTTTGCCGTCAACGAACAACTCGTAGTTGAATTGTATTCAAGATAAAGTCGTGACAGGCACGACTTTTTACTAACTAGTATGACCTCTTGGGTTACGCCCAAGATGGGGACATAAAACTAAAGGAGAGTAAGATGGGAGTTAAATGGCGCGATTTTCAAATGCCAAAACGGTTGGACTGCGATGAAAGCAGCTATACACCAACCTATGGTAAATTTGTAGCTGAACCCTTTGAACGTGGATATGGTGTGACCTTAGGCAACTCCCTTCGTCGCATTCTGCTCTCCTCAATTGAAGGTTCTGCGGTTACTTCAATCCGTATTGAAGGTGTCGCACATGAATTCTCCACCATGACTGGTGTGTTAGAATCTGTGACTGAAATCGTTTTAAACATCAAGGCCTTAGTGGTTCGTTCACATTCCAAGACCCCTAAGACTGTTTATATCAAGGCCAATAAAAAAGGCGAGATTAGAGCTAAGGATATTATCTCTGATGAAATCATTGAGGTGTTGAATCCTGAACATCATTTGCTCACCTTGACCCAAGATATTCCTTTCAATATGGAATTGGAAATTTCTCGCGGTCGTGGTTATGTGCCGGCTGATCAAAATAAAAAAGAAGGCGCTCCAGTTGGTACAATCTTCGTTGATTCCATCTTTACTCCTATTGTGAAGGTGAATTTCACCGTCGAGAATACCCGTGTCGGTCAACGTACCGATTATGACCGTCTTTTAGTTGAAATTTATACCAATGGCGCTATTAATCCTAAAGAAGCTTTGCTTTATGGGGCTAATATTTTACAACGCCATTTGGATGTGTTTGTGGCCTATGGTCAGCTTCCTGAAGAAGAAGAAGCCGAAGAAGAAGTTTCCGCTGAAGAAGAAGCTTTGTATTCCAAGCTTCGCCTTCCGATTTCCGAATTGGAACTTTCGGTTCGTTCTTCTAACTGCTTGAAGGATGCTAATATCAAGACCATTGGCGATTTAGTTCGTCGTCAAGAACCAGAATTGTTGGAATTCCGCAATTTCGGAAAGAAATCATTAACAGAAATCCATGATATCCTGAAAGCCATGGGATTGGGTTTAGGTATGAAGGTTGATACCAAAAAATTAAGGACCAAGTAGTATGAGACACGGATTATCAGGCAACCGTTTAAGCCGCAATAGAAGTTTAAGAAAAGCAACTCTTCGTGATATGGCCAAATCCATATTCCTGCAAGAGCGTATTTGCACCACTAGTGCTAAGGCTAAAGAAGCCCGCAAGTTGATCGAGAAATTGATCACCTTAGGCAAGAAGGACAGCTTAGCAGCTCGTCGTCGTGCATTTGAGATCCTGTGCGATCACGCAGAGGTTTCCAAACTCTTTACCGATATCGCCCCACGCTTTAAAGCACGTAATGGCGGATACACCCGTATCATCCCTTACAAGCAGCGTGCTGGTGACAATGCAGAGTTGGCCTTTTTGGAATTAACTGAAAAGACCCGCAACATTGTGACCAATCAAAAGCGTTCCAAGGAAGAAGCCAAGGCCGAAGATGCCAATGCCGTTTCAGAAGCTGAAACCAAGCCAGTCGCACCCATCCATTCCAAGGCTGATGTGAAGACCAAGCCAAAGGCTGCAGCCAAGCCCAAGGTCGCTCCAAAACTCTTCCAACGCAAAGCCGGTGGAGAATAAAGTAGTACTCGTCATCCCAGCCCTGTGCCGCAAGGTACAGGGCTTTTTTGTTTCCCATACCAATGTCATTCCCGCGCAAGCCACCGCCAAGGCGGGGCAGGCGGGAATCCAGTACCAAATCTAGCCTGCGGGTCCTGTCCTCAATATCAATATTAAAATGCTCCTTGGGCGAAATAGAACCCAACAGCCCGCAAGAATGCTTGAGGCTCTTATCTAGCCCCTTGGGGAGGTACCGTGCGCTTTTAACATTGATATTGCGGCCACCCGCCGCAACGATTGAATCATTTTGACAATCTTAGCAATTATAAGTAAACTTTCGTTATAGAAAGAAAGTTATTCTTATTGTTTGTGTGCCAAAATTCTTATCAATTAAAGAAAGGGTATTGTTATGCAAAGTATTTATTTTTATATAAGTGTGTCAATAGTAGGTTTTGTATTTTTTTATTTCTTAAAAGATGCCATCAATAATTCTAAGAATGTGTCTTTGCTCAGCAAGCTTGATGAAATGATGTTAGAACAAAAGAAACAAAATTTTTATCTTAAAATAATTGCTTCTAAAGCATTAAATTTGCCTCAAGGCGAAGAATTCGATTTAGAAGATAGTTTCTATAAAACTTTGGAAAATTTATAAAGAGAGAATAATGCGCATTTCTAAGGTTTTCTTATTATTGGGATTAGTGATGGGTTTGGTTTCAGCTCTTTTTTTATATTTTGGCTCAGTACCAATACCATGGAGTATCCAGTCATGGAATGGTTCTTCTTCTGATGAAAGAGCTTTTCATTTAGCTGAAGATAGAGAGATAAATGCTGGATTGATATTATTAATTATATCTTTCTTACTTCAATTATTGGGCACCTTTTGGGAAGATATTATTTGGTTATTGCAAAAAGTAGTTTCTAGAAAATAACTGGGCGCAGGCCATGGCAAATCAGCTTGACTTTAAAAGAGTAAAGATGCAGAATTAATCAACGAAGCACTCCGACCGTTTCATCCCACCGCTTCCATTTAATAATCATTTAAAGAGATCGATTTGCAAAGCTTGACAGTATAGCAAATTTGATATATCTTTGAAAGGAGAGCGGATGTATACTGTTCATTTTTACATCGATGAGAGAGGGGATGCGCCAGTCAGAAGTTTTATTAAAGAATTTAATAAGAACTCGCGGGCTAAGATTGGGCGATATATAGATCTATTGGAGCAGCACGGACCCGATTTACCTAGGCCGTATGCAGATCAAGTTAGGAATAAGATTCGAGAGCTTAGAGTTCGTGCAACTGATGGCAATATTCGTATCTTTTATTTTTTCTTCGTCGATAGAAATATTATATTGCTTCATGCATTTAAAAAGAAGACTCAGGAATTGCCTGAGGGGGAGATTGAACAAGCTGAAAGAAATATGCATCATTTCTTGGATCAATATAGACAAGGTAAAATAATTTTATAAGAGAGGATCATATGCCACAAAAGTTGCCCACATTTAAGGAATATATAAAGGAAGAGCTTAAGGATAAAGAATTTAAGAAACTTTTCGAGGAAGAAGGTCGAAAGCTAGAAATCGGTTTTAAAATTGCCAAATTAAGGGAAAAACTTGGGCTCACACAAAAACAATTAGCCGAAAGAATCAAAACTTCGCAAACAGTTATTTCTAGGTTAGAAAGTGGTGATTATTGGCAATGTACTCTCAGAACACTTGAGAAAATAGCCTTAGCAACTGGTACGCATCTGGATATTAGTTTCAGAAAATAAATATGTGCAAAGGGGGCTGGGAATATGAAGCCTAAGAAAATAAAAACCTATTCAGATAAGCTGCTTGAGGACGAGAAATTTAGGAATAGAAGGGGACAGTCCCTTTTAATATCAGCTTGACTTTAAAAGAGCAAAGATGCACAATTAATCAACGAAGCACTCCGACCGTTTCATCCCACCGCTTCCATTTTTAATTCAAATTAGACTGTCAATATTTTTATATGGTAAAAAGACCATATCCATGGTATTCTTATTTTGAGGATCCGGATTTTGAATGGGATCCGATAAAGGATATTCTTAATCAGCAGAAGCATCACGTTTCTTTTGAGGAAGCTCAGGACGCTTTTGCTGATGTTAAACGTATCATTACCGCGGATCTTACGCATAGGTCAATAGAAACCAGGTACTATTGTCTAGGTAATGTTGACGGCGAAGTAATGACAGTTCGGTTTACTATTAGGAATAGGAAAATTCGAATATTTGGAGCAGGCTATTGGCGGAAAGGAAGGAGAATTTATGAAGAAACCCATTCAATACACTGATGAACCAATAGGAGAGATTAAGATCATTAAGGATTTTTTGCCTCCACCTGATAAGTTGGTTTTCAGAAGAAAAAGCGTCAAGGTGACATTGGCGCTCGATGCTGAATCCGTCGATTTCTTTAAGAAAATTGCTCAGCGTAATCATGTCCCTTATCAAACCATGATTCGTAGTCTTATCAATTCCTACGTCGCAAAGTATCAATAATAGGTGATAATGCCATGGCAAAATCAATCTTTGACAAGCAAATGAAAGATCCCAAATTTAAAGCCATTTATGAAGAAATCTCGGCTCAAATGGATATTGATGAGAAAAAGGCTAAGTTACGTTATAAATCCAAAAAATGCTGCATCTGCGGCAAGCCGGTGTTCTCCATCAAATCCATCTATTGCCGCACCTGTTCCCATTTTAGTGCCCGGATGTCCGATGAGAGATTTCCCCCAAAAACCCGTGAGCAGCTTTGGAACTATGTTCGCAAGTATGGCTATGTCTGTTATTACACCGGCCAGGAGCTTGATGTCTTCAATGAAAGTAGTGCTTATTTTCTGGAATTTGACCATGTAGTCCCTGGTAATCCAGACAAGATCGTCATAACCAGTGCCTGGTTCAATGAAATGAAAGGTGATCTTACCTTTAAAGAGCTCAAACGTTCCATTGTTCAGTTATATAACTACTGGTTTAAGGGCATCAAAATTAAGAAAATGAAATTTCGCTACTGGTTTCGTCTTCACCCGCCCGCCTAGTCAAAAACTGGCAAAATCCCTCCAAATATTGCATACTTGCCATATATGTTAAAGTATTTAAATGTAAGAGCTATTATAGCCCTGGGGCTTTGCCTTATCTTCTTTCTTAATGGGCTAGGGCCGGTACCTACTTTTGCCGATGAATTGGTTTTGCCTGCTCCAGGCACCATGGTAGCCTTAAGTCCTTCTTTTAACCCACCGATTTTAAAAGGTCTAAAAGTCCATCCAGATCAACCGTTTAAGTTTGATTTTATCTTAGATGTAGGGGACGATTCCAAACCGTCCCAAAATGGGCGGATTATGAACCCGCCCCTACAGCAAGAATCCAGCAAACTCATCAAATACTTCCTTGCATCTTTAACCATCCCAGAGAATGACCTATGGGTTAATCTTTCACCCTACGAAAAAAATCGCATTATCCCTACGAGTTTCGGGCTTACCCAAATGGGCCGTGACTTATTGGCTGAAGATTATATCTTAAAGCAAATCACCGCATCTTTGATTTATCCTGAAGGTGCTACTGGAAAGAAATTTTGGTCAAAAATTTATGCAGAGGCAGAAGAGAAGTTTGGAACAACTACCATCCCAGTAAATACTTTTAACAAAGTTTGGATCGTGCCAGACAAAGCCGTTGTTTATGAAAACGCTAAAGCTGGCACGGCCTATATTGTTGAGAGTCGGTTAAAGGTGATGCTGGATGAAGACTATTTATCCTTACAAAAGCATCAGCAAAATAAAAACGCCAATGAACTCGGCTCAAATATCTTACGTCAAATCATCATCCCGCAATTAAACCACGAGGTAAATTATGGCTCCAATTTTGCTCAATTGCGTCAGGTCTATAACTCTTTGATTCTTGCCACGTGGTACAAAAAGAAAATCAAGGATAGCATTTTGAGCCAAATTTATGGGAACAAAAATAAAGTTCAGGGTCTCTCATCCGCATCCGCCGTAGATCCAGAACAGATCTATGAACGTTATCTTCAAGCCTTCAAGAAAGGTGTCTACAACTACATCAAAGAAGAAACCGATCCTCTGACCAATCAATCTCTTCCTCGTAAGTATTTTTCGGGTGGCTGGGAAGCTACAAAATTGAGTTTAGCCATGACAGCCATCCAGGATGGCGCCATGGTGCATCAAGATAACGCTGCTCTGGTAGATGAAGAAGTAGACATGACTCCTGCAGCAAAACCAATCAATGTAGCCGCGCTTGCAAGTGAAGATCCAGCCATGAACGTTGGCCAAGCAGAAATTCTCAAACGCATGATTGAGAATGAAGATCCAGCATTTCACTTCCCGCTAGCAGGGCCAGATCGACAAGCACAACTTATGGATAAGCTTGTTCAAAGAGGTTTTAAGATCGCACCAAATTTACGTGATCCAGATTTTTTTAGATATGGGCTGCCAATTTTCAGGAATAGACTTAGCCGAGAGGACGATTTTCGAGACGTGGAAGGAATGTCGTATCTGATAGGTGAGGATGATTATTTTGTTTATGGGTTAACCGCTGGTCACATGGTCTCGCCGGGTACACCATTGATGTCACCAGTGCAGTTGTTTTTTGGTGGTAAAAAAATGTGGGTACGTGGGCAATTAATCGATTTCGATACCCCTACACCAGTTTCTTTTTTTCAAAATGACCTTAGAGATATAGCTTTATTTAGAATAGACAAGAAGGTCCTGGCATCCCTGGGCGTGAAGGCATATCTTTTGCCCATTGATCGTGCAAGGCCTATAGCACGAGCACTTATGTTATTTCAAGTGGGAATGAACCACGAAGTATTAGGACAATTGGGCTCCTTTTTTAAATGGCATTATTTGCGATCAGATCGCCTAAAGGCAATAGATGTTTTTCATACGAATAATGATGAAGGGATCAGTGGTTCTCCGTATATTGATTTAGCCAAAGGTACGATTAGAGGCATGGCCCTTGAGGCATATCTTGAAGAAAGAAATTACAGTCAGGGGATGTCTGGGGCATGGATTGCCCATTGGGTGGATCAGGTAACCCAAAAGCATCACTTATCCATTAGATATCCAGAAAAAATTGAGATTATTAATTCTGCCATGAATTCCAAAGTATCTGCTGTCTCAACTGACAAAGCCAGGCTGAATCCTTGGAAAATTTTTAAAAGACGTCAAATTCATCAATCAATCAAAGAAGATCTTTATGATCCATTGGTCAAAGTTGCAAGAATGCCAGCCTTGTTAATAGGTTTTGGACATGCGCCAGAGATTGAGGGTATTGCAAATGTCTATCGGGGAAAAATATGGCTCTTGGATTGGTTTGAGCATATGTATTATCATCAGCTGGATACAAGGATTGGGGTCATTAGTAGGGTTCAAATGGCTTATGTCATAGCCCATGAAATTGCGCATCTTAAATTCAATCATTCCGAAAATGACATAGAAATGGAAAAGGAAGCCAATGAAGAAGCGCTGAGAATTCTTTTGGATGCAAGATTATTTAGCATCGCCGAAATTAGGAGTGAAGTTATTCCTTTCATAAGACAAATTCGAGAGCTTAAAGACCAAGCTGTTGAAGAAGGCGGATCGATCGCTGAAAGTCCACAACAACGCGAATCACATGACTATGACGAATTAGCCAATAGCTTAGAAATTAATTTAGATGAAGTTGAGAAAGCCAATCCCGCCATGAATGCAAGTTCTTTAATGCCCGTCTCCCTAGAGCCGCAGAGTTCCGCGATGATAGCCAAACAAGAACTTTCACACGCTAATGTGTTGATGGAATTATATGAAGCAGGCGATCTAAATCATCTTCGAGAGCAGTTGGTACATTTGAGTATTGATCCCGAAGGAGTTTTGGGACAGATTAAATCAGCAACGGAGAATTATCTGCGGGATAAAATTAAACAAACCGAATTTGATGAAATACTTCCAGCTGGACAAAAAAGGGTATTTGGCAACGATGCCAGCGATATAGTCGTGGAATTTGCTTACAATACTCAAAATAAATTACCTTTAGATGATATCCCATCATCGTTAACAATTGCTATGCAAAAAGGTGGAGGGATAGTTGGTAGAATTGCCGTTCTTGATCAAGTGGATTTGCGCTATAGAGATATTTTTGGGATACTGCATCAACTACACGTTCCTCATTTGATTGTTCAAGAGAAGGTAACATTGTTTGGTGAAAAAATTAAGGAACTAGAAGCCATGCACACACCAGCTTCCAATGAATTGATCGGAGATCTTTACCGTCAATTAATCGAGTTGAATCATCGGATGTTTAGGTATGGGTTTATGACAGGCGACATCTATTTATCGAAGAATTTTGGAGTAACAGATGACAATAGGGTGGTTCTTATAGATACAGGAGGCATTGTTCAAAGAGTGGTTACACCAAGAATCGTTGGTTACATTGCTCATCATTCAGGCGTATTTACTCCTGATTTTTCTAAAGAATTTTCAACAAAACGAATAAATCAATTGTGGGCAATAGATAGCGATTACAAGCAAAGTACCTTTGTGAGTGATGAGCTAAGGCCACAACTTAGAAGGATCATTGCTGATGCGTTGGATGACTCGGCCAAGAGCAGCGCCATGACCGCGGACCAAGCGTTATTATCAAGAGTCACTAATAATGACGTTATTTTTTCTCCAGCGGGATTCGATGCGGTCATAAGAAAAGGTTGGGCGCTATCTTCGGAATTTGACAAAGAAATGAAAACCATGGGGATAAGAAAGGCTAAAGATTATCCACCTGGCGTGACGACGGTCGAAATGGGAGATTTTAAATTGGTGCGTAAATATTCGGGATCACACATAGTTTTTACTTTGGAAAAGGATGAATTTTATAGATTAGCAGAGTTAAAGGGTTGGGATCTTAAGCCACAAATTCCTTCAGTCAGTAAAAAGAATGATGTTGTATTTTCCTACCCAGGATTTAATACGGTAATACGGGATGGTATGAAGGCATGGAAAGAATTTAAGTCAGAAATGGAGGCGCTGGGCTTGAAAGATCCGGCAGACTACCCACCTGATGTTAAGACTGTTCAAATGGGAGAATTTGAGTTAGTACGCAAATATTCTGGTGGGAATATAGTTTTTACATTAAACAAAGCTCAATTTAAAGATTTGGCTGATAAAAGAGGATGGAGATTCAGGCTTCCTGCTGTCAGGAGTAACGATGTAATTTTTTCACAGAGTGGATGGAATGCAATGTTGATTAATGGAGAGAGGATATATAAGGCTTTTAGTAAGAAATATGGGATTGATACAGAAAAATATTATGCAAAGAAAGAGTCAGCGGTGAGATTAGGTGATTTTGTATTAGTGCTTAAAGAATCAGGAGGTCGTATTGTATTTACTTTGAGCATTAGTGATTTTAGACAATTGGTTCAAGAAAACAAATGGCAGTTTAAATATCCTGCACTTGCCTCTTATGAAGTGGTGTTTTCTGAAAAAGCTTTTGCGGCGAAGCTATGGCCGATTTTAAAAGCTGAGACTGGATTGAAAAATACTAAGGAGCTTTTTTTAATGAATAATTTTAGACTAGATGGCAAGAACTTCACCTTGGTCCAGCGCATATCTGACGAAGAAGGTCTGGTGCCTGCAATAGATAGTTATGATTTTGATACCTTGGTTGAGACGTTGGAGAAAAAGAGTGCTGCTATGATTTCGAATGGAAATACAGGTGATATTGATTTGACCGCCACAACCAAGGCCATGACCACGGACCAGGCGATGAGGAGTGCTGAGGCCAAGAAACTGGAAAGAGAACAACGGGCAGGGATGATTTATGATTTTTTTGATCAATTGACCAATGAACATGGTAATACATTGTTTTCATCAAAGGATGAAGTTTTAATGAGTACAGAATTTAGATCAAGCTTTAAAACTTGGTTACCTGCTTTTGTGGGCTTAGCTGCTGCAGGATCGATGATCTGGGCGCAGCTTAATATTTTCAAGAAAGATGACCAATTATTGTTAGCCCCGTATGCTTTTGTGGCGACCTTATTAACAATTGGGTATGTAGTAAAAGTGGCAAATACGAGCGGCTACTTCAATACCTTAAAAAGAACCATAACTATTCTAAGCGCAGATGAAAAAGACCAGGGACGTGTGATGAGCACAACAGCCCATGAAATGGTCCATGCTTTGGGGATGCCACAACAGCATCTATATGCGAATGCCTATGGATTTTTGATGGCTCAAAAATTAGGGTTTAAACCTCCTGCAGAAATAAAGTTCACGACCATGGGTTACGCTGCCGAGCATATCGGTGAGATGCCTTACGTTAATATCGGTGTAACAATTGCCCAAATGATCTTTGAATTATTTCCTTCGCTTTCTTTAGCCGATCAGGAGAGATTGTTAAGAAGATTTTTGCAGGTATTTTATGATGAAATTTATTCCGAGAGGACGTACCAGAATAAAACTGTTGAACAGCTCTTATTTGATGTGCAGGCATCGTTGAATGAAGATGATTATTTAATACCCATTGAGAAAACCGAAAATTCCTGGACGTACACGTATGGAGCTGGGATTGCCCAACTGGTTCTATTGCATTTTGATCATGATGATGACAAGGCTCTACGTTATATATATCAGTTGGCTGAAACCAGAGATGCGAGGAAGGTCAATATCGACCGGGCAATGAATATTAGAATATTAGCTAATACAATCGCGGCTTATTATTATAAGCCAAAATTTTTTGAAAGTGCGGCGTTATATGAAAGGTTAGGAGTTAGAAGATTTCAAAAATTCTACGATGGGCCATATTCTAAATTTTTAGAAAAATTGGAAAAGCGCGAAGAATCGTCAGTGATTCAGGATGGTCATTTTGTTGATCCGAAGGAGCTAAGCAGAGCTAGATTAGGTTTTTATACAGGGAAATTGAATCAAAGAATTGAGCTATCTTATTATCTTGAAGGTAAGCACGTTAAAGGGCTCGGTATATTTTCAGCCATTTTTGTTGTTCTTTCATTAAGGCATTGGCATTATGTTGCCGACGTAATGGCTATCTTGATTCTTATGCGTAACGTTTATCCTATCATGAGTCAACGTTATCTAAGAGTATGGGAAAAGGAGATTTATCACAAAAGGATGATTAGAAAGGATGGTATTGATTTGACCGCCACAACCAAGGCCATGACCACGGACCAGGCGATGATCAACGATACCAATTACTTTTTATCAGTCTTTGCCGATCCTACTCTCATGGGTGCAATCAATAAACTAGTGCCACGTATACAAGAGGCATATAGAAGAGCAAATAAGAAGAGCGGGGAATTATGGACAATAGATGAAATTAGAAATCTTGTTCAGGAGAACAGAGAAAACTTGGCTTTGATTAACTTTAGAAACATAGAAAAGTATTATTTTACTGACATACTCATGTTGAGTCATTTACCTTTGGACCAGCAATCACAAGAGGCCATAAAGATTTTTCATGAAATAATGGATTCGCCAGATGGAAAAATTGATGATGCCATAAGGAATTTTAAAGCTCAGTCTAGTACAGACATGCAGCGAATCGTGTTTATGTGGGTGGCTAATGTTTCTCAACTCAATGAAAAGAAATATCGTATGAAAAGAGATAGGGCAAGAGCGATCCTCACCAGGTTCACAGAGATGTTTTATGATGATTTCCGGGGGGCAGAAATGATGGAGGATTTTTGTCGGATGGTTCTTCAAAGAATATCAACATTGACGGCGCAATCAGGAGGATTGAGGCCAAATCAAATATTAATAGTCCCATTATTGAGAAGTGGAGAGTGGCCGGGTAAGTTTGTTGAGCAAGCTATCAAAGGGACAGGTGTTCGAATTAAATATTTACTTTTTACAAGAACAATGACTGTGGATTTTGGCCGGGAAGGAGAAAATTTCGAGCCATCTAGTTCCTTTACCCTAGCAGGTAAGGAGATGGCAAGAAGGTATTTAGAACAAGAGGGGATCATAAACAATGGGATTAGACATATTATCTTTATTGATGCCGGTTCATCGGGGCAATTTGGAAAACTTTTGCATTCAGTCGTAAGTCCCCAAATTGATTCGGAATTATTTCTTCTTCATCATGGGAATTGGGTCGAGAAAGGAATTGAGGAAAAATGGGCTAGAGGATTGAATGATGATGCGTTGCACAAATGGAATGAAAGCGATATGTATTGGTTCGCTGTTATTCTGGACCATGTGCTAGAGCATGGTATAGAAGTTCCTTACAAGCGTATGGTAGCTGATGAAAATGGTAAAGGAATGCACTATCAGGTATTAAAGACGCCTAGAAAATGGTTCGCTCGAATTGTTAAGCAAAGAACTATGGCAGTAGTCGCTCAAATGAGACAAAATAGAGGTGGTATTGATTTATCTTCAGCCCCGCATATGTTCCAAACACAACAGGGTAATAGTGCTATTCAATTCCATCTTGATCCTGCTCAATTGGCTGCCCTCCAAAACGCCCTCGGCTTTGTGCCTGTCATCATCAACATCCAGCCACTGAGGGATCTTCGAGGGTTTTTGGGCATTACACAAAGTGCTGGTAATTCTATAGCAGCCGGTTAAAATATTCTTATGATAATGTATGAAGAGATCCTCCGTGAGTTTAACAAAATGAAGGTTAAATATGTGCTGGTGGGTGGGATAGCTGTAAATTTCCATGGATATGCAAGACTTACGATGGACATGGATATTTTGGCAGATATGACGGATGATAATCTTAAGAAAATTATAACTATTCTTAAAAAGATGGGTTACCGCGTTAAACAGCCTGTTGATCCAATGGGTATAGCTAATTCCAAAATACGGCATGATTGGATCCATAATAAAAATATGAAGGCTTTTAATTTTTATAAGGAGCAGGATTTTAAACAGGTTGATATTCTGATTGCTGCCCCTATTTCCTATAAAGAAGCCAAGAAAAATGCCGTAAAAGAAGAGATAGATGATATGATAATTTCAGTGATTTCCCTTAATGATTTGATTAAGATGAAAAAAGATACAGGCAGAGAACAAGACAAAAAAGATGTAGAACAATTGAGGATAATTAAACGAATATGAAAGAAGACCTCGATTTTGGTTGGGAAACGGATGAAGACCGTCTTAGGCGATGGGTGAAGGCTTCTGCCCAAAAAAGGCTTGAGTGGCTGCATGACGCCCATGAGTTTACTAAAAAGATCATCCTTTCGAAAAAACAAAAAGCGCATACGTGGAAATTAAGACTTAAATAACAGTTTTTCCTTCTCTTTTAGCATCCCGATTTGATTGACACCCTTCCTTAATTTGTTATAATGCCCTTTCATGAGCTTTTATATTTAATTAATTTATATATTGGGGAATGTAATGGAACTTGATGAAAATAAAGCTGTTAGGATAAAGAAATTGGATGCTTTAAGGGCCAAGGGCCTGGATGTTTATGGCCAGCGCTATATCCGCTCCCATTCTGTGGCGGATATCCTAAAAGATTTCAAAGAAGGCGTTAAAGTGGTAACTGCCGGCCGCATCATGGCGAACCGCGATCAGGGTAAGGTGCATTTTATGGACCTTATGGATCAAACCGGCCGTATCCAGCTTTTTGTTAAGGGGGATAATATCGGCCAAGAGTCCTATGATATGCTAAAGCTTTTGGATTTAGGCGATATCATTGGGATTGAAGGCGAGACCTTTACCACCAAAACCGGACAAAACAGCATCAGGGTCAGCAAATACCAGATACTTTCTAAATCACTACAAACCATGCCGGAAAAGTGGCATGGCCTTAAAGATGTGGATATCCGCTACCGCCAGCGCTATGTGGATTTGATTGCGAATACAGAAGTGCGGGATGTGTTTATCAAGCGCTCGCATATTATTTCGCATATCCGTTCCTACCTCGACGGCAAAGGATTTTTAGAGGTAGAAACTCCCATGCTGCAGCCGATGGCTGGTGGAGCCCGCGGCAAGCCTTTTAAGTCCAAACACAATGCCTTGGACATGGATGTGTTTTTACGCATTGCGCCGGAACTTTATTTAAAGCGTTTGTTGGTGGGTGGTTTGGAAAGGGTTTATGAGATCAATCGTAATTTCCGTAATGAAGGCATTTCCACGCGTCATAATCCGGAATTTACGATGCTGGAAGTGTATCAGTCCTATGGTAATTTTGAAGATATGATGCAGATCACCGAGGAGTTGATTAGTTCCTTGGTGCATAAGCTTTACGGCACCTACAAAATTGAATATCAGGGACAGCAAATCGATTTTACCACACCCTGGGAACGTCGTTCTTTTGCGGGGGTGGTTAAAGAGCATTTTGATATCAATCCTGAAGATACGGCGGAAGAAATGCTTACCAAGGTCAAGGCCAAGAAGCATGGCGCTTTCAAGATTGAGAAATTGACCCGTTCAGCCATCATGAAGATCGTCGAGGATGTCTTAGATGAAAAGCAATCGGCTAATCCGGTATTTATGTTGGATTACTTCACTTTTCTATCCCCCTTGGCCAAGGCCAAGCCAGATCAGCCGGCAGTGGCCCAGCGTTTTGAATTTTTTATCGCAGGCATGGAAGTAGGCAATGCTTATTCTGAGCTTAATGATCCGCAAGAACAGTACCAACGCCTGATCGCTGATTTGGAAGATGATGTGGAAACCGGCAATCGCAGCATTGATGAGGATTTCGTGCGGGCCCTGGAATACGGCATGCCGCCCGCCGGTGGTTTAGGCATTGGGATTGACCGTTTGGTGATGTTGCTGACAAATTCAGCATCCATCAGAGATGTTATATTGTTTCCATTAATGAAACCTGAGCAATAAACCATTGCCAACCAGGGGACAGGCATACCCCGTTCGTTTTGTAGATGGCGATGCCGAGCAAGTAACAGGGAATATAGGTGAAAGCAAGACATGAATTTCGAGACATGGTTAACATTTCGGTATCTACGCGCCAAGAAAGACAAATTTTTGACCGTAATTAATTTTGTAGCCGTGGCAGGCATTGCCATCGGGGTCATGGCTTTGATCATTGTCATCGGGGTGATGAGCGGCTTTGATCATGACCTTCGTGAAAAAATTGTCGGTGCCAATGCCCATGTCTTTGTAGAACGGGAAACCGGGGTTCGTAATTACATGAAGCTCGATGAGAAGCTAAGCCAAGTTCCAGGAGTGATTGCCGCCACCCCGTACATTCATGGCAATGTGTTTTTGGAATCTGGCACACGGGCCATGAGTCTGATTTTACGTGGGGTGAATCCTCAGACTGAAGGAACAGTCACCCGTATTAATGATTATTTGAAAGATGGCGTTAAGGTCAACAATCTGACCAATGAAGGGGTTTTAATCGGCAGTCAATTGGCTTCTTATTATGGGTATCAGATCGGTGATTCTATTACCTTGATTGCTCCAGCTTCAGGGGTGGCTGGTAGCAGTTGGCGTTACCAGTTTAAAGTAGCAGGCATATTTAATTCAGGAATGTATGACTATGATATGAATTTGATCTTGGTCACCATTCCCGAAGCTCAGAAAATATTTAATATTGGTTCAACCGTTAGCGGTATTGGTTTAAAGCTAAAGAATCCTGATCAGGCCACAGCGATCAAACGGAACATTTATGATTTGATTGGTTTTTCGTATATGGTGCGAACCTGGATTGAAACGAATTCAAATTTCTTTGCAGCTTTAGCTTTAGAAAAATTTGCCATGTTTGTGATTTTAACCCTGATTGTGCTGGTGGCCTCATTTAATATTATCAGCACCTTGATTGTAACGGTCACGAGTAAGGTCAAAGATATTGGGATTTTAAAATCTATTGGAGCCTCAAAGGCCAGTATTCATCGGATCTTTACCTGGCAGGGCTTGGCCGTTGGTATAATGGGTACTTTTTGGGGATTTGTGGGGGGCGTTGGAGTTATTTATTTGTTGAAAAAATATCAGTTTATCAAGCTACCCCAAGATATTTATTATATTGATCATCTGCCCGTGTTGATTCAGGCCTCAGATATTGGTTTAATTGTAGGCTCGGCCATGGTAATTACCTATGCAGCTACCATTTATCCAGCTATCAAGGCTGCTAATTTAGAACCAGTGGAAGCATTAAGATACGAATAAAATATGGTAGGGGACGGTTCTAAACCGTCCCTATAAATATTATGTTAATAGAAGCCAACAACATTCACAAAACCTATCCTGGTCCTTTGCATGTGCTAAAGGGAGTGGATTTGAATATTGAAGTCGGTGAAGTCGTCGCTATTGTAGGTCCATCCGGGGCCGGCAAATCGACCTTACTGCATATTTTAGGTGGTCTGGATGCGCCGCATCAGGGCCAGGTGATTTTCGCGGCCCAAGATTTATATGGCATTACCGATAGCCAGCGTGCCCAGGTAAGAAATACTGAGATGGGTTTTGTGTTTCAATCGTATCATCTGTTGCCTGAGTTGACCGCCTTGGAGAATGTGATTTTGCCACGGCTCATCAAAGAAAATACAAAAAAGACCAGCGCTATTGAAGGGGTTGGTTTAAAATTGCTTGAGCAATTAGGTTTAGCAGCCCGAGCCCACCACCGTCCTAATCAGCTTTCCGGTGGTGAGCAGCAACGGGTGGCTATTGCACGTAGTTTGATGAATGGCCCTAAGGTGGTATTTTGTGATGAGCCCACGGGCAATTTGGATTCCGTCAGCGGCGAGATGGTGATGAATACGCTGCTCAGACTTAAACAGACGCATCAAACAGCCGTGGTGATTGTCACACATGATGATAAAATAGCTAATCGTACCGAGCGCATCATTAGTATGAAAGATGGTTTGCTAGACCTCCTCAACACCCGGTGTTGAGGAGGTTCTAATGAAAGGATTATTATGAAGATTTATTTCAATGGAAAATTAGTGGATAAACAGGATGCCAAGGTGTCCGTGTTTGACCATGGCTTTCTTTATGGCGATGGGGCTTTTGAAGGCATTCGCTCCTACAATTCCCGCGTTTTTCGCCTGAAGGAACATATTGATCGCCTTTATGAAACCATGCACACCTTGATGATTGACCCGCGCCTGACCAAAAAGGAAATGATCGAGGCGGTGGTTTCAACTTTAAAGGCCAATAAAATCAAGGATGGTTATATCCGTTTGATCGTTTCCCGGGGTGATGGTGATTTAGGTTTAGATCCCCGTAAATGCTTTGGCAAGCCCAATGTGATTGTGATCGCGGATAAAATCACCCTTTATCCCGCTGAGCTTTATCAAAAAGGCATGGAGATTATTACTGTTCCGACGGTAAAGAATCATCCCAATGCCTTAAATCCTCAGCTGAAATCATTGAATTATTTGAATAATATTTTAGCCAAGATCGAAGCAAGCCATAATGGTTACAATGAGGCCATCATGCTTCAAGAAAATGGTTATGTCGGCGAGTGCACGGGCGATAATGTGTTCCTGTATAAAAATGGGGTGTTATCAACCCCGCATTTAGGCCGTTTAAAAGGAATTACCGCTGATGCTATTCTGGAATTAGCTAAAAGCATGAAAATCAAGGTATTTGAAGGTTACATCACTCGACATGAGGTGTATAATGCTACTGAATGCTTCTTAACCGGTACAGCGGCTGAGCTAATCCCTATCGTTAAAGTGGATGGACGCGTTATTGGGGAAGGCAAGCCTGGAGCTGTTACAAGCAAACTTTTGAATGCGTTTCATAGCTTAGTTAAAAAAGATGGTGTGAAATATGACGTGTGATATTTGCGGCAAGAAAAAAGCAACGGTGCATTTAACCGAGATCGTTGATGAACAAATGACGGAGATGCATTTATGCGAAGAGTGTGCTCGTCAGAAAAGTTCACAGATGGAGCAGCAATTTGGTTTAGCTGATCTTTTAGCAGGCTTGACCGATAGCGGTAAGACCGCGGCTAAAGAAGGTGAAAAGACCATTCTTAAATGCGCCCGCTGTAGTCTGCCTTATGAGGATTTCCGTAAATTTGGCCGTCTAGGCTGTGCGGAGTGTTATACATCATTTAAAGAACATTTAAGCGGCTTGCTTAGAAAGATTCATGGGTCCAATAAATATTTGGGTAAGTCGCCAGCCACCGGCGCGCAGCAATTAGATGCACCCATTGAAGGCACCTTGACCATTGTGCCCGAAGAGAATTTAGAAGATTTGAAACAGCAGTTAAAGGCTGCCATTGCCGCGGAAGATTTTGAAAAAGCCGCCACGGTCCGTGATAAAATAAGGAATTTCGAACAACGATAACGGAGTTATCATGCGCATTGAAGAATTATTAAGTCATACAGGGGAATGGTTGCGGGGTACTGGCCCTTCCGCTCATATTGTGATGAGTTCACGGGTGCGCCTGGCACGTAATTTAGATTTTTCCACCTTTCCTGGAAAATCGGGAAAGAAAGAATTAGAAGCCGTATTTAAAGCTTTTGACGAAGCGGTGGGTCGCATTGCGGCACTCAAAGGATCTACCCTGTTTGATATGACCCAGATTGATCAAGTGGATCGTCAATTACTCGTCGAGCGCCATTTAATGAGCCATGAGCACGCCTCAAATCCAGAAGGCAAAGGTCTTTTGGTGACCGATCATGAAGTGGTTTCTATCATGGTGAATGAAGAAGATCATTTGCGTATTCAAGTGATGCGCTCTGGCCTTAATCTCACGGAAGCTTGGGATATTATCAATGCGATTGATGATGCCCTCTCACGGGAATTGGCCTTTGCTTATTTGCCTAGTTGGGGATTTTTGACGGCCTGTCCAACCAATACGGGTACCGCCATGCGTGGGAGTGTCATGATGCATTTACCTGCCTTGGTGATGACGAAGCAAATCAATAAAGTTTTGGCCGCGATTTCAAAGCTTAGTTTTGCCAGCCGCGGATTTTATGGCGAAGGGACGCAAGCCTCAGGAAATTTTTATCAGATTTCAAATCAAGTGGCCTTAGGTCACAGCGAGATGGATATTATTCAAAATATTAATGGCCTCATCCGTCAGGTCATTGAGCAAGAAGAGCAAGCCCGTCAGGCGTTGCTGTTGCAAAACAAGCCCATGCTCGAGGATAAGGTATGTCGTTCATGGGGGTTATTGAAGACCGCGCGTATTATTTCAAGCCAGGAAGCCATTGAGCTTTTTTCCATGGTGCGCTTGGGGTTAGATATGGGCATTTTAAAACATGTTGATCATAAGGCGGTGAATGAATTGTTTATCATGATTCAGCCCGCTCATTTGCAGAAAATCGAAGGTAAAAAATTAAACGCGTTCGAACGCGATACAAAAAGGGCGGCTGTGATCCGCCAAAAGTTGGGAGGAGGCAAAGATGTTTAATCGATTCACTGAACGTGCCCGTAAGGTAATTGTCTACGCCAAGGAAGAAGCCAGGCGTTTTAATCATGATTATATCGGTACCGAACATCTCTTGTTGGGATTGATCCGTGAGGGTGAAGGGGTAGCAGCCGCGGTGTTGCAAAAATTGGGTTTGGATTTAGAAACCATTCGTCTAGAAGTCGAGAAATTAGTTCAGGCTGGTCCTCAAACCCAGGTGGTGGGTGATATTCCTTTTACCCCACGCTCCAAGAAAGCTCTTGAGCTTTCCGCCGAAGAAGCCCGTGCGTTAGGTCATAATTATATCGGCACCGAGCATTTGCTTCTTGGTTTAGTTAAAGAAGGTGAAGGCATGGCTTATCGCGTGCTTTTAAACCTTGGTCTTGATTTAGGCAAATTACGTAATGAGGTCATGGAATTATTAGGTTCTGGTATTCCTGGTTATGGTCAAGGACAGCAGGAAGCTGTCAAGACTGGCAAAACACCGGCCATCGATGCCTATGGACGTAATTTAAACAAGCTCGCCCGCGAAGGCAAACTTGATCCGGTGATCGGTCGTAAGAATGAGATTGAGCGCGTGGTTCAAATTCTTTCGCGGCGCACCAAAAATAATCCGGTGCTTTTAGGTGAAGCGGGTATTGGTAAAACCGCCATCGTCGAAGGTTTAGCCCAGCAAATCGTGCAAGGGGATGTGCCGGAATTATTGCGTGATAAGACCATTGTGGTGTTGGATCTGGCCATGATGATTGCCGGTACCAAATACCGCGGTCAGTTTGAAGAACGCATTAAAGCGGTGATGGATGAATTGAAGCGTTCCGGTAAAATTGTATTATTTATTGACGAAATTCATACCCTCGTCGGTGCAGGTGCCGCGGAAGGGGCCATTGATGCGGCTAATATTTTAAAGCCAGCCTTAGCTCGTGGAGAAATTCAGTGTATTGGTGCAACCACCTTGGATGAATATCGCAAGAATATCGAGAAAGACGCGGCTTTGGAACGCCGTTTCCAGACCATCATTGTGGAACCTCCATCCGTGGATGAGACCATTCTGATTCTCAAAGGCTTGCGCGATAAATACGAAGCGCATCATCGGGTGAAATTCTCTGATGAATCGCTCGAGGCCGCGGCTCGCCTGTCGGACCGTTATATTTCAAATCGTTTCCTTCCGGATAAAGCTGTCGATATTCTCGATGAAGCTGGTGCCAAAGCTCGTCTCCAGGCCATGGTAGTACCGGATGATGTGAAGGAACTCGAGGAGAAAATTGAACAGTTAAAGAAGGAAAAAGAATCCTATATCAAGATCCAGGATTTTGAACGCGCGGCAAAAATGCGCGATCAAGAGCGTGAAGTGCGCGAGCAGTTAGAACGCAAACGCGCCGAATGGATGCAGAAGCGCGATGATGTGTCCTTGACCATCACCGATGATGATATTGCCCGGGTAATCTCCCAATGGACCCGCATTCCCTTGATTCGTTTGGAACAAAAGGAAAGCGAACGCCTGCTGAAGATGGAAGAGCAGATGAAAAAAGCGGTGATTGGCCAGGATGAAGCAGTCTCTGCCATCTCGCGTGCGGTGCGTCGTTCCCGTGCAGGGATCAAGAATCCTCGTCGACCCATTGGTTCCTTTATTTTCTTAGGCCCAACCGGTGTGGGAAAAACCCTGCTTGCCCGCATCTTATCTGAATTCATGTTCGGTGATCGAGAAGCATTGATCCAGATTGATATGTCGGAATACATGGATAAATTCAATGTCTCCCGTTTGATTGGTGCGCCTCCAGGTTATGTGGGTTACGAAGAAGGCGGCCAATTAACTGAAAAAGTCCGTCGTCGTCCGTATTCCGTGGTGCTTTTAGATGAAATTGAAAAAGCCCATCCGGATGTGTTTAATCTGCTCTTGCAGGTGTTTGAAGACGGGCAGTTGACCGACAGTTTAGGACGTAGGGTGGATTTTCGTAATACCATCATCATTATGACATCCAACGTCGGGGCAGAGACCATTCGTAGTGCGGGATCGCTTGGATTTGTGGCGCAGAAGGAAGATACTTCTTACAACGCCGTCAAGGATCGTTTGTTGGGTGAGGTAAAAAAAGCATTTAAACCCGAGTTTCTAAACCGTATTGATGATATTATAGTGTTTAGATCCTTAAGCAGAGAAAACCTTCAAGAGATTATCAAGCTTGAGATCAATGAGGTGATTGAACGCCTTAAAGGTCGCGGCATTGATATCAATTTGTCTCCAGAAGCCATGGAATTCTTGATGGAAAAAGGCTATGACCCGCTCTACGGGGCCCGTCCATTAAAGAGAACTATCCAGCGTTATGTGGAAGACATGCTTTCTGAAGAGATCATTGCTGGACGTTTCAAAGAAGGCTCTAAGGTCACCGTTGTTCGCAAGGATGATAATTTAGCGCTAGTATGAAAAGTCGTGACAGGCACAACTTTTGAAAGGTGAATGTGTCGAGCGTTGCTATATCAGCTAAGAATTGGATCCGTTATCTCGGTCAATTGACCATCCTTTTCTCCCAGACCGTCGCGGCCATCTTTACACCTCCGTTTAAATCAATCCGTTTTTTCACCCAGGCCCAGCGTATTGGGCCTGGGACTTTTTTGATCTCTACCATGGTGGCTTTTTTCGTAGGCATGATCATTGCCTTGCAAATGGCCTATCAGATGGTGCAGTTATCCGCCGAGCTTTATATCCCCAACGTCATCGCGGTGGCCTTGACCCGTGAGTTGGTTCCTGTGCTGACGGCTTTGATCGTGGCAGGCCGCATTGGAGCTGGGGTTGCTGCTGAGATCGGTTCCATGGTGGTTACCGAACAGGTAGATGCGCTCAAAGCTTTTGCCGTTAGTCCTGTCAAATATTTAGTGATGCCGCGTTTTTTAGGCTTAATGATCATGCTGCCGGTGTTGACCATTCTTTCAGATTTGGTCGGCATTTGGGGCGGGTATGTGATCTGTGTGTTTAAGTTGCATATCTCTCATGAGATGTTTTGGAAAATGACCTTCAGGGCCTTGCAAATGAAAGATATTGCCACGGGCTTGATTAAGACCATTTTCTTTGGCATGATTATTGCTATTGTGGGTTGTCACCAAGGCTTGACAGTTCGTGGCGGTGCCGACGGGGTAGGCAAAGCCACCACCACCGCGGTGGTGCGTTCCTTTATTTTGATCATCATGATGGATTGCTTCATCACCTTTATATTTTATTTTTTACTAAATGTTTAAAAACCCTGTCAACCCCCGGGGTTGACAAGTTAATTACTTATGATCGAAATCCGTAATCTTTATAAAGTCTTTGGTGCCCAGATGGTATTAAATAATCTGAGTCTCACCGTGCGTCGCGGGGAAACCAAGGCCATTATTGGCCGTTCAGGGGTGGGAAAAAGTGTGTTGTTGAAGAACATCGTCGGTCTCATTCATCCCGATAGTGGTTCAATTAGGATCAATGGCACCGAGGTCACCAACTTGAATGATAAAGAATATGACAAGCTGCGCATGGAAATCGGCATGGTCTTCCAAGGTGGCGCCTTATTTGATTCCATGAGTGTGGGTGAGAATGTGGGCTTTGTGCTGAATGAATTTATGAATCTTGACCGTCAGACGGTGAGGGACAAGGTGCGCGACTCCCTGGCCTTGGTGGGCCTTAAAGATGTGGAAGATTTAATGCCTTCCCAACTTTCGGGGGGGATGAAAAAGCGCGTGAGCTTGGCGCGGGTCTTGTGCATGGAGCCGCATATTATTTTGTACGATGAACCAACCAGCGAAGTTGATCCTATCACCGCTGCTGCCATCAATCATTTAATCATTGAATTGCGTGACAAATTGAAGGTCACCTCCATTATTGTGACCCATGATATGAATTCAGCGTATCTGGTGGCAGATTCCATTGCCATGTTTTATAAGGGCCAAGTCATTGCCGACGGAAAACCGGATGAAATCAAGAATTCCAAGCATCCGGTCGTACAGCAATTTATCCATGGGGATGCCCATGGGCCTATTACCGATGATGAAAGTTTAGTATTTGGACATGTAAAATAACCTCCACACCCCCGGGAGGTGTGAAGGTCATAAGGAGAATTGATTATGTCGCGAGATAACGGACTTGAATTGAAGGTGGGCCTCTTCGTAATGATGGCGGCCTTGGCATTGACCTTTTTTATCATTTCAATTAGCGACCTTTCTTTTTTCCAAAAAGGGCGTCATATTCAAGTGGTTTTTGGTTTTGCCAGTGGTTTGCGTGATGCAGCACCCGTGCGTTTGGCCGGTGTTGAAGTGGGGCTCGTTAAAAAACTTCATGTTTTTGTGGATACCACCGATGGTAATAAGACCAAGGTGCGGGTGGAAGCTTGGATCGAAGGAGATACCCAGATTCCGGATGATTCCAAAATCACCATCAATCAATTAGGTATCTTGGGTGAAAAATATCTAGAGATCATGCCAGGCAAATCAAGCACGCCCCTGCAAGACGGCAGTGTGATTATTGGTGAAGATCCAGTACCCATTGAAAAAATTGCGGAAAGTGTAGAGACCTTGGTCGGCAAAATCAGCATCTCGGTGGATAATATTAACAACGGCATCTTAACTCAAAAGAATGAAGATTCCATTGCTGAGGCCCTGGCGGGCTTTGCGGCAGTTGGGACTGACTTGAAAGACGGGCGTGGCACTCTGGGCAAGTTATTGACCGATGATTCGATTTATAATAATCTTGATGACTTGACTGCAGATCTCAAAGGCAATCCTTGGAAATTGCTTTACCGCCCCAAGCCTCACGAATGAAAACCAAAACCGTATTCGTCTGCCAAAATTGTGGTTCCCAATCGGCTCGATGGGTGGGCAAGTGCCCAAACTGCGAGGAATGGAATTCGTATGTGGAAGAATCCATCGTCCCTCGTGCCGAATCTGCCCTTGCCCAGACCTCGACCCAAACTATTACGGCCCCGGTTTTGCTTAAAGAAATTGATGTGCTGCAAGAGAAGCGTTATTTGACCAACATTGGCGAATTTGATCGGGTGATGGGTGGGGGTATTGTGCCAGGCTCAGTCACCTTGATTGGTGGTGATCCTGGTATTGGTAAATCCACCATTATCTTGCAAGCGGGTACCGCCTTGGCCAAGGGAGGACTTAAGGTTTTATACATCAGCGGTGAAGAATCCGTCAAGCAAGCCAAGATGCGCGCTGAGCGCGTAACCAATCACTTCAATGATAATTTCTTTATCGTTAATGAAATTGATGTAGAGACCATCATTGGTTTTATTCATCAACTAAACCCGCAGGTTGTGATTATTGATTCTATTCAAGTGGTGAATTTAGCTGAAATTACTTCTTCACCAGGTTCAGTGTCTCAGGTGCGGGAATCAGCATCGGTGTTAACCCGGGTGGCTAAATCCCGCGGGATCGCACTTTTTCTAATTGGCCACGTGACTAAGGAAGGAATGTTGGCGGGCCCTAGGGTTTTAGAACACATGGTTGATACGGTGTTATATTTTGAAGGGGAACGGTATTCGTCTTATCGGGTTTTGCGCGCCAATAAAAATCGATTTGGTTCAACCAATGAGATTGGGGTTTTTGAAATGACGGCCACTGGTTTGCAAGAGGTATTGAATCCTTCCGAGATTTTTCTGTGCGAACGCCCGCAAGATTCTTCAGGATCAGTAGTGGTTCCGATTTTAGAAGGGACGCGTCCTTTTTTAGTGGAAATTCAAGGGTTGGTCTCTCGTTCGGCTTTTGGCATGGTCCGGCAAAAAGCCCAAGGCTTTGACGCCAATCGTTTGTCGCTCTTGGCCGCGGTGTTAGAAAAGCGATTGGGCCTCAACATTGGTGATAAAGATATCTTTTTAAATGTGGTTGGCGGTGTTAAAGTAATTGATCCAGCGGCGGATTTGGGTGTTAGTTTGGCCATGGCTTCAGCTTTATTAGATAAGGTCGTACCGCATGATACCGCTATTTTAGGTGAGGTCGGCTTATCAGCGGAGGTGCGTAGTGTTTCTCAGATTGCCTCAAGGGTTAATGAAGCTCAAAAGCTCGGATTTACCCGTTGCATTGTGCCTAAGAATAATTTAAAGAATAAGAGCGATTTTAATCCTACGAACATTAAGTTAGTACCAGTTTCAACAGTAAGAGAAGCGCTGGATAAGTTATAATAATTAATAAGCCTCGCACCCCCGCCACGGCGGGGAGCGGCGGGGTCCTGTTAGGAGAGTCCGCATGACGTTATTATTCATCCGTATTTTTTTCTTAGTAATCAGTACTGTGATTGGGTATCAGATTGGTAGTATTGATAACAATATCCCTGCCGGTGTCATTGCTTGCGTGGCAGGGGCTGCTTTTTTTATTTTTATCGAGGCCAATCTCAAGCAGGTTTCGGTGCGTGGTCTTTCCAGCATGGTCTTTGGTCTATTGCTTGGTATTTTCATGGCCAATCTGGTTTCCGACATTATAGGTCTGTTGCCTTTAAGCGAAGTATTAAAGCCTATTTTGCGGGTTATTTTGACCCTGGCCTTTTCGTATCTGGGAGCCGTCATGGCCTTACGGGGTAAGGACGAATTTAATTTGATTATCCCCTATGTGCGTTTTAAACGTCAGGATTTGAAAGATGGAGTGGTATTGCTGGATACCTCAGCGATTATCGACGGGCGGGTGAGTGATATTTTTAAAACTGGATTTTTAGGCGGGCGTTTGGTGGTGCCTCGTTTTGTTTTGCATGAGTTACAACGTTTGGCTGATTCTGAAGATGATACCAAGCGTCAACGTGGCCGTCGGGGGATGGAAATTTTAAAGAGCATGCAAAAGGATACGGCAGCTGATGTTCGCATTCACGAAGATGATTTGACCGGTCAAGAGAGTGTGGATGTGAAATTGATTAAATTATCCAAACTCATGGAAGCCCGCATTTGCACCACGGATTTTAATTTAAGCCGGGTCGCTTCCATTCAAGGCATTGAGATGCTGAATATCAATGATTTGGTCAATGCGGTCAAACCCGTGGTATTTACCGGTGAAGAATTAGAGATTAAACTTTTGAAAGAAGGTAAGGAAGCCAATCAAGCCATTGGATATCTGGAAGATGGGACCATGGTAGTGGTGAGTGACGGTCGCCGTGGTTTGGGCCAAACCGTTAAGGTGTATGTGACTTCAGCCCTTCAAACCCAGGCTGGCCGTATGATTTTTGCCAAAATGGAACGTCAGTAATGATTGAAGTAATCATTGTGGCGGCAGGTTTAGGAACGCGTTTAAAAACCAAGGTCCCCAAGGCCTTGGTTTTGCTTAATGGCGAGCCCTTGATCAGCTATTCTCTGAAAGTTTTTGAGAAACATCCGGCTATCAATGGTGTCGTGGTAGTAGCCCCGCAAGGGCATTTGGCTAATTTTATCAAGATAAGCCGCTCTTTTAAAAAAATACGTTCGATTGTCGCCGGGGGTGCCCTGCGCAGTGATTCCGTGAAATCTGGCCTGCAGGCCTTAGCGAATCAGACTAAAATTGTCCTGGTGCATGATGCAGCCAGGCCTTTTGTGGATCGTGCCATGATTGATCGATTATTGGCAGCCTTAAAGAAAGATAAGGCGGCCATCCTTGGTGTTCCGGTTAAATGCACCGTCAAGCGTGTGGATGCTCATTTAACCATTAAACAAACCCCACCACGCAATTTGTTATGGGAAGCCCAGACGCCTCAAGGCTTTCGTTACGATGTTTTGCTTGAAGCTCACGCCAAGAAATCAAAACAGGAAGCCACGGATGATGCCTTCCTGGTTGAGAATTGCGGTGTAAAGGTGAAGATGGTGATGGGGGATTATCGTAACATTAAGGTCACCACCCCAGAAGATATCGTTTTGGTTAAACAACTATTAAAACCGTCGTCTTAAATAGGGGGGTTTTATGGCAGTCCCAATACCAGTGACAAAGAATGTTAGCAATGAGAATTTTGCAGGAGTAACCTATCATTTATTAGGTGAGCTGGTCCCGGTGTTACAGGTGGAATTATCCCAGATGCCGATTTATTTTGTGCATCATATCTTGCTTTGGAAAGACCCTTCAGTTGAAGTGGGTATTAAGAATTTAAAAGGGATGTTTAAGCGCATGGTGGCAGGCATGCCCTTGATCATGACCCAGGCTAAGGGCCCGGGCAATATCGCCTTTAGCTTTGATTGTGTGGGCCATGTTTTTCCCATGCATTTAAAGGCGGGAGAGGCCATCGATGTGCGGGAACATCAATTTTTAGCAGCGACGGATAATATTGACTTTACCTTTGCTCGTATTAAAGGAGTGGCCAATATTATGTTGGGCGGTTCAGGATTTTTTGTTGATACCTTTACCTGTATGAATAATGAAGGAATTGTGTGGTTATATGGGTATGGAAGTGTTTTTGAGGTGAACTTAAAAGTCGGTGAGGTGATTGATATGGAGCCTGGCAGCTGGATCTATAAGGATAAAACCGTGACCATGCAGACTATTTTTCAGAAATTATCTTCAGGATTTTTAGCCAGCAATACCGGACAGCTGGTGTACAATCGCTTTACTGGTCCAGGACGGGTGGGCATTCAATCCTTGTCGCTGTTTTTTGGTGATTCAGGATCATAAGAGGTTGAGGGATATGAAACATAGAGTTGGTATTGGTCATGATGTGCACCGTTTGGTGAGTGGTCGTAAATTAATCTTAGGCGGTATCGAAATTCCCCATACGCATGGTCTAGATGGCCATTCCGATGCTGATGTGGTCTTGCATGCTATTTGTGATGCGCTTTTAGGGGCCGCAGGCTTAGGGGATATTGGTGAGCATTTTCCTAATACAGACTCCAGATATAAAGATGCGCCCAGCTCATTGTTCTTAAAAGAGGTCAATTTAAAGATCAAAAATAAGGGTTGGAGCATCGAAAATGTGGATGTGATGATTTTAGCCGAA
>Ga0206817_1049_pt1 | contig 43758 bp, 34 predicted proteins | sample Alteio_BWOrgCont_89_FD_152873 | JGI IMG/M metagenome (GOLD analysis project Ga0206817, IMG submission 152873) | Enriched cells from forest soil in Barre Woods Harvard Forest LTER site, Petersham, Massachusetts, United States -... | ecosystem: Environmental > Terrestrial > Soil > Temperate forest >...
TATCAGAATCCGCACTGGCGAAGAAGGTTCTAAAGCCATCGGATAAGTGATGTAGATCACGTGTGGTATTGGTGGTAAATTAGGGACGGTTCCCTATCAAGGAACCGTCCCTAATTTACCACCAATACCACATCTTTCACCAGATTTGGTAGTGCAGGAACGAAAAACCTTGACAATGAATGACTTAAAATGTAATATTTTTACACAATTTTTGAGGGCAATGACGTCCTCCTTGTAAGACCATTTGTGGTTTATCCAGGGAGGATTTTGTATTTATAGAGATGTATTTTAACCTTACCAAGGAGGATTAATATGAGTCAAGCTCGCGAAGAAGTTCTTCAGGCTTGCGCTGAAGAGGCTTGTGGTTGCAACGGCAACTACAGCGAAAATTTGCCAGCGCATTTTGGAGAAAATGTATTTAGTCTGAAGGTCATGAAGGAAATGCTTTCACCGAAAGCCTATGCTTCTATTGAAAAAACTATTAAAGAAGGCGGCAAATTAGATGCTTCTATTGCCGATGAAATAGCCGACGCCATGAAGAAATGGGCGATTGCCCGTGGGGCAACCCATTACACCCATTGGTTCCAACCTTTGACCGGTGTCACGGCTGAAAAGCATGATTCCTTCATTGATTGGGATGATAAGGGTGGTGTGGTGATGAGCTTCTCTGGTAAAAACCTGATCCAAGGTGAGCCAGATGCTTCATCCTTCCCTTCCGGTGGTTTGCGCGCAACCTTTGAAGCCCGCGGTTACACTGGCTGGGATCCCACTTCAGCCGCTTTTATTAAAGAAGGTCCTGAATGTTCAACCCTGTGCATTCCGACATTTTATATTGGTTATCATGGTGAAGCGTTAGATAAGAAGACCCCTTTGCTGCGCTCCATGGTGGCGTTAAGCAAACAAGTTTGCCGTTTAGCTTCCCTTTTTGGTATTGATGTGAAGGGCAAGCGTGCCTATTGTACGTTAGGACCAGAACAAGAATATTTCTTGATCGATAAGGCCCATTATGAAGCCCGGATGGATTTGGTGCAAACCGGCCGTACTTTATTCGGTCGTAAGCCTGCCAAGCATCAACAACAAGAAGATCAATATTTCGGTGCTATCAAGCCTCGCATCATGGCGTTCATGGAAGAATTGGATCGCACTCTCTGGGATTTGGGCATGCCTGCTAAAACCCGTCATAATGAGGTGGCTCCTGCTCAGTATGAAATCGCACCGATCTATGAAGATTTAAATACTGCGGTAGACCATAACATGATGGCCATGGATATCATGCGCCAGATCGCTGATAGATTAGGCTTGGTGTGTTTGCTGCATGAAAAGCCTTTTGCCGGCGTGAATGGTTCTGGTAAACATAATAACTGGTCTGTGGTCGGTCCTGATGGCAAGAACTGGTTATATCCGGGCAAGACCCCGCATGAAAACGCGAAATTCTTGACTACCTTGTGCGCCATCATCAAGGCGGTTGACATCTACGCTGACCTTTTACGCGTGACCGTGGCCACTGCGGGTAATGATCACCGCTTAGGGGCTAACGAAGCACCACCAGCCATTGTGTCTATTTTCTTAGGTGATCAACTCACGGATATCATCGAGCAGATTGAAAAAGGCGGGGCGAAGTCTTCTAAGGAAGGCGGCAGTATCCATGTGGGTGTTGATGCTTTGCCAAGCTTGGCTAAGGATACCACTGACCGCAACCGCACTTCACCATTTGCTTTCACCGGTGCTAAGTTCGAATTCCGCGCTGTTGGTTCAAATCAAAATCCTTCCGCGTCGAACATGGTTTTGAATACCATCGTTGCTGAAGCGATGTCTGATATCTGCGATGAATTGGAAGCTGCTAAAAAAGCTGGCAAGGATTTCAATGCCTCCTTACAAAAGATCCTGCAGGATATCGTCAAGAAGCACAAGAAGGTCCTATATAACGGCGATGGCTATATCGAAGAATGGCAAAAAGAAGCCAAGAAGCGTGGGCTTCCTAATATGAAGACAACTCCAGAATCTCTGGAAGTTCTCAAAGCCAAGAAGAACATTGATGTGTTGGTCAAGCATGGCGTTCTTTCTGCTAAGGAAATCGCTTCTCGTTATGAAATCAACAAACATGCTTATCAAACCGTGGTGGCCTTGGAAGGTGAATGTGCCTTGACCATGGCCCGTACTCAACTGATCCCAGCTGGTTTGGAATACCAAGCCCAGTTGTCATCAGCTAAGTCAGCTACTCAAAAGAAATTGTTAAAGACGATTTCTGGTTTGGTGGATAAGTCTATCAATGCAGCTGATGCCTTGGAAGCAATCTTAGGCAAGCATGATGGTTTAAAGACCTTGGCTGCCATGAGCAAGCTTCGTGAAGCGATCGATGCCTTAGAAGCCTATGTGCCTGCTAATATCTGGCCATTACCCAGCTATGCTGAAATGTTGTTAATGAATGCATAGAAAAAAGTAATGGAACCTTCTCAACCCCCGGGGATGTGCTTCGCACAACCCCGGGGGTTTTTTAGTATAGCTTTCTTAAGGGAAAGTCGTGCCTGTCACGACTTTTTTATAGTATAATGAGGGCTTCTTATGATTCTGATTGTCAAACATATTGATATTGAAGGTCCGGGGACATTCGGGGATTTTCTTAAATCCAAAGGGGAACCGTATCAGATCGTCGAACTTGGGGCAGGGGAGCCTCTGCCAGATGATCCTAAGAAATTTAAAGCAGTGATCGTTTTAGGCGGTCCTATGAATGTGGATGAAGAAGATAAGTATTCATTCTTGAAACCGGAGAATGAATTTATCCAAAAGGTATTAAAGGCGGAAATTCCTTATTTGGGCATTTGTTTGGGTTCACAATTATTGGCCAAGGCGGCTGGTGCGAAGGTCGTGAAATCTCCCGTGAAAGAAATTGGTTGGTACACGGTTGAGTTAACCAAGGATGGCCAACAAGACCCGTTATTTAAAGGTTACAACCCAGCTGATCCTATTTATCATTGGCATGGAGATATGTTTCAAATTCCGTCAAATGGGAAACTATTGGCCAGGGCATCAGGCTGTCCCCATCAAGCCATGAAGGTTGGCAAGAATGCGTATGGTTTGCAATTTCACGTTGAGGTCACCGACAAAAGCATCAAGGAATGGTGCGATGAGTATGTGGCCAATGATTTGCCCGGCCGTCCGGAACATGCGAAATCCATGATGGATGATTATTGGAAGTATAAAAAGAAATTCGACGCTCAGGCAAACACATTGTACGACAATTTCTTGAAGATAGTGAACCTCCATACCTCCCGGGGGTGTGGAGGTCAAGAGGTGTTTGCATGAAGGTTGCTTTAGCACAGATTAATCCAACCGTCGCTGATATTAGTGGTAATGCGCGTAAGATTTTGGAATATATTGCCAAGGCCCAAAAGCTCAAGGTAGATGTGGTGGTTTTTCCGGAGCTGGCGATTTGCGGGTATCCGCCAGAAGATTTGGTGCTCAAGAAACATTTTGTGGCGGCGAATATCAAGGCCATTGATGCGCTAGCCAAGAAAATTCATGGCATGGTGGCCATTATTGGTTTTGTCGATAGTGATGCTGCAGGAAAAATTTACAACGCCGCGGCCATTATTGCCGAGGGCAAACTGCAGGATGTTTATTACAAACAGGAGTTGCCTAATTATGGGGTATTTGATGAGAAAAGGTATTTCTCCGTCGGTAATAATCCTGGGGTTTTGACGATCAAGGGGATTAAGATTGGTATTAATATTTGTGAAGACATTTGGATTGATGGAGCCATTTACCAAGCTCAAGCCAAGGCAGGGGTGAAGCTATTGATTAATATTTCTTCATCACCGTATCAGGTGGGGAAGATTCAGCTCCGTGAGCAGCTTTTAAAAAAGCGGGCCAAAGAAACCAAAATTCCTGTGGTTTATGTGAACGCGGTGGGAGGCCAGGACGAATTGGTTTTTGATGGCGGCAGTATGGGGATGGATGCTAATGGTAATCTGTTGGCAAGGGCTAAGCAATTTGAAGAGCAGTTGTTGATGGTTGATTTAAAGAGTGCGGATGAGATTAATCCGTTACTGGATGAGACGGAAGAGATTTATAAGGCGTTGGTGTTAGGGACACGCGACTATGTGCTAAAAAATGGGTTTAAAAAAATCGCTCTTGGCCTAAGTGGCGGGATTGATTCGGCCTTGGTTGCTTGTATTGCCGTCGATGCCCTGGGCCCAGAGAATGTCACGGCTATTTCCATGCCAAGCCAATTTAATAGCAAGGCCACCCGCAGTGATGCGAAGGTCTTGGCAAAGAATCTAGGAATTGATTTTAAAGAAATTCCTATTAAGAAAATTTTCGATCATTATTTAAAAACTTTAAGCAAGGTTTTTCGGGGACTTGCCCCCAATAACACTGAGGAAAATATTCAGGCACGTATCCGTGGCAATATTCTCATGGCCTTGTCCAATAAATTTGGCTGGCTAATTTTAACGACGGGAAACAAAAGTGAAATGGCAGTGGGTTACTGCACCTTATATGGAGATATGTCGGGCGGGTTTGCGGTGATTAAGGATATTTTCAAGACCAAGGTGTATGAGCTATGCCGTTTTCGTAACAGCTTTTCAGGAAACAAATTGATCCCTAAAAGCATTTTATTGCGAGCCCCTTCTGCAGAATTACGGCCCAATCAAACCGATGAACAAAGTTTGGGCAGTTATGATGATCTGGATAAAATACTGATAGCCTACATCGAAGAGCACGCCTCATCCGCAGAGATCATCGCTCAGGGCCTGGACCCCAAAACAGTGGCGCGGACCTTGCGCTTGGTTGATCTCAATGAATATAAGCGTCGTCAAGCACCTCCTGGAGTTAAGATCAGCTCTCGGGCCTTTGGCAAGGATTGGCGCTTGCCTATTACCAATAAATATAAGGAATAAGCATGAAGCTATCTATAGTGATCCCGGCATTTAATGAGGAGCGCACCATTGAGCAAATCATTGATAAGGTGGTTCAAGCGCCTCTACCCGAGGGACTTATTAAAGAGATTGTGATTGTGAATGACGGTTCTGTAGATCAAACCGCCAAGGTGTTAACCCCTTATAGCGGCAGGCAAGGATTTATTATTGTGCATCAAAGCAATCAGGGTAAAACCGGGGCCTTGTTAACGGGATTTAAGAATGCCACGGGGGATATCTTGCTGATTCAAGATGCAGATCTTGAATATGATCCTCAGCAGTATGAGAAATTGTTGCGGCCGATTTTAAATGGAGAGGCCCAAGTGGTTTACGGATCAAGGTTTTTGGGCCAGATTAAAGGCATGGAGCCGGTTAATCGCTTAGCCAATTTGATTTCTAATTGGGTGTTTCGCCTGCTTTATGGCACCAAGATCACCGATATCAATACCTGCTATAAGGTCTTTACCCGTAAAGTCTTAGAAGGAGTGACCATTACTTCCAAGAATTTTGCCTTTGAAACGGAATTTACGGTCAAGGCCTTGCGTCGGGGCTTTGCTATCAAAGAGGTGGGTATTGATTATGAGGCCCGCTCCCGTAAGGATGGTAAAAAGATCAAATGGTCGACTGCGTTAGAGATGTTCTGGCCCATTATTCAATACCGTTTTGTCCTCAAATAGGGTTTGCATTTTTTATTTAAAAATAATACAATAGCGGTTCTCTGATTAAGATGGATTCAAACTGATTTAAACAGGAAATACTATGGGTTTACCGCCGAAACAAGGCTTATACGATCCACAATTTGAACATGATTCATGCGGGGTTGGCTTTATTGCTCACATCAAAGGCCAACAGTCGCATGATATTGTGCGTCAAGGTATTCAGATCTTAGAAAATCTGGCTCATCGCGGGGCTTGCGGCTGCGATCCGGAAACCGGTGACGGTGCAGGGATCATGGTGCAGATGCCGGATGCTTTTTTCCGCAAAGAATTAGCCAAACAGGATATGACTTTGCCAGGCTTAGGCGATTATGCCGCAGGCTTGGTGTTTATGCCTACCTCTTTGGAAGACCGTAATACCATTGAACAGTGGACGGAACATATCATCCACGAAGAAGGCCAAAAACTTATTGGCTGGCGTGAAGTGCCGCATGAGCCGCAGAAAATTGGCAGGGTGGCCCGTTCTGCCATGCCCGCGTTTAAACAGCTATTCATTGCCCGTGGTAAAAATACCACTCGCGAAGATTTCGACCGTAAGCTTTATGTGATCCGCAAACGCCTTTGGAACAAGGTATATAATTCCACCTTGGGTCAAAAAAATTTCTATTATTTTTGTTCACTCAATAGTCATACCTTGGTCTACAAGGGCCAGCTGATGAGCGAGCAGGTTGATCGCTTTTTCCCTGATTTAAGTGACCCCGTCATGGTTTCGGCCTTGGCCTTGGTGCATTCACGCTATTCGACCAATACCTTTCCTAGCTGGGCCTTGGCCCATCCGTACCGCTATATTGCGCATAACGGAGAAATCAATACCTTGCGCGGCAACATCAACTGGATCCAGACCCGCGAGAAGCAATTTGTTTCCAAAGCCTTTGGTAAAGATTTGTCCAAGGTGTTGCCGATTGTGGTTCCACATGGTTCGGATACAGCTACTTTTGATAATGTGCTGGAGATGTTAGTACTGTGTGGACGTCCTCTACCGCATGCCATGATGATGATGATCCCCGAAGCTTGGAGTAATCATCCTGAAATGGAACGTTCCAAACGGGCTTTTTATGAATATCATTCCTGTTTAATGGAACCTTGGGATGGCCCTGCAGCCATGGCTTTTTCCGACGGGCGTTATATTGGGGCTCTTTTAGACCGTAATGGTCTTCGTCCGTCACGTTATTTAGTGACCAAGGATGATATTGTGGTGATGGCCTCTGAAGCTGGAGTTTTGCCCATTTCTGATGAACGCATTATTGTGAAAGGCCGTCTGCAGCCAGGCAAGATGTTCTTGGTTGATTTGCAAGAAGGCCGCGTCATTGATGATAAAGAAGTTAAGGACACCTATTCGCACGCCCAGCCATATGAAAAATGGCTGCGTGAAAATATTGTGGATATTAGGACATTGCCTCAGCCCAAAAAAGTGGCTGGTCTTAATGAAAAGACCTTGCTCGAGCGTCAACGGGCTTTCGGTTACACCCTCGAAGATTTAAAAATTATTTTGCATCCCATGGCCCAAGGTGAAGAAGCTACGGGATCGATGGGCACGGATACGCCACTCGCGGTGTTATCAGATCGTCCTAAACTTTTATTTGATTATTTTAAACAACTATTTGCCCAGGTGACTAATCCGCCTATTGATGCCATCCGTGAGGAGATCATCATGGCGGAGGATATGATGCTGGGGTCTGAAAGTAATTTGCTGGAAGAAGGTCCGCAGCATTGTCATCGGCTGTGGATTCAGCATCCGGTAATCACTAACGAGGAATTAGAAAAAATCAGTCGTATCCGTCAAGGTTCTTTGAAGTCTACGGTTTTGCCGGCGATTTTTGATAAAAAAGATGGGGCGGCTGGAATGGTGAAGACCATCAATGCTCTTTGTGCCAAGGCAGATGCGGCTATAAAGCAGGGTGTGAGCATTTTAATTCTTTCAGACCGGGATATTTCTGATAAGAAGGTGGCGCTTCCCTCTGTACTTGCCTGTGCAGGCTTGCATCATCATTTGATCCGTCAGGGGACACGCACCAAGGCTAGCATCGTGGTTGAAACGGGTGAAGCCCGAGAGATGCATCATTTTGCCGTATTGATTGGGTATGGGGCTAATGCGGTTAATCCGTATTTAGCTTTTGAATCCATTGCTGCCATGATCAAGGACGATAAATATGACTTAAAGCTTTCTTTTAAAGAAGCTGAAAAGAATTTTGTGAAAGCCTGCCATAAGGGACTTTATAAGATTATTTCCAAAATGGGAATTTCCACTATTCAATCCTATTGCGGAGCCCAGATTTTTGAAGCCGTGGGCTTAGGCCAAGAACTGATTGATAAATATTTTACAGCCACCCCATCGCGTATTGGCGGGATCAATATGGAAACCGTGGCCCAAGAAGCCTTGATGCGCCATGAAAGTGGTTTCCCACGCTGGCCATCCTATGATGATATGCTCGAAGAAGGTGGTGATTATGCGTGGCGTAAGGAAGCGGAGTATCATCAGTTAAATCCGACGACCATTGCCTTATTGCAGCATGCTACCCGTTCGGGAAAATATCCGGTCTTTAAACAATTTTCTAAAGCGGTTAATGAACACAGCCGTCAGATTGCGAATATCCGTGGACTTTTGAAATTCCGTACAGGTCATCCTATCCCCATCGAAGAAGTAGAGCCTGTGTCAGAGATTGTGAAACGTTTTGCCACTGGTGCTATGAGTTATGGTTCGATTTCTAAGGAAGCTCATGAAACCTTGGCCATTGCCATGAATCGTTTAGGTGGTTTCTCGAACACCGGCGAGGGTGGAGAAGACGCGGTGCGTTTTAAGAAAGATCCCAATGGAGACTGGCGGCGTTCACGCATTAAACAAGTAGCTCAAGGACGCTTTGGGGTGACCATTGATTATTTAGTCAATGCCGACCAATTGCAAATTAAGATGGCCCAAGGTGCTAAACCCGGCGAGGGTGGCCAATTGCCAGGGCATAAGGTGTCTAAAGAAATTGCTTATACTCGTCACACCACACCGGGTGTTGGGTTAATTTCTCCGCCACCTCATCACGATATTTATTCAATTGAAGATTTGGCTCAATTGATTCACGATTTAAAGAATGCCAATCCTCAGGCCATGATTTCAGTCAAGCTAGTTTCTGAAATCGGGGTGGGGACTATTGCCGCTGGTGTTTCTAAGGGCAAGGCGGATCATGTGCTGATCTCAGGGTATGAAGGTGGGACTGGGGCATCTCCACAGACATCTATCAAAAACGCTGGTCTTCCCATGGAATTAGGTATTGCGGAAACCCAGCAGGTCTTGGTGATGAATGATTTGCGCGGGCGTATTCGTGTGCAGACGGACGGACAATTAAAAACTGGCCGTGATGTGGTGATGGCTGCCTTGCTTGGCGCGGATGAATTTGGTTTTTCGACGACCGCTTTGGTGACCGTTGGCTGTATTCTTTTACGCAAATGTCACCTGAACACCTGCTCGGTGGGTGTGGCCACCCAGGATCCTGAACTGCGCAAGAAATTCGACGGTAAGCCGGAATATGTGGTGAATTTCTTTAGCTTTATCGCCGAGGAAGTGCGCGAGATCATGGCCCAATTAGGGTTTAGGAAATTTGAAGACATGGTTGGCCGGGTGGATATGTTAGATACCAAGGACACCGTTGAGCATTGGAAGACTAAGGGAATTGATTTAACCAATATCTTGCATCGCCCGGATGTGCCTAAGGGTGTGGCGGTGCATCATTCCTCAACCCAGGATCATGCGTTGGAAAAAGCTTTGGATAATCAATTGATTGCTCAGGCCCATGAGGCTATTGAACATCAGAAGACGGTGAAGATCGAGGCTGAAATTCATAATACCAACCGTACGGTGGGTACCATGCTTTCAAGCCAGATTGCCCGTAAATACGGTTTCATTGGTTTACCGAATGACACTATTCAAATTAGTCTGAAAGGTTCCGCTGGCCAAAGCTTTGGGGCTTTCTTGGCCCATGGCGTGAGCTTGACCTTAGAGGGTGAAGGCAATGATTATGTAGGTAAAGGTCTTTCGGGGGGACGTATTGTGATTTATCCCTCAAAGAAATGCCAATTTGTGCCTGAGGACAATATGATCGTCGGTAACGTGGTGTTGTATGGGGCTATCAAGGGTGAAGCCTTTTTCCGCGGGCTGGCTGGCGAGCGCTTTGCAGTGCGTAACTCAGGGGCTTGGACGGTGGTCGAGGGTGTGGGCGATCATGGCTGCGAATACATGACCGGCGGCCGTGTGGTCATTTTAGGGCCCACGGGACGTAATTTTGCTGCAGGGATGTCGGGTGGTATTGCCTATATTTGGGACAGCCAAGGTAATTTCAAAAAGAATTGCAATATGGGAATGGTAGACCTGTTTCCTTTGAAGGACAATAAAGACATTGAAGAGTTGAAAGAATTAATTGAGAAACATTCAACCTATACCCAATCAACCGTAGCCGCAGGGATCTTGAGGGATTGGCAGGAATCAGTTAGCCAATTTATCAAGGTGTATCCTCGGGATTATCGCCGGGTATTGGAAGAAGCGGAATCTATCAAGAATGCCGTGGTCGGTGTAGAGAAGGTGGCCAAGTAATATGGGTGATATTAAAGGTTTCATGAAGTATGACCGTCAGGACTACAAGAAGGAACCTGTAGGCCGTCGGGTGAAGAATCATAAAGAATTTACCCATCTTCCCGTTGGTGCAGAAATAAAACAACAAGGGGCACGCTGCATGGACTGCGGAGTGCCGTTTTGTCAATCAGGCTGTCCTATTGGCAACATCATTCCTGACTGGAATGATTTGGTTTATCGTGACCGTTGGGAAGAGGCTATTGAGCGCCTTCATAAGACTAATAATTTTCCAGAATTCACCGGTCGTATTTGTCCCGCCCCTTGCGAAAATGCTTGCGTGCTAGGCATCAACGCTCCGCCGGTAACCATCAAGAATATTGAATTATCTATTATTGAGCATGCCTACTCCAAGAATTGGATTAAGCCGGTTAAGCCTAAACATCGCACCGGCATGAAGGTGGCCGTGATTGGTTCTGGCCCTGCAGGTTTGGCTTGCGCGGACCAATTGAATAAGAAGGGCCATAAAGTCACCGTTTATGAAAAGAATGAATTGATCGGCGGCCTTTTGACCTTGGGCATTCCTGATTTTAAATTAGAAAAATGGGTGGTGGAGCGCCGCGTGGATCGGATGCGCGCGGAAGGCATTACCTTTAAAACGAAGGTGAATGTTGGTGTTGATATTAGTGCCCAAGAATTACGTGATAAACATGATGCGGTGGTATTGTGCGGTGGGGCTGAAGCTGGTCGTGAACTGCCGGTGCCAGGACGAGAACTCAAAGGTATTTATCAAGCCATGTATTTTTTGCCGCAGCAGAATTTACGTAATAATAAATTTTCTCCTACTAATTTCATGACGGATTATGCCAAACATATTTTGCAAGTACAGCCGCCGGATTTTGAAGAAGTTTCTGCCAAGGGCAAACATGTGATTGTGCTCGGCGGTGGAGATACTGGTTCAGACTGTGTGGGAACAGCCACCCGTCAAGGGGCGTTAAGTGTTAGTCAATTTGAATTGATGCCTAAACCGCCAGAAGCAAGAGCTTTGGACAACCCATGGCCGAACTGGGCTTTTATTTTGCGTACCTCATCTTCCCACGAGGAAGGCTGTAATCGTGATTATAGTATCATGACTAAAAGTTTGAGCGGCGCGGATGGCAGGGTAAGAAAACTGCACGCGGTGCGTTTGGAATGGGCCAAGGATGCGGCCACTGGACAGATGAAGATGAGTGAGGTTGCTGGATCGGAATTTACGATGGATTGTGATTTGTTGTTGCTGGCCATGGGATTTTTGGGCCCAGTACGCAAAGGAATGCTTGAAGAGTTAGGGATAGCTTTAGATGCTCGCGGTAATGTGGCCGCTGATGCTAACAAGATGACTTCAGTTCCAGGGGTGTTTACAGCGGGGGATATGACCCGTGGACAGTCCTTGGTGGTCTGGGCCATTCATGAAGGCAGAACAGCAGCTGAAGGCGTGCATAAATATTTAATGACAAAAACTCCGGCCCAAACGCGGAGTTAATCTGGGGGTTGAGACATGAACGGTGCAATGAAAAGAGCTTTGCCTATCGTAGTTGCAGGGATGATGTTGGCAGGTTGTCAGCATCAACAACAAGAAGCGAGTCAGCAGCCTACCATGGATCAACGCCAGGAGATTGCCCGCAAATTGATTGTCAAAGGTTTGAATGATTTGCAGAATAAGGATCTTAAAAGTTGTATTGTTGACCTTGAGACCTCAATTAAAATTGATCCTACCCAACCAGAAGGTTACTTGCTTTTGGGGCAGATTCTTTTAAAACTTCAGCAATATGATCATGCGTCTGATTTCCTTGATCAAGCGGCCAAGGTCTTGCCGGATAATGGTACGATCTTTTACATGTTGGCGGTGGCTGATCAAATGGATGGTAAAAAACTTCCAGCGGCACTGGCTGCCCGTCATAGCGTTGAAATTTTCCAGAATCAGCAGGATAGAGATAATATGCTAAAGAGCGCTGCTCTTTTGCATGATATTGTGAGCATGCCTGATGATAGCGCTACTGCATCGGCACCGGCTGCGAGCAATCAAACTCCGCCCACTGAAGGGGCTGGCGACTAATCTTGCTTCTGTGATGGAGGCAAATGTACCGCTATCTTATTTTATTTACTGCTGTCGCCATTTTAGTATTCTTAATTCCTGATACTTCCCATGCAGCGGCCATGCTGTATCGGGTCCAGCAAATGCGGGCCCAGAAACAGCAGAGGGAACAGGAAGAATATCAGCAGGAAATGGCTGCTCAACAGCCGCAATCCCAGCCGGCCTCCCAAGCTCCGGCAGCGCCGCCCACCTATCAACAAATGGTGGATGCCCGTAATCAAGCCTTAGCCCAAGCCATTCTTAGTGAACATAATAATGCGATAACCACCTCAGGGATTTCGCCTAGCCTTACCTCGACGGCCAATGCTTCTAGCTCAATAGCCGCTGTACCGGCACCCGTAGACACTAGTTCCAATGATGTGAAGGACGTGGTGGATATGACCGAGGTATGGAAAAAATTAGACAAGAATTCCAAGGTATGGAATTTATTGATTGATGATCAAGCGAAGTTATTGACGGTATCTGAATACATTAATCGTTTCGAGAATCAGGGGGTTAAAATTGCTGCACCTCCAAGCCAGTATATGCAAATGATTGATCAGTTAAGCAAGCAAAACCCCCCAATGCTCGAGCGTCCCTTTGGTGAATTAATCCAAATTCTTGCGATTATGAATTATGATTTTGATAATGGAATGGACAAGGATGAATTGGCCCGCAAGCTCCTAGGCGAAGAAGGCTATGAACAAAACAAGAAAAGGTTTCAATAGATGAATAAATATATTTTGTCTATCGATCAAGGAACTACTGGCTCTAGGGCTTTTATTTTTGATAATAAGGGACAAGTTGTTTGCAGCGCGTACCAAGAATTCAAGCAATACTATCCTAAGCCCGGCTGGGTGGAGCACGACGCGGAAGAAATTTGGAACAGTGTTGAGAAGGTGATCGCTAAAGCCATGGCTCAAGCTAAGATTTCTTCCAGTGCGATTGCCGCTATTGGAATTACCAATCAACGCGAGACCACCGTGCTTTGGGATCGAAAAACTTCCAAACCAGTGCATCGCGCCATTGTCTGGCAATGCCGACGCACGGCAGAGATGTGCCAGAGTCTTCAGAAGCACGTGGGTCTTTTTAGAAAAACCACAGGGCTGGTGGTGGATGCGTATTTCTCGGGCACCAAGATCAAATGGCTATTAGATCATGTGCCATCTGTCAGAAAGAAAGCAGTCGCCGGACAAATTGCCTTTGGCACCATCGATGCGTGGCTTATCTATAAACTGACTAAAGGCGCCTCGCATGTTACGGACATGACCAATGCTAGCCGCACGCTAATTTTTGACATCCAAAAGAAGGTTTGGAGTAAACCACTACTTCGTCTGCTTAATATTCCGGAAAACATTTTGCCTAAGGTGCAAGCGTCATCGTCGGTATTTGGGCATACGGCTGAAGGTGTTGCTGGGTTATCTCAAGGCATTCCCATTATGGCGGTGATGGGGGACCAGCAAGCAGCACTTTATGGGCAAGGATGTTTTGATCCCGGCACGATTAAGAATACCTACGGCACAGGCTGTTTTATGTTATTAAATACAGGCAACGATTGTGTGTATTCTAAAAAAGGACTTATAACCACTTTAGGATGCAATGCAAAAGGCCAGCCGGTGTATGTGCTAGAAGGAGCGGTATTTATTGCGGGGGCCGTAGTGCAGTGGCTGCGGGATGAATTAAAGTTGATCAAGGATTCATCATCGACGGAAAAGTGCATTGAAAAAACTAAGGATAGCAATGGTGTTTATGTGGTGCCTGCCTTTGTGGGATTAGGCGCGCCTTATTGGGCGTCGCATGCCAGAGGCATTGTTAGTGGATTGACCCGAGGAGCTAATGCTGATCATCTGGTGAGGGCGGCGGTAGAATCCATGGCGTATCAGACTAAAGACATCTTTGATTTAATGAGCCAGGAGTCCAAGCTCAAGATTAAATTTTTAGCGGTGGACGGAGGGGCTTGCCGGAATAATTTTCTCATACAGTTTCAAGCAGATTTACTGAATGTAACTATTTTGCGACCCGTTATGGTTGATTCGACGGTGGCAGGCGCCGCATATTTGGCAGGCGTATCGATTGGCCTATGGAAGCCCAAAGATATTACGCGTATCAAGAAAATCGAACGTAGCTTCAAGCCGCGCATGCCGCGTGCTGAAGCTCAAGCCAAGTATGCTGGATGGCAACATGCCGTGCGACAGGCTTTAGAGCAATGATCCGAGACCTTGCGAGATTTCAAAATAGGCAATTCGATCTCATCGTGGTTGGCGGTGGGATTAATGGTGCGGCCATTGCGCATTTGGCGGCTGCGGCTGGGGCGTCGGTGGCTTTACTTGAAAAGAGTGACTTTGCGAGCGGCACCTCTAGCATGTCCACCAAGCTTTTGCACGGCGGTATTCGTTATCTCGAGAATTTTGAATTCGATCTGGTGCATGAATCTCTGCATGAACGCTACATTCAATGGCAGGCCGTGCCTTATTTAGCCAAGGCCTTACCTTTCGTTGTTCCCGTCTACAAAAATGACAAGCGCCCTTTATGGATGATGCAGTTGGGGGTTTGGCTATATGATCTGCTAAGCGGGAGTCATCGGATTGGCCAGCATCGTAAATTGTCCGTCGATGAAATTCTTCAGCTGGCACCAGGCATTAACACCAAGGATTTGACCGGTGGAGTGGAATATTACGATGTGCAGATGGATGATGCGAGGATTTGTTTGGAAAATGTGTTGATGGCGGATACCAAGGGCGCCGTGGTCGCCAATTATCTAGAAGTTGAAGATTTTATTAAATACAATCAGCAAGTAGTGGGTGTGACTGCCCAAGATATGTTGACTGGCCAACAAATTGAGGTAAAAGCCAAGCAGGTGGTTGTGACCGCCGGGCCATGGTCAGATGAATTGATTTCAAAAGATATTCCCAATAGCATCAAACGTCTACGCCCTACCAAGGGTGTGCATATCATTTACCGAGGAGAGATATCGAAGAGTGCCTTTTTGCTGCAAAGCCGGCAGGATAAACGTATTTTCTTTGTGATTCCTTTTAAAGGCAATTCGTTGATCGGTACCACGGACACGGATTACACCCAAGATCCTGATAAGGTCAAGACGGATGAAGCGGATATCCAATATTTGTTGCAGGAAGCAGGACGGGTTTTTCCTAATATTACCTTTGATCGCGCGAAGATTATTTCTACCTTTGCCGGGGTAAGGCCTTTGGTGGCGGATCGTGGTAATCCCTCTCAAATTTCCCGCAAGCATGTGTTGGAGAAAAATCCTTCAGGGATTTATTTTGTGATGGGGGGAAAATATACCACCTATCGGGCTATCGCTGAAGAAGCAGTCCGAAAGATTTTGCCCTCTTTCGCTCAACAAATTCCTTACGGAGGTCAGTTTGAATTATACGGCAGTAGTGGGGCCAATGATGAGGTCAAAATCTTAAGCCAGCGCTATGAGGTATCCATTGATTTGATTAAGTATTTACAGGGGATTTATGGGAGCCGATTTGTAGATGTCTTAAACATTGCACACAAAAATCCCATATTAAAAGAGAAGATTTGTTCCTGTTCGCCAGCCATTGCCGCCCAACTTGTCTATGCCAAGGATGTTGAAATGGCTATTTATCCGCAGGATATCATTGAACGCCGCTTGGAATTAGCGTATCTTGATTGTCCAACCCAGGCCTGCCGTCACCGAATTAAAGAAATTCTAAAATAGGCTATGGAATTAAGAACGCTATTAAATAAAGCGATTGAACGGCGGCACTCCTTGGCAGCTATCACCAATTGCCTACGCCTGGTGAATGGCAAGGGCGATGGTTGTGATGGTCTTTTGATTGACCGTTATCATCAACATGTGCAGGTCCAAGTGCTTCATGAGCGTTGGTCAAAACGCGTCGATGAAATTGCTCAGATTTTAATAAGCATGATGCCTGTTGATTATCTCATCGTCAAATCCCGGCAAGGTCTTGATTTAAACGTCAAGGTTCTAAAGCAGGGAGATCCTAAGACCATTGTTGAAGAAAATGGTCTTAAGTTTGAAGTGGATCTGAATGATGGTCTTAATTGCGGATTATTTTTGGATATGCGGGAGAATCGACGGATGGTGGCAGCGGCTTGCAAGACCAAGAAGGTGTTCAATGGATTTGCGTATACCTGTTCCTTTGGGCTTTATGCCCGTCATTATGGAGCCACGGAAGTGATTAATACCGATATCAGCAAGAGAACTTTAAAGAAGGCCGAGGATAATTATCGACTGAATGGTTTCGAAGTTTCCAAGGATGAATTCGTTACCACCGATACCATGGCTTATTTAAATAGAGCGGTGAAGAAAGAAAATTTCTTTGATATCATCATCCTTGATCCGCCTTCGTTTTCTCGGCATGAAGGCAAGACTTTCCAAGTCAAACGAGATATGCCGGTATTGATTCGAACGGCTTTGGAAGTATTAAGGCCAAAAGGAAGATTGTTCGTCAGTACCAACTATAGTGAAATTAGTCATGCCCAATTGGAAGAGATGTTGGCTAAATCGTTAAACACCCGACGGGTAGAAAAGCTTGAGCGTGTGGGGCAAGACCAAGATTTTCCAGGAAGCAATTCATTTAAAGAAAGTTATTTGAGCGGATTATGGGTCAAGTTCCTCTAGAGCGTGCCTTATCAAAATTGGGAGTAGCTTCACGCAGTCAAACCATTAAATGGATTGAAGCAGGTTTGATTGCCGTAAATGGCCGTATCATTAAGGATAAGAATTTTTTAGTGGTTCCTGAAAAAGCTAAGATTACGGTGCAGGGCAAGCTGGTCGCTAAGGTTTCGAATCAAACCATTATCTTGTATAAGCCCAAAGGTGTGGTGACTACCAAATCCGATGAGAAAAATAGAAAGACCGTGTATGATCTATTGCCGGATGATTTGAAACATCTTCATCCAGTAGGTCGCTTGGATATGGCGACCACAGGCCTATTGATTATGACCACGGATACACAATTATCTAATCATCTGACTGACCCTGGTAATGTCGTGCCCCGGGTTTATGCGGTGACGGTTAGGGGCAAGATTACCGACGAAGAGGTTCAACAAATATTGGCAGGTATTGAAGACAAAGGCGAGTTGCTTAAAGTAAACAAAGTGACCTTACGCAAGGTGAGTAACAAAGAGTCTCATTTGATCTTGGAGTTGTGTGAAGGTAAGAATCGAGAAATCCGTCGGATTTTTGAAGCGTTAGGCACAGAAGTTACAGCGTTAAAGCGAATATCATTTGGAAGGGTAACGTTAGGTACGTTAAGCCTTGGGGAATTTAAACAGATTGAGATAAATCAGATATAAAGGACCTCCACACCTCCCGGGGGTGTGGAGGTTAAAATTATGGATGAGAAGCGATGTGATGTGATTATTGTGGGTGCAGGTGCGGCGGGATTGATGACAGCCATTATAGCGGCGCGCGGTGGATTGAAGGTGCTTCTGTTAGAAGGACAGAAAAAAGTGGGTGCCAAAATCCTGATGTCCGGCGGTACGCGCTGCAATGTCACCAACAAAAAGGTCAGCGAGAAAGATTACAGCAGTGAACACTTGATCGATGTGCGCAATATCCTGCGCTCCTTTGATAATCAGAAAACCATTCATTTTTTCAAAGAGTTAGGGGTTGAACTGGTCTTAGAGCCCACGGGCAAGTATTTTCCTACCACGAATTCCGGCAAGACCGTGCTAGACGCACTATTGCGCGAGGTTAACCGAGTAGGCGTAGAGCTTTTAACGGAACGCAAGGTTGTTGCGTTACGCAAAATCGATCAAGGCTTTGTGGTGCAGGGAGAAGGTTTTCAATTAGAAACATCTACGGTGGTTCTGACCACGGGTGGGCTTTCGTATCCTGGTACGGGCAGCGATGGGACGGGTTACCGATTAGCCCAGACCTTTGGTCATGGCATGATTGAAACTATTCCTGCGCTAACCCCCTTAACCACCAAGAATGCTGATTTTAAATCATTGTCAGGGATTACCTTGGATGTAACTTTGAATCTCATTTCCGAAGGGCAAAAGATTTTTTCTACACGGGAGAGTTTTTTATTTACCCATCTGGGATTTTCAGGGCCTGCGGCCTTGGATATTAGCCGGCATTATCTGAGAGCCAAAGAACCCCGTGGAATTATCATCAATTTTATGGGTGATCAGAATCCAGAGGTTTTTCAACAGCATTTACTAACCTTGCAGCAGAACAATTCCCGCAAGGCCTTGAAGAATATTTTATTGGAGCATATGCCGCAGCGTTTGGCGGATGTGCTGCTTAAAAAGTCGGGGATTGATGCGTTGACCATGATGAATCAGTTGAATCGCGAGTCACGGCAACGTATAATAAACAACTGTTTTCGCTGTCCGCTGCCCATCACTGGAGTGGTAGGTTATACCAAGGCTGAAGTGACGGCAGGCGGGATTAGCTTTGCCGAAATAAATTCTAAAAATTTGGAATCTCAATTACAGCCGGGCTTATTTTTCGCCGGCGAAATCCTCGATGTGGACGGCCGTATCGGAGGATTTAATTTTCAATGGGCTTGGGCTAGCGGGTATACCGTTGCTCAAGCTTTAATCAATGAAAGGAAGTAATCAATGAGCAAGACAATCATTAAAACTGACAAGGCCTCACTGCCTGTAGGTCCTTATAATCAGGCGGTTTCTATTGGTAATTTAATTTATACCGCCGGGCAAATCCCTTTAGATAAACAGGGTAATATGGTACCAGGCGGTATCAAGGAACAGACGGAACAAGTGATCCAAAATTTAATTGCGGTATTGACCCACGGCGGATCCTCCTTAGATAAAGTGGTCAAGGCCACGGTGTTTATGAAAGACCTTAATGATTTTGCCGGGATGAATGAAGTGTATGCTAAGCATTTCAAGGCCGAGAACGCGCCTGCTCGCAGTACCATTCAAGTCGCCCGCATCCCTAAGGATTCCTTGGTTGAAATTGAGGTGGTGGCTTATATTTGATCAAACCATCCAACAGATCAATGCCATTTTTAGTAACATTGATGCGCAAACGCTAGAGTTTGCTAAAGCGACAGGATTAAAGTGTCAGGAAGGCTGCGGCACTTGCTGCAGCTTTCCTGATATTGAAACCACCGTGGCTGAGGTTTTGCCCTTGGCACAATATCTGTGGGACCAGGGAAAGGCCGATGAAGTTCTTGATGCCATGCAAGTAGACCCGACCCAAAAGATTTGCCATTTTTATAAACCCAATCCATATTTTCCTTCTCAAGGCCGTTGTTCCATTTATGCGTATCGTCCAGGCCTTTGCCGTTTGTTTGGCTATTCTGCCCGTCGGGATAAATATGACAAGCTGCAATTGACTACCTGCAAAATTATTAAAAATAATCTGCCTGATGCTTGCCAAAACGCCCAGCAACACCTGGACCAGGGCCTTCCAGTTCCGATCGTCAGCGCCCATCTAATGAATATTTCTAATATTGACCCCATCCATGGCCAAAAGCTTTTGCCGATTAATCAGGCCATCCAAAAAGCCGTCGAATTGGTGGGCTTCGCCCGGGAAAAAAACTAACAATAACTTGGCGTCGGGCCTAAATAGATTGTATACTTTGTTATATGGCTGAAAAAAAGACGGTCCTGTTTATAGACGATAATCCTGTCGATCGCGCCCTTATCAATAGACTTCTGGAAAAGAATGGTTTTTCAGTGCTGTTGGCGGAGGACGGTATTAAGGGTTATAAAATGGCTTTGGAGGGAAAGATGGATGTTATTCTTTTGGACATCTTGCTTCCAGGCATGTCTGGCATTGATTTATGCAAAACCCTCAAAAAAAGCCCAGCCACACTTAATGTGCCTATTATTTTTTACACCTCTCTTGATACGCCCAAGGAATTTATTGATTACACTTCCTATGGGGCGATTGACTATATCCAGAAGACCACTCCCACCGAAGAACTGATTTCTGCCATCAAAGCAGTTGCATAAAATCGCAATAACTTGACAAGTAAGGCCTCTTGCTTTATAGTGTTTTAGGCCTGGAGGTTATTCTTCCCGCCCGTCGACAAGTTCTTCAGAAAAAATCACAAAAAAAGCAGGTAATGAAAGAAGCTATACTATATCTTCAAGACGGTACGAGCTTTCGCGGCCGTACGTTAAAAGAGACCGGTGAAACCGCAGGCGAAGTTGTCTTTAATACAGCCATGACCGGGTATCAAGAAGTTTTAACCGATCCTTCCTACACTGGCCAGATTGTGGTCATGACCTATCCCTTGATTGGTAATTACGGAGTTAACGATGAAGACGTTGAATCTGACAAGGTGCATGTCAAAGGCTTTGTGGTCAAGGAATTCTGCCGCCGCCATTCTAACTGGCGCGCTAAAAAAAGCCTCACCGATTATTTAAACGAGAATAAGATTATTGCTATTGAAGGTGTTGATACCCGCGCCCTCACGCGTCATCTGCGTATCGCAGGGGCGATGAAGGCGTTGATTTCAACCGAAGATTTTGATCCTAAAAGTTTACAGCGTAAGATTGATGCCATGCCTTCCATGGAGGGGATGGATTTTGTCAAAGATGTGAGTACCGAGCGTAAATATGTGTGGAAGGCCCAAGGCACACGCAAATATAAAATCGCGGCCATTGACTGCGGTATTAAGTTTAATATCTTACGCATTTTGGCTGACCAGGGCTGTGAAGTGCATGTGTTTCCAGCCACCACCCCTGCCAAAGAGATTCTAGGCATGCATCCTGACGGGTTGTTCCTTTCTAACGGCCCTGGGGACCCCGCGGTGGTGACCTACGTGATTAATACCGTGCAGCAGCTTTTAGGCAAGGTGCCTATTTTTGGGATCTGTTTAGGCAATCAGATTTTAGGACTGGCCTTAGGGGGTAAGACCTATAAATTAAAATTCGGTCATCATGGGGCTAATCATCCGGTGAAAGATTTTGAAGGAAACTGCATTGCCGTGACTAGCCAAAACCATGGTTTTTGTGTGGATATTAAAAGCCTTAACCCGCAAGACGTTGAGGTGATTCATGTGAATCTGAATGATCAAAGCGTGGAAGGGATTAGGCATAAAAAATATCCCGCGTTTTCGATTCAGTATCACCCAGAGGCATCCCCTGGCCCCCACGATGCGAAATATTTATTTAATCAGTTTGTTGAGATGATAGAAAAACACAAAAATGCCCAAACGTAACGATATTAAAAAAATCATGATTATTGGTGCCGGGCCCATTGTGATTGGCCAGGCCTGCGAATTTGATTATTCTGGCTCACAGGCCTGCAAAGCCCTGAAGGAAGAAGGGTATGAAGTGGTCTTGGTTAATTCTAATCCAGCCACCATCATGACTGACCCTGGGATTGCCGATGCCACCTATATTGAGCCGTTGACCCCGGAATTTTTAGAATACATTATCCGTAAAGAACGTCCCGACGCTATTTTGCCAACCCTTGGCGGCCAGACTGGTCTTAATTTAGCCATGAAGCTTTACGAGCAGGGGATTTTAGAAAAGTATGGCGTTGAGATGCTGGGTGCTAAATATGAAGTGATCAAAAAAGCGGAAGACCGCAGTGAATTTAAAGATGCAGCCATTAAGGTGGGCTTGGATGTGCCGCGGAGTTATTTTGCCTATAATCTTGATGAAGCCAAAATTGCCGCTGGCAATATTGGTTTTCCCTGCATTATCCGTGCTTCCTTTACCTTAGGCGGAACGGGTGGTGGTATTGCCCGTAATCAGGAAGAATTTGAACGCATTGCGGCTTTAGGGATCGAAAGCTCCATGATCCATGAGATTTTGATTGAAGAATCCATCGAAGGTTGGAAGGAATATGAGCTGGAAGTAATGCGCGATTGTCGTGATAACGTGGTGATTGTCTGCTCGATTGAAAATTTGGATCCGATGGGTGTGCATACGGGGGATAGCATTACGGTCGCTCCGGTGCAGACCTTGACCGACGCTGAATATCAGAATATGCGCGATTGCTCCATCCGGTTAATCCGGGAGATTGGGGTGGAGACCGGTGGTTCTAATATTCAATTTGCGGTGAATCCTGAAAATGGCCGCATGGTGGTGATTGAGATGAACCCACGGGTGTCGCGCTCATCAGCCTTGGCTTCTAAAGCCACTGGTTTTCCTATTGCGAAATTTGCGGCCAAGCTTGCGGTGGGCTATTCCTTAGATGAAATCCAAAATGATATCACCCGCGAGACCCCGGCTTGTTTTGAACCGACCATTGATTATGTGGTGGTGAAGATCCCGCGTTTTACTTTTGAGAAATTCCCCGAAGCCAAGGATATTTTAGGCATTCAAATGAAGAGTGTGGGTGAGACCATGGCCATCGGGCGTAATTTCAAGGAAGCCTTGCAAAAGGGATTACGGGGCCTTGAGATCGACCATATTGGGCTGGATAATAAACAGGATTGGCGGTATATCGACGATGCCAAGCTGCGTTTGCGCTTAGAAGAGCCTAATGCTTCGCGCATTTTTTATCTTAAATATGCGTTGCAAAAAGGCATGACGATCGAGGAAGTATCCAAAATTTCAAAGATTGATATCTGGTTTATCGATCAGATTGCCCAGATCCTAGAATTAGAAAATCATTTAAAATCCATTGTGGATTCAACCGGCACCTTGGGCCCCGATCTTTTGCGTCAGGCCAAAGAATATGGTTTTTCCGACGCGCAATTAGCGGAGATTTTAGATAAGAGCGAAAAAGACATGCGCACCATGCGTAAGGAATTGGGCATTGTGGCCACCTTTAAAGTGGTGGATACCTGTGCGGCGGAATTTGAAGCCTATACCCCTTATTATTATTCCACCTACGAAACCGAAGATGAAGCGATCCTGAATAATCAAAAACGTAAAAGCAATAAAAAGAAAATTATGATTTTAGGCGGCGGGCCTAACCGTATTGGTCAAGGCATTGAGTTTGATTATTGCTGCTGTCATGCGGCTTTTGCGCTGAAAGAAATGGGTTTTGAGACCATCATGGTCAATTCCAATCCGGAGACTGTCTCGACGGATTATGATACCTCAGACCGTCTATACTTTGAACCGTTGACCTTTGAAGATGTGATGAATATTTATGAAGTAGAGAAACCAGATGGCGTGATTGTGCAGTTTGGCGGGCAAACCCCGCTTAACCTAGCCCGTCGCCTTTCACAGGCCGGTGTGCCTATTATTGGGACCACGGTTGATTCGATTGATTTGGCCGAGAACAGAGAGCATTTCTCCAAGCTCATCGACCAATTAGGGCTTAAACAACCCGCCAATAACTCGACGGTGACTAAGGATGAAACCTTATTGGCAGCTTCCCGTATCGGATATCCGGTTTTGGTTCGACCCTCTTTCGTCTTGGGGGGACGTGCCATGCGCATTGTGTATGATGAAGAATCATTGAAATCGTTTTTAGATGAGGTGCACAGTGTTTCCCGTGGTCATCCGGTGTTGATTGATAAATTTTTGGAAGACGCTCAAGAAGTGGATGTGGATGCTATTTGCGATGGGCATGAGGTGTACGTGGCGGGTGTCATGGAGCATATTGAAAATGCCGGTATTCACTCTGGCGATTCCGCCTGCGTTCTGCCGCCGCATACTTTAAGCGAAGAGGTGATTGAAGACATTAAGAATCAAACGGTGAGATTGGCCAGGGCGCTTAAGGTCATTGGTCTTATGAATATTCAATTTGCGGTCAAAGGCCGCCAGGTTTTTGTTTTGGAAGTCAATCCCCGTGCTTCACGCACCACTCCCTTTGTGAGCAAAGCCACCGGCATGCCTTTGGCCAAAATCGCAGCCCAGATCATGGCGGGAAAAAAGTTATCGGATTTCGATTTGGTTAATCCCGACGAGTTAAAGTACATTTGTGTGAAGGAATCGGTATTGCCTTTTAGCCGTTTTTCTGGAGTTGATATTATCTTGGGACCTGAAATGAAGTCTACCGGCGAGGTCATGGGTATTGCCACGACCTTCGGAGCAGCTTTTGCCAAATCGCAGGTGGCGGCCAATCAGGCTCTCCCTAAGCATGGGATGGTGTTTATCTCCGTAAATGATCATGATAAGCGGGATGTGGCTTTCATTGCTAAAAAGCTGGCTGATTTAAAATTCAAAGTCATGGCCACTCGTGGGACGGCCAAGGCCCTGCGTTCCGCCGGTATTGATGTCTCAATCGTTGATAAACATTATGAGGGTGAAAATAACGCATTGACATTGGTCAAAAAAGGTGAGATAAACTTAATTATCAATACCCCATCGGGAAAGAAAAGCCAATCGGATATGCGGGTGATCCGGGCGGCTGCTATTTTGCATAATATTCCTTGTATTACCACCTTGCAAGGCGCATGGGCAGCCGTAAATGGAATTGAAGCCAGTCTCAAAGAAGAATTTACCGTTGAGTCGTTGCAGAGTTTATACGGCCATTTGATAACAGAGAGATAAAGCATGTGCGGTATTGTTGGAATCAGTCATCATAAAGAAGCGGCCAAAATGGCTTTTTTAGGCCTGTATGGTCTGCAGCATCGCGGGGAGGAGTCCGCGGGCATTGTCACCTATGATGGCCATGAGATGCACGTGCTGAAGAAAGACGGTTTGGCCGTGGATAATTTTGATGAGGCCAGCATCGGCCGCCTCAAAGGGCACATGGCCATTGCCCACACCCGTTATTCCACGACCGGATCTTCCAATGTCAAAAATATCCAGCCTATTATTGTGAATCACCGTAAGAAATCTATTGCCATTGCCCATAACGGAAATCTCACCAACACGGATGAATTATGCGCCAAACTCGAGGATGATGGGTCGATTTTCCAGACCTCCATGGACTCGGAGATTTTTGTGCATTTGTTGGCCAAGACCGCTAACGGCAATGTCGGGCAGTGGCTCACCAATGTTTTTCAGCAGGTAGAAGGTTCGTATTCCTTGGTGTTATTGCTAGAGAATTCGCTGATCGGGGCGCGCGATCCGCATGGTTTTAGGCCTCTGTGTTTGGGTAAATTAGGGGATGGGTATATCATTGCCTCTGAGACCTGTGCTTTTGATTTGATGAAGGCAGAATTTATCCGTGAAATAGCACCCGGCGAGATTGTCATCATCAAAGGCAATAAATTAGAATCTATCATCATGCCTAAAGTAGCCCAAAAAGCTTACTGCGTTTTTGAGAATGTGTATTTTGCCCGTCCGGATAGCCATATCTTCGACGATAATATTTATCAGGTGCGCAAACGCCTTGGAATGCAACTCGCCAAGGAACATCCGGCTAAAGCTGATTTTGTGATGGGTATTCCTGATTCCGGCAATTATGCTGCTTTGGGTTATTCTCAGCAATTGAATATGCCTTTTGAACAAGGCATTGTGCGCAATCATTATATTGGCCGTACCTTTATTCAACCTACTCAATTTTTACGGGAATTTCGGGTGAGGGTGAAATTAAACCCGATCCGTGATTTGATCAAGGGCAAGAAGGTCGTGGTAATCGAAGATTCCATCGTGCGTGGGACAACTTCGCGTAGCCGTATTGAAGAATTGCGGGAAGTAGGGGCTAAGGAAATTCATATGCGCATCTCCTGCCCGCCGATTAAATCCCCGTGTTTTTATGGAATCGATTTTCCATCGTCGGGTGAACTGATTGCCCACAATAAAACCGTGCAAGAAATCGCTGATTTTATCAAGGTTGATTCACTGGGATTTTTAAGCTTGGAGGGAATGTTGTCGGTGATGAAGGAAGGGCAAAACTTTTGTTCTGCTTGTTTTACCGGTAAATACCCGACAGCTATACCTACTAATACTGATAAATTGAAATTGGAAAAATGAGTAAATACATTTTTGTAACAGGAGGTGTAGTTTCAAGTTTAGGCAAGGGCATCGCGGCTGCTTCCATTGGAAAGCTGCTGGAAACCCGTGGCCTCAAAACCGCTATCATCAAATGTGATCCGTATCTCAACGTCGATCCAGGCACCATGAATCCGTACCAGCATGGTGAAGTGTATGTCACTGATGATGGGGCTGAGACTGATCTTGACTTGGGGCATTACGAACGCTTCACCAATGCTAAGCTTTCAAAGGATAGTAGTATTACCGCTGGAAAAGTTTACTATACAGTGATCACCAAGGAGCGCCGCGGTGATTATTTAGGCAAAACCGTCCAAATCATTCCGCATATCACCGACGAGATTAAGGAACGCATTAAGAAGGTGGCTAAATCGACCGATGCGGATGTGACCATTGTCGAAATTGGTGGCACCGTGGGTGATATTGAAAGCCTGCCGTTTTTGGAAGCTATCCGTCAATTGCGTTGGGAATTAGGCGAAGGTTATGCCCTGAACATCCATGTAACCCTATTGCCGTATATTAAATCCGCAGGAGAACAGAAGACCAAGCCTACTCAACATAGTGTTGGCCGTTTGCGTGAGATTGGTATTATTCCCCAAATTTTGATGTGCCGCACCGAACGTCCTATTTCCCAAGAACAACGGGAGAAAATTGCGTTGTTTTGTAACGTGGATGTGGATGCTGTCATTGAAGCCTCGGATGTGAAACATATTTATGAAGTGCCTTCAGCTTTGAAAAAAGAGGGTTTGGATGAGCTGATCTTAAAGAAGCTTAACATTAAGCTGCCGGATAAAGGCATCAAAGCTTGGGAAGATGGGGTCTTAAAGCGCCTGCGCTCGCCTGCTAAGGAAGTGAAGATTGCTGTCGTCGGAAAATATATTGCTTTGCAAGATGCCTATAAGTCTATTTATGAAGCCCTAGTGCATGGGGGTATTGCCAACAATGCCAAGGTAATCATTTTAAAAATTGATTCCGAAGCCGTCGAAGGCAATGGTTTTAAGAAATTGCTCAAAGAGGCCAACGGAATTCTGATCCCAGGTGGATTTGGTTCTCGTGGTATTGATGGCAAGATTACGGCTGTCAAATATGTGCGTGAAAATAATATTCCTTTCTTTGGGATTTGCTTAGGCATGCAGATTGCCACCATCGAATTTGCCCGTAATGTGGCGGGCTTGAAGGGTGCAAACTCGACGGAATTCGATAAAGAAACACCACACCCGGTAATTAGCTTGATTGAGGAACAAAAGGACATCAAGGATTTAGGGGCCTCGATGCGCTTGGGGGCTTATAGCGGCGTTTTAGAAAAAGGCACGCGCAGTTATGATGCCTATAAAAGCGAAAAAATCACCGAGCGACATCGCCACCGTTATGAATTTAATAATGCCTACCGTCAGCAATTGACCCAAAAGGGATTAGTGATTGCAGGGATCAACCCCGAACGTGATTTAGTTGAGATTGTTGAGATCAAGGACCATCCCTGGTTTGTAGGCTGTCAATTCCATCCGGAATTCAAATCCAAGCCAGACGCTGCCCATCCGCTGTTCAAAGGCTTCATCACCGCCGCGCTTAATCACGTTAAATAGAATTCCCCTTCTCAACCCCCGGGGATGGCTTCGCCAACCCCGGGGGTTTTATTTTCTTTAATTTGGACGTAATATATTCGCTTGACAATGCGGAGAAGTGAGGTATTTTGGTAGTTTACGCGCGGGTGGCGGAATTGGTAGACGCGTACGTTTGAGGGGCGTATGTCGTAAGACGTGAGGGTTCAAGTCCCTCCCCGCGCATTTAAAGAATATCTTCTTTGATGCATTTTTATTCACATTCTTATCTATGAGCAACACCATCGAAATATCAGCTAGCATTCTCTCTGCCGATTTTGGCCATCTTGTCCGTGATGTTAAACGTTGCGAGGAAGCCGGCATTGACCGTTTCCACATTGACTGCATGGATGGGCATTTTGTCCCAAATTTGACCATTGGCCCTATCATGGTTGAGACCATGCGCAAAAATACTAAGCTGCCTATCGAAACCCATTTGATGATTGAAAATCCTGGCTATTACATTGAACATTACGCCAAGGCAGGAGCAGATATCATTCAAATTCAAGTCGAATGCTATGGTCCGCGTAAAAGTAATTGCCGTCAGTGGAATCAATGGCCTAAGGAAGTTGAAAATATTGACCTTCCAGCCCTGCGAGCGGATTTAAAGAAGATCAAGATTTTTGGCAAAAAGGCTTTTATCGTCATCAATCCAGGCACTCCTTTATGCGAAGAAATTTTGAATGACTGTGATGGGGTGTTGATCATGTCGGTGAATCCTGGTTTTGCCGGCCAGAAATTCATGCCTGAAGTATTAAGCAAGGTTGATCGTCTTCAAAAAATTTTTGATGGCGATATCGCCATTGATGGCGGTATCAATGCGCAAACTGCACCTGCGGCGATCGATGCCGGCGCTCACGTGCTCATCACTGCTTCCTATCTTTTCGGTTCCCCTCATCTTGCCCAAGCCGCGAGATTACTTAAAAGTATTTAAAGACCTTCTTTTTGTGATATATTTATAGTATCTATGCTGAATTTCTTCAAACATAGGCCTTTGCGTGGCCAGACAGCTTTGGAATATCTTTTGCTGTTGGCCGTGGTGGCTATTGCGGTGGTGGCCGGCTTTAATCACGGCGGACTGGTAGATCAAATTCAAGGCACGGCCGGAGGCTATTATAATACCGTCACGGAAGTAATCATGGGTAAAAATCCTGTCGCTAAACGTGGGGGATGGTGTCCAGCTACTTGTCCGCCATCAGGCACCACAGGAACAGCTACGCTTTATGCAACCTGTGAATGCCCACCGCCAACCTTTGGAGGCCAATTCTGCCAGCCCGGAACCGTCAATGGAGTCAAGATATCGAGTACAGGACAGGAGACCTGCACGGGAGTTACACCATGTGGACCATGTCCAACGGGTCAAGTATGCAATGCCCAAGGCCAATGCGGCTGTCCAAATGGTTTGACCTGCGAGGGCACCGATGGTTCACCTGGTAATTCTATTCCTAACAATACTTGTAGTGGCTGTATTTGTGAGGATGGCTGGTTTTTTGATCAAAATCAAGATGCCTGTGTTCAAGCCTGTACTGAACCCTGCACTTATTATGATGATTCGACCCATTCTTGCCAGCCGGTTGATTGTAATAGCAAATTTGCTAATTCGTACTGCGACACCACTCAAACAGACACCTCTAAGGAATGTCAGTGTTATGACAATTATCAGGTATTGGGCGGCCAATGTGTGCCGGTCACATGTACAGCCAATGTCAGTGGGTCTACTACCACTTGCACTGTTCCCAAACAAAATTTGGATGGTACCTATTCCTGTGTTTCTATCAATTGCGTGGCCAGGTTTGGTTTAAGTTACTGTAATGCCGCGACCGATTCTTGTGATTGTGACGACAAATCCTATTGGAACGGCAGCCAATGCGTCAAAGGTTCGTGCACACCTAATCCCACTTGCCCAGGCGCAACGACGGGTAATGCAACCGGCAATGTCAGTGCTTGCGGCAGGGACAGCTGTGGAACTTATTGCGGCAGTCAAATTGATCCAGGTACGGGATTGAATAATGGGACCTGCGGGGCGGGTGAATCTTGCGATTTTTCAGCCGGGAGCGCCGGCACTTGTCAGCCTAAGTGTAATCCTCAAACGCAGATTTGGAATCAGAATTTGAATAATGGTCAAGGAGGATGCGCACCGCTTAACCCCTGTGTGAATGTGCCCAATTCCTGTGGTTTTGACAGCAATGGCAATGCCTGTGGAAATGATGGAGGACAATGCCCCTTAGGAGAACCATGCACCAGCAGTGCTTCAGGCGCTACCAAACCTGGGCCTGGCATTTGCTGCCTTTCTTGTCAGACTTTAGAGAACGGGGCTTGTGTTAATAACGTGGCATGCGGCAATAATTCTTGTGGTTTTGATAGTTGCGGTAATCCTTGCGGAACAAATAAGGGGTCTTGCCCGGCGGGTCAAACCTGCAGCAGTACTAGTTCACCGGGTAACTGCAGTTAGGGATTGCTTTTACGCTGGTCACGCTGAAAATTACTTTTTCCTACCGACTTCGCAAATTTCTTTAATTCAGCACCGAGTTCTCCGATTTGGGCGACGTGGGAGATTTTTTGATTAACGTTGCTGACCACACCAATAGAAACGGAGACTAAGCCCGTTTTTATAGGATTACCCTGACGGTCAATGCCCATAATAAAGCCAGCCTGGCGATCCTCATCGTTATAGTAACTGGGAGAAAGTTTATCAAAATTATCGATCACCATTTGGCTAACCAGATCAGCCTTATCATCGGCACAGATAAAGACAAAATCGTCTCCACCCACATGACCCACAAAAGCCTCTTCCCCGCAGTGCTGCTGGGTGGCTTCAACCAAAACCCGGGCTAAACCGCGGATGATCTCATCGCCGTGTTCAAAACCATATTTATCATTAAAGATTTTAAATTTATCGAGGTCTGCATAGCCCACTGCAAAAGGCTTGTCGGCATCAATCCGATTTTGGAATTCTTCCATGATGGTGGAATTACCAGGCAGGTGAGTTAAAGGATTGGCATCAAGGGAGCGGGTGGTGCGTTTTAAGATCATGCGGATACGGGCTAAGAGGGTTTCGGGCTCAAAGGGTTTGACTAAATAATCATCAGCCCCAGACTCAATACCAACCACCATGTCCTTGGTTTCCCCTTTACCTGTAAGCATGATAATCGGCAGATGACGCAATAAAATGTCCCGGCGTAAATGCTTGCAGAATTCGGCGCCGTTCATGATGGGCATATTATAGTCGGTGATGATAAGGTCAGGGACCTTGGCCTTCGCGACTTCCAAACCTTCTTTGCCATTGGAAGCCATCAGTATGGTGTAATATTCCGAGAGGCTTAAATCAAGTACGTCACGGATATCAGGGTCATCATCAATAATCAGGATTCTTTCACGACGCATTTATTTTCTCAATCGTTGTACTGCCAAAGGCCTCAGCTGAGACGGGCAGGGTAAAAAAGAAGGAAGTACCAACACCGACCTTGCTTTCCACCCACATCTTGCCATGATGGGCCTGCGTAATGTTCTTGGCCAAGACTAAGCCCAGACCGGTACCTTTGACATTTTGGTTAATTTCATTATCCACACGAAAAAATTCACTAAAGAGTTTCTTTAGATCGTCTTCGGGAATACCAATCCCCGTATCAGACACACTAAAGGTGACAAAGCCGTTTTCTAAGACAGGAGCCGCAGCAATGGTAATGGTGCCTTGGGCCGGTGTAAACTTGGTGGCATTGCTTAATAAATTAATAAATACGCGTTCCGCTTGGGACAAATCGATATAAACCTCGTCGATATTCTCGGGCACGTTGATCTGCAGTTTGACGCCTTTGGCGGTTACTTGAGGCGTTAAGAGATCAGCCACATTTTCTACAACCGTCTTGACCTTATAGAGGCCAAATTTCATCTCATGACGGCCAGATTCGATACGGGCAATGTCCAAGAGATTATTGATCAGTCCCACCAGATTATCTGAATGCGTATTAATTTTAGCCAGACGTTCTTTAACGGCAACAGGAAGTTCACCAATTTTCCCCGCAATCAAAATGGCCGCGTACCCTTTAATGGAGGTTAAGGGTGTGCGCAATTCATGGGAGACCGCGGAAATAAATTCTGACTTCTTTTTACTGACTTGGTTGACTTGCTCTAAAGCGGCAGCCAATTGTTTGGTGCGTTCAGAGACTTTAAGTTCCAATTCTTGGGATGAGCGGAAAATTTTCTCGAAGAGCCTGGCATTCTCGATGGACTGACCAATTTGGCCCGCGAGGATGGAAATAAGCTCTTCATCACCTTGGGTGACCATGGAAGCATTATAACGATTACCCACAAAGACAAAACCAAGACTTCCGTTCTGAGTGAGTACGGGTGCAAGGATATAATATTCAGCCTCAAAGAGTTGAATGATCCGTTCACGGATTTTGGTAGGGCTATTGTTGGATGAATAAAAATGGGTTTGGGATCTGATGAAATCCTCAGTATCAACATCTTTGATGAGGATGTCCAGCCGTTGTTGTTTATAACTCAGATTAAGACGGATTTTTAGTTGCTGGTCTTCACCGCGGGTGACAATCAACACCCGTAGGAAACCCAAATCTTCAAAAAGACCAGTAGAAAGCCGCTGGAAGATTTCAGCCTCACTTAGTGCTTGGCTGATTTGCCGAGAGGTGCGTTGCAAGGCGTTTAAGGAATTAAGACGCTTATCCATTTCTTCCCGGGCCTTGGTTAATTCCAGGTCAGTGCGCACAATCAGCCGGGCTTGTTCATCAAGATCATTGAAGGAACGCACAATTTTTTTGTTTTCTTCGGTAAGCGCCTTAAGGCTGTCTTCTTTAGTTGCCACTGAATAGATAAAATAAACCAGGGCGCAGATGACGACGAAAAGAAGGCTTCCCAAAATGAGCAGTAGTGTATTTGAATCCATAGATTTACGCGAAAGCCATCACCAGGATGCTTTCATTATGCAAGTAGGTATGTTTGACGCTTTTAATATTACCAAAAGGTCCAATTTCACCATAGGTACACATGCCGATCATGGGGACAGAAGCCCCTAAGGTGTCCCGGATTACTTGGATTTCATTATAAGCAGTATTTCCCAAAATTTTATGACGGGCAAGAGATTCAAAAATCAGGATCAGTTTGGGTGGTCTTTCAGCGAGCGAGGCTTTGGCTAATCGCGCGGCTTCAATGGCTGAAAGGATGCAGGCCTCCTTATTACTGATCATCAAATGCACTTCAGACCCCTCTAGGATACCCTCAGGACATACGATACTCCCATCTTCTAAGATGTCAATAATGTTGCGCAACAAATAATGCCGGCTTTCTTCAATGTACACACCCAGCGGGTAGAGGGCCGCGTGGGTATTCATCACATTGCCTTTAAGATTTTTAGCATCATCACCCATGAAATGTTTATAGAGATCAACCGCTGGTTTATGATCAATGGTGCGGATAATGTAGTCTTCCACCTTGGTGACGGTGCGCGGTTTGCCCAAGGGTTTAAAACCATGAGTTAAGCCTATTCCCAGATGGAAGCTGCCACCGATAAGTGTGCCTATAGCGGATTGATGAAGGATCTGGTCCTGGTAAAATTGGGCCAGGTTATTATAAACAAGATCGTCGCTGGAGATGGCTCCCACCATGGGAAAAGCCGAGCCTAAGGATTCTTTGGCCCCACGGATAAAGGAAGAGCAACTTTTCTCAATGCCTTGGGAGAGAGCAAAAAAGATTTCGCGGTGGGTGAGATTAAGATCATAGGATGAAAGGCGGGCCAAGTCAAAGCCCAGGTTGTGAATGTCCAGATTATCAAGACCGTCAATAGCTGAGATGCCAAAGATAATTTCATCAGAGTTAATGGCCAAAAGGGCGATGCCACGGTTGGTAGCTCCTTGGGCCAATAGAATTCTCCCGGTTGTTGAGCCAATCAAGCGTTTAGGCCGCAAGGTTTTGCCAATCACTTCCAAGACTTCCTTAGTTGCATATTCAGGCGAAGAAAACACCATCATAAAGTCGGTGTCTAGGCGAAAAAGTTGATTTTTAATCTGCAAACAGGCTTGCAGCGCAGCTTTTTGAACGTCCAGCTGCTGGCTAAAACCAATAGCGACAGAGGTAGGCAATACAGACTCCTTCAAGTAGTGGTTTAATTCGATTATAAATTCAACCCACAGGGTGTCAACCATAATACTAATAAACCAGATTCTAGAAAAGTGTCGTTACCTTAAAGTTTAATTAGAGATTCGACCAACACCATAATATTCTATTAGAGATTTGGGCGAGGATATTTGTTGACGATTGAGGAGCTTTGATATATCCTTGACTTTACATTTGGCCCCATCGTCTAGCCTGGTTAGGACGTCTGCTTCTTAAAGCCACTTTTAAATTATATTTTTATCCAATCGTTTTTTCGACTTAACCTTACTTAATATCCGCAGTTATAGCTTTTTTAATTGTTTTTTATTTTTTTAAATCCAACGTCTTTTTTCACTGTTTAATGAGCCTGGGATCATAATTGGGATCATAAAAAGTTTATGTCATTCATAGTTTTTTAACTGTCATTCCCGCGGAAGCGGGAATCCACAACAAGACTACTTAAAAAACTCCGTCAGATGCTGCGTTTTAAATCGGTGAAATTTGCGTTTAAACGGGCTATATGGTGTGATCGTTAGTAAAACGGAAGAATCTACGTTTGGAAGAGTTTGAGACGATTTTCTCGTTTCTATTTCCTGCCTATAGGGATAAACAACGGAAACAGATTAAGGGTTAAATAATTTAGTGGGATTTACTTTGAGAGCGTGAGCAATATCTTCAATAGTTTCTAATTTCAGATTAGGAGGAGTTTTGCCTTCTATTCTTTGTAGGTATTTGTAATCCACGCCTGCTTTTTCAGCTAATTCTTCTTGGGTTAGGCGAACCTTTTTTCGCAATTCTTTTATTCGTTTACCGACAATAATTTTGAGGAGGTTTTTCATAACACCTAATTATGGCACGGTGTTTTTATCATTGACACCTAACTGCAGTATGGTGTATGATTTCATTTTCAGTAAAAAACAAGGAGGATTTTTTATGAAGAAGTGTATTTTATTTCTAGTGGCAGGGCTGTGCCTATCCACCAATGTTTTTGCTTTAGATGCTTTAAAAAAGACAGTAGCAGTTTTTGATTTTCAGAATGATTCAGGTTGGCAAGGCTCAACAACGTTGGGACAAGATTTTGGAACTCAATTATCAGATGCTCTTGTTCAAAGTGGAAAATTCATAGTACTTTCAAGGCAGGATTTAGTTCCAGTAATGGCTGAACAAGATATGGAAAACAGTGATCGTTTTGCTAAGTCCAATGCCGCAGCTACAGGTAAGATCATTCCTGCACAACTTCTTGTAAAAGGTAAGATCACAGAATTTCAACAGAGTACATCAGGTGGTGGTCAAGGGGTTAGTTTATATGGCTTATCTATTAACACATCCAAGTCATCAGCTCACGTTGGTCTTATTATCCAATTGATTGATTCAACAACTGGACAAATAGTTGATTCAAAGAACGTTGATGGAGATATTGAGTCAAGTGGGACTAGTTTGGGTTATTCTGGTGCTGTTAATTTTGGTTCGTCTGACTTTAAGAAGCTTCCAGTAGGCAAAGCAGTTCAAATGTCTATAGATAAGGCTGTAGATTATTTAGCTGATAAGACTTCTGAAATTCCTTGGAGTGGTAAGGTGATCCTTGTTAAAGATGGCACTATATACATAAATTCAGGTTCAAATGCAGGTCTTCAAGAAGGAGATACACTCACTGTGGCCAAAGTAGGAGAAGCATTGGTTGATCCAGATACAGGGATGTCATTAGGTAGTGAGACCAAGAAATTGGGACAGATAAAGATAACAGAGGTTGATGATAAATTTTCAAAGGCTGAATCTGTTGGCACTCTTTCCGGTGATGTGGACAAAGGCGATCTTGTATCTGAAAAATAAATAGATTTTTTTGTGAATTTCCTCTGGTTTACTATTTTTATTCCTAACAAGGCTTCATGGGAAGCCATGGATAAAAACGTGATTTTAGGGGATTTTATGAAGAAGTTAATCGAAGAAATGCAGAAGAAGATAAAGGAAGGAAAAATAAGATTTCAGGGGGTTATAGATATTGAAGAAGACGAAAAAGTGAAGGGTAAGTTGAAAAAGTCAATAGCCATAAAAGATACTAAATAGATCGTAGAAATTAACGATGTTTTTAAATTGAGGCAATTCTTTAAATAGGATTGTCTCTTTTAATTTGTATTTCTTTCTGTTTCCATTTTTTTCCCTATAGATAGGCAATGGAAACGGATAAAATTCAATAAAAAGCCACTAAAAGTCAAAAATCCTCAAAACCATCCTCAAAACCACAAAAAGTGGCAGAGTTTCCCCAGATAGTGTATCTTTACTCTATATATGGGAAAAAGTATAAATTTAAGAGCTAATATAGCTTTTGGGCTTATTTTTGCCTCTTTGGTCAATTCGTTTGGGCCTTTGCCACTAGCCCAAGCGCAAGACTTTCTTTTGCCTGCGCCTGGTGTAATGGTGCCTTTAAGTCCCGAATTTAACCCACCGATTTTAAAAGGTATTAAAGTCCATCCCGAGAATCCGTTCAAGTTTGATTTCATCCTTGATCGTGGCGACAGCCAATTATCGAATGATGCCCTTAAAGATGAGTCCAGTAAGCTAATCAAATATTTTTTAGCCTCGTTAACTACCCCTGAAAAAGATCTCTGGGTTAATCTTTCTCCGTATGAAAAAGACCGCATAGTGCCTGAATCATTTGGGCAAACAGAAATGGGCCGTGATCTATTAGCAGAAGATTATATGCTTAAGCAAATAACGGCATCATTGATTTATCCGGAAGGAGAGACAGGCAAGAAATTCTGGAAACGCATTTACGAAGAAGCGGCAAAGAAATTTGGTACAACAAATATCCCCGTTAATACTTTTAACAAGGTTTGGATAGTTCCAGAGAAGGCTGTTGTTTATGAGAACGCCAAGACAGGGGCGGCCTACGTGGTTGAAAGCAAACTCAAGGTCATGTTAGAACAAGATTATCTTTCATTAGCCAAGCATGAAGGGATTCAATCAAGTCAAGCCCAGGTCAAGGGGACGAGTCAATTAGGCAGTCAAGTTGTTCGTGAAATCGTCATCCCTGAACTGACTAAAGAAATTAATGAAGATAAGAATTTTGCCCCGCTACGACAAGTTTACAATTCGCTTATTTTAGCCACATGGTACAAAAAGAAAATTAAGGATAGCATTTTAGCACAAGTGTATACGGATAAGAACAAAGTAACTGGTATCAATATTGATGATCCTCAGGAGAAGCAGAAGATTTATGAGCGGTATCTGCAGGCTTTCAAGAAGGGAGTCTATAACTACATTAAAGAAGACATTGATCCGTTATCACAACAGATGGTGCCGAGGAAGTATTTTTCGGGAGGAGAAATTTTTGCTTGGACTGATAAAGCAATGAGTATTGAGGATCAAATCAGTCCTGAAAGATTAGGTAATAGAGATAATTTGTATGATATATCAAGCCAGGTTGATGAAACGACGGAGACGGCAGGGGATGGGGCGATGACGATGGCTGAAGAGGATGAGCGTTTGGCTGATGGGACTAGAAGTATCTCACATAATGCAAAGATTCTTAGCGTAGCAATATGGAGTGATATTCGGCAACACGTAGAGGTTATGGAATTATCATTGGATCAAAAAAGAAGACGTGAAATTTCCAAGATTGTTGATAAACATGAAACAGAAGTTCTGGCATTGCATAGTGTCATTGGAGAACAGCAGGAGAATCCTTCATTGAAGTTTCAAAAAGAATATCAAGAGCGGGTACTCCTTTCCATGCAACGTACCATAAAAGCCTTGAAGGCAGTTGAATTCGATGTTAATAAGTATTTTGAAGAGCATCCGGAATTACGATCTAAAGTAATCAGAGAAGATGAGAATGCGTTTTTCGATTTTGAAAAACAAATAAAACTACATGTTTCGCAAATCACAGGTCGTATTGATAGGATTAATGGAGAACGAGGAAACGAATTAATACAGATAGCAGATTTACGATCTGAATTAGAGGAACTTTTTCCTTCGCAGCGTACGCAACTAACGCGGGTTAGATTTAATATTACTCCAGACATAGAAGATCAGGTTATCCGTGGCAGTAAATGGAATATGATTTGTGCGGTTTATAATTTGATTAATAACAGTCTTGAAGCCGACAGATCAGGGAATAGAGTGGACGTTAACATTTCGAGGACTCCCAAAGGGGAGGCTTTAATTGAAGTGAGAGACCAAGGTCCAGGAATACCTCAAAATTTATTAGAGTATGATGACTCAGGTCGTCTAAAAATATTTGACCCCAATGCTACTACTAAGGGAAATGGAACTGGGCTTGGGACAAATGACGCATGGTACTTCGCTAAAGATATGGGAGGTGAGATTTCTGTAAAAAATATCATTAAGCAAGGGAGTGTCAAGGGGGCAAGTTTTATTATCAAGTTTCCTTTGGATCGGGCGATGAAGACGGGTGTTGAAATCGAAGGAGCAACAACGTATCCATTTATTGTGTCTCCAAATACGAGAAGGGGTGATTTATATATAGTATCAATTGAAGCAGCAGAATTTTTTTATGCTTATTTCATCCAGAAACATGAACTTTGGGAAGGATCCGGTCTTGAACCAAAATTTATTTCGGATTTGGGTGATTTTCTTCTTAAAGATAAAATAGATGGTGGTGTATTGAGATTTAGTCATTCAATTATGAACAGTATTGATGCTATCTATAGTAGGGCCAAGGTTTTAGGAGGTGAATATGAAGGAAGGATTACGTTACGTATTGTGCGTAAAGTTCAAGGATATACTATTGAAGTTGCAGATAATGGAACGGGGATGACAAGACACGTCTTAGCAACTCACATATTATATTCTGGAAGCACCAAGAAGCCCGAAGACGGATATCTTGGTAGGGAGGGTATTGGAAGTCTTTCAATCGCCAAAGGTTTCGTGAATAAATACGCCGGCGTTTTTCAAGTTGATACTTTTTCCCTACAAAATGGAGCATGGGAGCTTACGTGTCAATATGGTCGAGACGGTCAGCAAATTGATAAAATGGTTACCGGCGGAGGGCTGCAATCCCCAGGGACAGTTGTACGTTGGATTATTCCATATAATCAAGCCGTATTCCCTGTCCATGTGGCCGCTCCTGTTCAATTGGCTGGAGGGGATCGGGCGATGAAAGGTGATTTAAAGCCCGTACATTTAAAGTCAGTAAATAAATTGGATACTGGTGGTATAGACCTGACACCTGCCAATAAAATTCTACAGACCCAAAATGCCGGCGTAGCGATCAAATTCCACCTAAATCCAGCCCAGCTTGCCCAATTGCAAAATGCCCCTGGCTTTACTGTTGGCAGCATTACTATTCAGCCGCTTAAAAGTCTTTCAACCTTTCTTGGACTACCCGACAATCAATCCATTCATCAAGTAGCTTCTTTATAGAACATTTTTTCTGTTTTCATTTCTTTCCCTATATAAAGGCCACGGAAACGGATTAAACCCTCTGTCCTGAGAAGCAGTCCTTTAGGCACTTTGGGATCATAAATGGATCATAATTAAAGACGACGTATAAAAGGTTCCAGCTAATAAATATCCATTGACGCCTGAAACTACAGGGTTTATATTAATGCCCTTCGGCCCCATCGTCTAGCCTGGTTAGGACGTCTGCTTCTCAGGCAGAAAACACCGGTTCAAATCCGGTTGGGGCTACCAGTACTTTTCATTAACGCTATTCGTCGTAAGACGTTGATAGCGTTTTTTTATTTTAAAAAATGAAACTTTTTGACATTGGTTGTTGTCTAAACTAATGAACGCCACAAAAAATAGAAGCAAAATACCCCAAAGGCAATATGCTCTCACACCACCCAAACGACGTACCAAAATCAAGAGAGGAGTTGTTATCAAAAAATCAATTATAGGCTTGGCATTAATTGGAGGGATTTTCTTATTATCAAACTTGACTTTTGCCCAGGATACACAGCTAGCCAGTGGAGATAATTCGACAACTACGAATCAAGATGACTCAGGAACACAGGATAATTCTGCTTCCAATTCTGCGTATTAACTATTAATTATCTAGCAATTCTCCCTAAGTGAATTGATGCGAGGGTAGAGCCATGAAAATTATAAACGGTATCAAATACTATGAAGATTTTGGAGAAATAGTTGAGAAAAGTCATTCGTGCCTTATTGTTTGGGATGTCCAGAATGGTTTGGTGGATAAAATATTCAATGAGGCATTGACACGTTGATATTTACCGGCATAGCCACTGAATTTGGCATCGAATCTTCAGCGCGGGATGCATCCAACAGAGGATTTTTCCCTGTGGTGGTATCAGACTGTGTTTCTTCAAGGGACAAAGAAGCTCATGAGCGTTCATTAAAGAATTTAGATAAAATTGTTATAGTAGAAAAGTCAGAGTGTATTTTAAAGAATATAAAATAGCATAATTTAAGGGTAGCAAATTAAGGCCAGATAGGAGCAATATGATAGATATGATACCGATTTCAGCATCTAAAGATGGGCAGAATTGGAAGGAATTGGGCATTCAGCAAGAAGGGGCATTATTATTTACTTCTATTAGTATAGCTGAAGGGGAGATCCTAAATTTTATGGATGGGAAAGAACATGTCACTTTGACGGATCTTGTCAACCAACTTGATCTGCCAATGCCTATTATTATGATGGGCATGGGTGTGTTAATTAGGGAGGGATTGGTCGCTGCTAAACGGCATAATAAATACGTATTATTAACTATGGAGGGAAAATGAATAAAAAAAATTTTCTAAGTGCGGTTTTAGTAGGTATGTTTTTAGCGGGCACATCTTATGCGCAAGATGCTACGGATCAAGGCACTGGCGCAGAACATGAGCATCATGCTCCTTCACAAGCAGCTATCGATGCTTGTTCGGGAAAGTCCGCAGGGGATACATGTGATTATAATAACTCCAAGGGTGAAGATAAGACTGGTGCCTGTGCTAATACAAGTGATGGTCAAACCCTATTCTGCAAAAGGAGTAAGCCGGCAAGCAATGGGTAGTATTTAAAGGAAGGGCAGAGTAAAAAATAAAAGTGGGAGCAAATGGTGACTAAAAAAATACAAAATATATTATTTATTATTTGTGTGTTGATAGTACTTACTGCTCAGGCAAAAGCTGCTGACAACAAAGGTCAGCAACGTGCTCCTGTTGCCAGGCCTGCTCCTGCGGCTCATAACAATCAAAGCAGGCCACAAGCTCAAAATCGCGGTGCAGCCCCACATCAAGTTGCTAATAGACCACCAGCAGTGCGGTCTTTTAGATCTCAGCCCACTCAACAGGCAAGGCAACAAGCTCCTCGTGTTTATGCTGTTGCCACACCCGTACCAGTGGAGAATAGCCGGCCAGCTCACCAGCAAGTTGCTCACAGACAATCAACAGTAAGGCCCACTGTATCTCAGCCTTCTGATCAGAGAAATGCGGTGTTCAATACCGTTCCTGCGTCCACACCTGAGGAGAATAACAGGCTTTTTCATCGTCAGCATCATAATTATTGGCAGCCGGAATATAATTTTTATAATAATCAATACCAGTTTTATCCGTATGTCAACGTCACTTCACCAGTCGAGCTTTCCGCCAACAGTGTTACAGTTTTTTTTAATGGGCAAACGTATTTTTATGATCGAGGGACATTTTATGTACAAGATCCTCAAGGATATTTAGCCACACCACCACCTATCGGCATAATTGTCAGTGCAATCCCGAGCCATGCGACACAGGGCAGTAGTAAGGCGCAAGTTTATTATCAATTTAAAGGTATTTTTTATATCACTGTCAGTCAAGGGTATCAGGTTGTTGGGCCGCTACAATAGATTTCACATGATCCATCTGATCTAGATGGTGATGTTATAGATCTTATAAAGGAAAAACATTTAAGAGAAAAAAGTCAGTAAAAGGTGGAAGTAAGCCATTTAAAATTAAAATTCTTTAATTAAAATAAATTCATAAACAAAGGAGGTGGAGATGAAAAAAACGATGGAACTTCAAAAAGTATTTGTCTTCGAACCTATTGTCCAAGAGTATTTGAGTTTTGAATTTACGGAAGATGATTTTTTGTTAGGAAAAAAACCAGAATTTTCTTGCGATATTTCTGAGGATGATGAATAAGGCAATAAAGCTTTAAATTTGAATATAGAATTGATTTCTTTGAGGATTTGGTTCAGAGAAAATTCATTTTGGCGTACCAAGATTATTTATCGACGCTACTCGTCGCAAAACACGGGTGGCGTCTTTTATTTTAAAAATTCGCTAATTAGAATTTTCTGGTAAAATAGGTTCTCATAACAGGAGGATAGTTTGAAAAAATCAGTATTGTTGATCCTGATGATGCTTTTTTCTAGTTTTGCCAGGGCATCTACACCGGCTGTTGTCATAACGGCTCCGGAAAACCAAGGCACTTTTACAGCAGGTTCTAGTATCACCATGACTGCGACAGCTTCGGAAACTGATGGGGCTATATCTTCGGTGACCTTTTATAGGGGGTCGACTTTATTGGGAAAAAGTAGTAAATCCCCGTACAGTTGCACTTGGGATCAGGTTCCTGTTGGGACCTATGCCTTGACTGCTGTAGCCACAGATACTGATAAAGTTTCAACAACATCCAGTACGGTAACAGTTACGGTTACACCTGCTCCACCAGTGGTTGATATTGTCAGTCCTGCTAATAACACTACATTGACAGCAGGTTCTAACATCAGTCTTGCGGTGACCGCTTCGGAGTTCAATGGATCTGTTTCCACTGTTCAATTCTATAACGGGCCAACTTTATTGGGAGAAAGTAGTAGGTCACCTTACGGGTATACTTGGGTTAATGTTCCTGCAGGGGACCATACGTTGACCGCTGTGGCCACGGACACTAATAAAATTTCAACGACTTCTAGTCCTGTGACTATTACGGTCACATCTTCGCCGGTATTGACCATTACGTGTCCTGATAGCGACAGTACTTTCACGGCAGGTTCCAATATTACGATCACTGCCTTAGCTTCACAGAACAATGGAACTATAAGAGAAGTATATTTTTATGATGGAACATATTATTTAGGGTCGACTACGGAATCTCCCTACACGTATACTTGGACCAATGTTCCCGCAGGGGATTATTCCTTGACAGTTGAGGCCACCGATAGTGACGGAGGAAATTTGATTTCAACACCTGTCAATATTACCGTTAATCCTGCAGCTAATTTGGCAACAACTCCGAGCTTAGGCCCACACAAAAAGGAAAAAACAAAGAGTTAGGGGTTTTTAAAGGCAGCTGTTATAATAGGATATATAAACCAAATCAGGAATATCCGCCTTTCTGCATTTTTTCTTTCTTGCGCAGACTTTTCTCTCACATCGAAGAAATATTCCAATTTAAGCCTTTTGGGCTACTGGAGATTTTATGAAATTATTATCCTGGAAAGATATCGTTGCCAAATATCAACATCCTCACCGGGGACGGAGTATTTGGCAACTGGTCAACACCTTGGTGCCGTATGCCGTGCTTTGGTATCTCATGTATCTAAGCTTGAGCTTTTCCTACTGGTTAACCTTAGGGCTAGCGATGGTCACGGGCTTTCTTCTGGTGCGTGTTTTTATCATTTTCCATGACTGTGGGCATCTGTCTTTTTTCAAATCACAAAGGTTTAACCGGTTCTGGGGATTTATCACCGGGGTTTTGACCTTTACACCTCATGATTACTGGTGGAATGAACATGCCCAACATCATGCCTCAGCGGGCAATCTGGATAGCCGAGGCACTGGGGACATTTGGACCATGACGGTGAGAGAGTATATGAAAGCCTCCCGGATGACCAGGATTCGCTATCGACTGCTGCGCAATCCTCTTTGCCTATTTTTAATAGGGCCATTTTTTATGTTTGTGATTGCCCGACGGATCCCTAATTTAAAGGCAGGATGGAAAAAATGCCGTAGCACCATTTTAACTAATATCGGGATCCTCGTGGTTGGCTTGTTGGCAAGTGCCTGCATTGGCTGGAAAGCT
>Ga0206817_1050_pt1 | contig 43751 bp, 41 predicted proteins | sample Alteio_BWOrgCont_89_FD_152873 | JGI IMG/M metagenome (GOLD analysis project Ga0206817, IMG submission 152873) | Enriched cells from forest soil in Barre Woods Harvard Forest LTER site, Petersham, Massachusetts, United States -... | ecosystem: Environmental > Terrestrial > Soil > Temperate forest >...
GCACGTCCAGGGGATAAACGGCGACGTTATACCGATTGCACGTCGCAATCACTGCGGTCAGCTCCGACTGGCGTTCTGGAGTCATGGGAAATCCCGAGGTCAGGAACACCAGCGTCTTCCGGCCCGGCACAGTGCCCAGGCTCTTCGCCAAGCTGCGCAGAGCCATCATGACACTATGCGCACCGAACTCGGCTTCAGCGTTACCCAAGTAAGGCATGCCAAAAGTATTCGCACCCATCGGGGCCGTGCCGAGAGACGCAACTTCGACTGGTGCCGCGTTCGGCGAAACGGCCGATGTTTTCACTCCCGCGACCACTTGCTTCAGGCGAGCAGCGTCCGCGGTAAAGTTCTGAGTAATCCTTATCGTTCCACCGAAATCCACCAGGGCGATCAAACGGTTGGGGGCAGCGTTCGCGTCAATGAATTTAGCGGCCGCCTGCCGCGCCTGCATCTGGTCGCCGACATCCATGGTCGAGTTGTCAAAAAAGAGCACGAGATAGCGCTTCTGCGCTTTGTCCGGCGCCGAGGTGTCTTCTTCAAACGAAAAACTCTTGATCGGCTGTTCCTTGTTGTCCTCCCAGACTCTGAAATCCTTCGCAGCGAGATCGCGGACGTAGTTACCTTTCTTGTCGGTCACAACCGTGTCCACGAGGACCAGACGAGTCTCTTTGCGGATGGTTGTGTCGCCGGCGGAGGCGTCGGCAGCCGGCTGCTGAGCATGCGCCAATCGCCCGCAAAGAACCAGTTGGCAAATGGCAACAAAGATCGTTCCCACGAAGCGAATCACCCGGTGAGATTGCATATGCTGCCTCCTTTGTTTACAAAAACGTTCACGGAATTTCGATCGCGCCGTTTTCCGCGGACATCAACTGTCCTTCCGCATCCCGTACCACTAGCCGGACCAGGTAGCTCCCTGGCTTTACATCAAAATTTGTCTTCAAAGTGATTCCGGAACCGAGCTTGTTCTCCAGCGTTTCATCCTTCCAGCGCATGGTGAGCTTTTTCTCTGTCCCCTGCATGAAAACCCCGTTCCTATTAAAGAGTGCTGCAACCACTGTCAATTCGTTGGTATTTCGTCCATCCACCTTGCGGTAGCGAATGTGTTTTACATCCACATGCGCCAGGACGGAGAGCTTGGCCTCCGCATCGCTCGGTTTAAAAAACTGGGTGTGCAGTTCCACGGGAAGATCGTGCTGTTCTTCCTGAGAAAAAACCGCCGCTCCGATCTCCTGCTTCGCTTCCTCCGCGGGATCGACGGCGTGCTTGGGCGCATAGTAACCTCGACGGGCTTGCAGCGTCAGCTTTGCCGGGTTCTTCAGCGAAACCTTCAATTTGTGATAGCTGCCGTCCAGTTTCAGGTTCTGCGGCGCGAAACCCAGCGTATAAACATATTCCGGGGTGCTGGCTACCTGTTTGAACCCCTGGTCGAGATCGTTATTATTGTGAAAAAAATTTCCGCCAGTTGCGTATGCCAGATCCGACAACACGTCGTCTGCGGCCGCAGCGCTATAAGTTTGGTAGGTAACGTCGACGGTGGACGAGTATGCATTCGAGGGTCCCGGCCTGCTGATATCGCCCCCCGGAGTGATCGTGTAAAGGCCGCGTGCATCCAGCGAGCTGATCATGACCTCGGCGTGCAGCGCGCGGTCGATGACATCCATGTAATCCTGAAGCATGTCGGTCTCCGGGGTAAGAAATCCCGGGGACACAATTACCATGCTTCTCTGCCCCGGCATCACCGACATCCTTCGCACCACATCTTTGAGCACCGACAGCGAGACCCGGCTTTCCTGGTTCCCCAGCGAGAGCTCTCGCGCGGCCTCTGCCTCCACTTGCATCTGCGCAGCCGCCACCGTGGACTGCTGCAGTTGGGCCGTCACCTTCGGAAGGTTGAGACAAGTCAGCGCATCTTGAACGGCCGCCTGTTCGGCCTGCGCATCCTGCTTATTCTGGATTAAGTCCGCCATGTAGTAAGTCACGTTTGGACAATCGGCAACCCCTGCGTCAGCCATGGGCCGCGGCTGAAGATGCAGCAGCGTCTCATGCAGTTTCGCCTGGTCATCCGTGAAATCAAGGATAGTTTGGCCGGAAGTCGAGAAAATTGCTGCACGGTCCGTAGGCCGCAAGGTTGCGAGATGGCGATCAGCAGCCGTTCGCGCCTGCACCAGATCGCCGAACGTAAGATGGATGTCGTCAAAAACGAATGCGATATATCGCTCGGGAACCGAGGGTAGCTTCCCGCCGTTCTCATCCGAAGTCTTCCGTTCCGCGGCAGCCTGAGAACCCGGTTGTTCCACGGAAAAATGAGTGATGACCTGCGGCTTGCGATTGTCGAAAAGTTCGAAGTCCTCTTTATGGAGAATGCCAATGGCATGCCCTTGCGAATCGCGCACCACTACGCGCACCGTCACTAGCTTGACATTGACCTTGAACGTAGTCGCTTCTTCATGCGAAGCAATTTCCGCCGCACTCTGATCGGGATGAGATTGAGTCGTCGGCGCCCCCTGCGTCTGTGCCCCTGGGACAGGTTCCGATTGCGCGCCCGCCGTGGCGGCGAAAAATAAAATGCACGCACAGAGAGACAAAACGACGGAGCAGAACTGTTTCAGCCCGCATTCAAGAGGGGTGATACGCGGTCGGACCGAGTCTGCAATGATCGACATGCGAATCCAGAACACCATGCGGGAAATGCCCCTGCCACGCGGCGCTACCAGCGCAACTGGCGGTCGGGCAGGTAAATGTTAGTCCGTTCCTGGGGAAAGTACCAGAGCCAGTTCACGGGACAATTCAAGCCCACAATTGAAACCCTGATAGAGTTAACGCGTCCATCCAGAGGAAACTCGAGGTGCTATACTGCCGCTCCGGCACCATGTTGATGCGGCCCAAAAGGAGCCACCACGGCGGAATGAACTTCACAAATGTTAAGTGTGTTGCGAGGATTGCAGTGTCCCTCTTCTTCGTCTCGGTTGCTGCCTCGGCGACGGGACAGGATGTCCCTTACAGCATTTTGCAGGCAATGCAGTGGCGCCTGATCGGTCCGCATCGAGGAGGCCGGGTCACGTCCGTCTCCGGCGTGCCCACCCAGCCTGCCGTCTACTACATCGGAACCCCCGGCGGCGGTCTCTGGAAAACCGAGAATGGTGGACAGGTTTGGAAGCCGATATTCGACCAGGAATCTGTAGCTTCGATCGGCGCAGTCGCGGTCGCGCCCTCTGATCCCAGAATCATCTACGTCGGAACCGGCGAGCAGACGCAGGGCAACGGCATGTACAAGTCAACCAACGCTGGATTGACCTGGACGAACATCGGTCTGCACGAAACCCACATCATCACGGGCATCGTCGTTAATCCACGGAACCCTGACATGGTGTTGGTCGCGGCCGCTGGAGACCATTGGTCCGGTGCCGAGCGCGGGGTTTACAAGACCACCGACGGCGGCAAGAATTGGCGCAAGACGTTGTACAAGGATGAGGAAACTGGTGTCCCTGACATCGCGGCGGACCCCGACAATCCCAGTGTGCTCTACGCTTCGTTGTGGACTCGCCCCGACGATCCCTTTAGTACGGACGAGCCGGAGAAAAAGAAAAAGCAGGACGCCGCAATCTACAAATCCACAGACCAGGGTTCGACCTGGAACGCTATCGAGGGCAAAGGCCTGCCTACCGAGCCCATGGGCCGCGTCGGTGTAGCGGTCGCGCCCGGTACAAATGGCATGCGCGTGTACGCCATCGTCACCCAAGGATTGTTCCGCTCCGAAGACGGCGGTTCCAACTGGCAACGCAGTACAACGGACCCGCGCATTCTGGGTAATGGATATTTCAGCCGCGTGTTCGTTGATCCCAAGAATGCCGACCGGGTTTATGTGGCGCAAACTTCCATGTACCGCTCCACCGACGGAGGCCGGACCTTCGAAGCCTGGGCAGGCGCGCCGAGCGGAGACGACTTTCACGTTCTCTGGATCAATCCCGCCAACACACAGAACATGATCCTAGGAGTTGACCAAGGCGCGATCATTAGCGTGGACGGCGGCAGCGCCTGGAGTTCGTGGTACAACCAGGCGACCGGGCAGTTTTATCACGTCAGCACTGACCAGCATTTTCCCTATTACGTTTACGCCGCCCAGCAGGATAGCGGCACCGCCGCCGTCCCCAGCCGCAGCGACTACGGCGAGATCACGTATCGCGACTGGGCGCCGACAGGGGGATTCGAGTTCTCCTACATCGCTCCCGATCCCGTGAACCCGAACTACGTCTACGCCGGAGGCTGGTACGGCACCGTGCTCCGCTACGACAAGACGACGGGACAGATTGTGCATCTTCTGGTACGGAATTCAAGGTACCGGACCGCATCCATGGCACCGATTGCGTTTTCGCCTCAGGATCCGCACACGCTCTATGCCGCCGCGCAGTATGTTCTGAAGAGCACTGACGGTGGATTCAACTGGCAGGAAGTAAGTCCTGACCTAACCCAAAAGCCGGAATCCGGGAAGGGGAAGCCCGATCCGCGGCGAGCGGTGATCTATACCATTTCGTTGTCGCCGTTGAAAGCTGGCGTGATCTGGGCGGGCACCGGCAACGGAATGATTCAAGTCACGAAGGACGGCAAAACCTGGCAGAACGTGACCATTCCCGGGCTGCATGAGCGGAGTTCCGTTACGCTGGTGGAAGCCTCCCGCTACGACGCAGCGGCTGCGTACGCGGTCGTCAATGGGTTCCAGGACCTGCATCCCTTGATCTACCGCACGCGCGATTACGGACAAAGCTGGCAACTCATTACCACGGGTTTGCCCGCGACCGGAAATGCGCGCGTGGTTCGCGAAGATCCAGTGCGCAAGGGATTGCTCTACGCCGGCACCTGGAACGGCGTTTACTTTTCGATCGACGATGGCGATCACTGGCAGTCTCTGCAACTGAATCTGCCCACCGCGACCGTGACTGACCTCGATGTTCACGGCGACGATCTCGCGGCGTCGACCTATGGACGCTCGCTGTGGATTCTCGATGACATCACCCCGCTCCGGCAGTTCGACAGCAAGTGGCCGCAGTCAGATGCGTACTTGCTTCGCCCACGCAACGTCGTGCGTGTGCGGTGGGATATGTCGCAGGACACTCCACTGCCGCCGGAAACTCCCGCCGGAGACAACCCTCCCGATGGCGCGATCATCGATTATTTTCTGAAATCTGCGCCCGCAGGCGACATCAAACTCTCGATTTACGATGCCCAAAATCGGCTGGTGCGCGAGTTCACCGACGTGCCCGCGGTTTTCGACAAAACCCCAGCGAACGCTCCCGAGTACTGGTTCGCGCCGCCGACGGCCCTCTCCAAAAAAGCTGGTCTCAACCGCTTCGCGTGGGATCTTCGCTATCCCCCGATGAAGGCATTGCGCTACAGCTACTATGGCAATCAAACTGATTACATCGAGTACACGCTCTCCGATCACGCCGTGCCCGGCGAATTTCCCCGCGAGTTGCAGCCCGGGCCGTTCGTGGTGCCGGGCGAGTATTCGCTGGCGCTAACCGTAAACGGCAAGACTTATCGTCAGCCGCTGACCGTGACCATTGATCCGCGAGTGCAAGCGTCGCAATCGGATCTGGTGCAGCAGCTCGACGCTGAGGCCAACATCTCGGATCAAATGGCAGCCACCTATGACGGGAACACTCAAGTGCAAGTCCTACGAACCGCAATTGCCGACCGCCAGAAATCCCTCGGAACCGATGTAGCGAAAAAAGACGCTTTGGATGCGCTGAAGTCGTTGGACGATGAGGCCGCGGACATCGGCGACGGGAAACCAGAAGACCTCGGACTGGGTCCGCTGAACCGCGAACTGGCACGCCTGGCCTTCATGATCGAGAGCGGCGACGCCCGCCCGGCGGCTCTCCTCGAAGCCAGCATCAAACAATATTGCCAGGACCTGGCCAAGCGCCTGACGCAATGGCGCGACCTGAACCAACAGAAGATTCAGCCGGTGAACACCGTTCTGCAGAAATACAACCTGGCGCCACTGCCGGTCGCCGCCAACGTCCCGGCTGGTCCGAGGTGCGAGAAATAGTGTTCCGAAACGGGATTAGGGGTACCCCCCTCCCCCCGTGATCTTTTGGAATCATGGGGTTACAGACGGACTACCCTCAAAATCTTTGAGGAATAAGGACTTACGCGTAAAATATTCCGGAATAAGGAGTTAGCTACCCGACCCGCTTGCTCTCCGTCCCAAAACGGGACTTTCCATCATTGTCAATCAGCTAATACGTACATTTCAATGATAGCCGATTGGCGAGAAGATAGCAACGGTTTAAGGCAGACGGCGCGCCAGCTCATACCGGCATAATCGTGCATCTCACTAATTCAGGACATTGTCAGCCCGCGGTTGCTTTGCAGAAACTAGTCCAACGCACTTGTAAAGCAGGTGGCGCGCATGCTAACGTGCGCCGTCCTACTTTATCTTGATCCGCAGTGACGATTTGCGAGGATTTTGCTCATGAGCCCTCAAAGCGTAGTGAATGCAACCGATACTCCCAAGAAATTCAAGCCTTACGTTCCCGAAAACATGGAGATGCGGGAGTTCACCTTCCGCGCCGTGATGCTGGGGTTGGTGATGACGGGAATTCTGGGCGCAGCCAACGCCTACCTTGGCCTGAAGGCCGGGATGACGATTGCCGCGACTTATCCTGCCGCCGTCATCGGCATGTCGCTCCTGCGGCTGATGAAAGGGTCGCTGCTGGAAGAAAACATCGCACGAACTGTCGGCGCGATTGGGGAATCGGTGGCTGCGGGCGCAGTCTTCACCATCCCGGCGTTTGTGCTTGCGGGACTGTGGCCGAGCCTGGGCATGGAGAGGTACTGGCAGTCGGTCGCGTTGATGGTGATTGGCGGGTTGCTCGGAATTTTGTTCGTTACCCTGCTGCGGCGCGTGATGGTGGAAGACGCGGAACTGCCCTTCCCGGAGTCGGTGGCGGCGGCGGAAATCCATAAGGCCGGACAGCAGGGCTCCAAGGCTGCGAAAATCCTTTTTGCCAACATGGGCTTTGGCGGATTGATGTACTTTCTGTCGCAGGTCAACCTCTTCTGGTACACGAAAAATGTTCTGGTCAACATCCCGAAGATGGCAACGGGGCTGCGCCTGGGGCGCGGCGCGAACGCGCCCATGCTGGCGACGGGCGGAATGTCGCAATTCACTTCGCCCGCGGTGAGTCCGGCGTATTTAGGGGTGGGCTACATTATTGGACCTCGGCTGGCGTCGCTGAACTTTGCGGGCGGAGTAGTGGCGTGGGGTCTGTTGGTTCCTCTGCTTATCTATTTCCTGGGGCCGACCCTGCCCCCGATGGCGGCCGGCGCGAACCCCGCGACATATTGGGGAGGCATTGCATTTAGCGTCTGGTATTCGATTGTGCGTCCGATTGCGGTGGGCGGCATGCTTGTGGGCGCCGGCTTCACGCTTTTTCGAATGCGCAAGCAGTTGATGGCTGGGATGAAGCGCGCGGTTTCGGATCTGAAGAAATCCGCGGAAGCGCATAAGGCGACCAGTCGCGTGGACCGCGACCTCAACGCGAAAGTCGTTTTTGCGGGCGTAGGACTGGTGTTCATCGCGATGATCGGGCTCTACTACTATTTCATCTCGGGCGCGCACAACTTGAGCGGAAGTAAGGTCGTCGCCGGTGCCGTTGTGGCTGCGGCCGTCATGATTGTTCTCGGCTTCTTCTTTGCGGCGGTCTCTGGCAATCTGGTTGGAATGATTGGTTCGTCGAACAACCCGGTTTCCGGCTTGACGCTGTGCACGCTCGTGGTTGCGGCGCTGCTGATGGTGGCGATGGGAGTCTCGGGCGTAGGTGGCGTGGCCGCGGTGCTGGGAGTTGCAGCCGTGGTCTGCGTGTCGTCCGCGGTCGCGGGCGAGATGTTGCAGGATTTAAAAGCTGGCCACATTCTGGGAGGCACGCCGGCAAAAATGCAGATCGGCGACATTTTTGGCACCATCGTGGCGTCGCTGGTTTTGTTCTTCCCGCTGATGATTCTCGATAAGGCCTATCACTTCGGCAGCGCGGCCTTACCTGCCCCGCAGGCTGGCCTCATGGCGATGCTGGCTCAGGGCATCGTCGGCGGCAACATGGCTTGGCCCCTGGTCGTGGTCGGCATACTTATGGGCTTCGCGATGATTCTGGTTGAAGTAAAAAGTCCCATGCTCTTCTCCGTCGGAATGTACCTGCCGCTGGAGACGACGTCTGCCATTTTCGTGGGCGGAGTGATTCGCTGGTTTACTGACAAGCTCCGTGACCGGCGCGGATACAATGACGCACAGAAGGCGCGCGTTGATAACGCAGGCGTGCTGACTGCATCCGGACTGATTGCCGGAGAGGCGCTGTGCGGACTGGTGATCGCGGGCGTGGTCGGAAGCAATCATCAGCTTTGGCATATCGATGTTGGAGACTTCTCCTTCTCCGGCCTGATCGGTATGGCGGTGCTGGTTTTTGTGATGATGAAAGTGCCGCTGTCGAACGCCGGCAGCCCGGATGAGCCGGCGCCGCCAACGGCGATCATGTAGTTGGGAAGAATCTTTTAACCACAGGGGACACAAAGGAAAACTGAGTTTTTGTGCTCTTACTTTGTGGACCTTCGTGTCCTTTGTGGTTCAAGCTCCTTCATGTCGATTGCACAGAACCTTGCTCTGGTGCGTGACCGAATTGCCGCCGCCGCGCGTCGTGCTGGACGCCAACCCGAAGACATCGCATTGATGGCGGTCAGCAAGACGTTTCCTTCAGAGTGCATTCGAGAGGCTTATGATGCTGGGCTTCGCTTGTTTGGCGAGAATCGGGTGCAGGAGTTCGCGGGAAAGAGCGATTCACTTCGCGATCTGAACAACGCCGAATGGCATCTGATCGGCCATCTGCAAACCAATAAAGTCGCCAAAGCAGTTGAACTGTTTGCCGCTGTGGATTCGGTCGATTCGTTGCGTCTGGCTCAGAAACTCAATGCCGCCGCACAGCAACTTGGGAAAAAGCTTAAAGTCTTGGTCGAAATCAACGTCGGCGGCGAAGCAGTCAAAAGCGGCATGGCCCCGGAGCCCAGCGAACTGGAGGAACTTCTATCGGCAGCGCCGGAGCTAGAACATCTCGAGTTTCGCGGACTGATGACGATTCCTCCATTCAACGATGATCCACAGGAGGTGCGGCCTTACTTCCGAAAGCTATGCGACTTGCGAGATCAGGTTACCCGCAGATTGCCCGCAGCCAATATGCGCGAGCTCTCGATGGGGATGTCGCACGACTTTGAAGTCGCGATTGAGGAAGGATCGACCTGTGTACGCGTGGGAACCGCGATTTTCGGGGAAAGGAAGAGAAGGTAAGTCACCTGTGAGATGTAGGGGAAAAAGTAATTCAGAGCGCAAAAGCGATCCGCTGGATTCAAACCTGTAAGCAATTTCCGATTATCGACGTTCTCTGTGACTCTGTAACTCTGTGGTGAAATCGAAAGCCATGATTCCTGTTCGCGATACGTCGGCGGGCGTAGCCTTCGCAGTGAAGGTCCAGCCACGCGCCAGGAAGAATGCCATCACGGGCGAGCTCGGCGATGCGATGAAAGTCTCTCTGACTGCCCCTGCTGTCGAAGGCCGTGCGAACCAGGCCTGCGTCGAATTCTTCGCAAATCTTTTGGAGGTGCCGCGTTCTTCCGTTACCATAGCCTCCGGCGAGACTAGCCGGAACAAAGTCATTCGGATTGCGGGATTGTCGGCAGATGAAGTTGCGCGGCGGCTAGGATTGTAACGCTGTCAATCTCGTCCGGCGGCTCTGCGAGGACAAAGATGCCCTCGCGACAGCCGGCAAGATGCCGGCGTCACTTAAAAATGGATCCAGGTGCTGCTTTGACCTTTTCTGAACGCTTGCAGGAGATTCGTACTGGGTTCGAGCGGCCGTTCTGGATCGCCAACATCAGCGAGATCTTTGAGCGCCTTTCCTACTACGGAGCCTTTGCGTCTCTCGCTCTGTACCTGCAGGAGCGACTCAATTTTTCCACCGAACAAACTGGAACGCTGACCGGCATCTTTGGTGGAATGGTTTGGTTTCTCGCCATTTTCGGCGGCGCTGCCGCCGACCGGCTGGGCTTTCGCCGTGCGCTCTCTGCGGCGTATCTGATTTTGTCCGTGGCGTATTTTCTGATTGGCTCGATCGGAGCCCCGTGGCTGGCGCCGGTGCGCAATGCCGTGCCGATCAGTCTGTTTGTGGGCTTCATTCTCATCCTTCCAGCACTCGGCATTTCGCTGGTAAAACCTTGTGTGGTCGGAACGACCGCTCGCGCTTCGAAGGAAAACGTCCGCTCGATCGGCTACTCGATTTACTACACCATGGTCAACATCGGCGGAGCTGCCGGCCCTTATTGCGCATCCTGGGCTCATCGCCACCTGGGGGTCGAGAACGTATATCGACTGGCGGCGATCAGCGTTTTCGCGATGTTCTTTGTGGTGCTGTTTTTCTTTCGGGAGCCACGCAAGGCCGGGGACGCGCCTCCGCCTTCGATCGCGACCGTGGCTCGAAATTTCTGCGTGGTGGTGGGAAATTACCGGCTGGTTTTGCCCGTATTGCTGATCGCTGTGCTGTTGCGCGCGGCCTTGTGGGTTTATCCCAACTTCGGCGTTCCCTGGTGGATCTGGAGCGGGCTGCTGCTGCTTGTGCTTGCTGGGATCAGCCGGTTCATGTGGTTTCTCGTGCTCTTCACAGGCTATTGGGTCGTGTTCTGGCAGCAATACATCAGCCTGCCCGGATACATCCACGGATACATCAATCCCCATGCTGACGTCGAGATCATTCTCGTGACCGACGGGCTCACTGTGATCACGCTCACCCTGGCAGTGAATTATCTGATCCGCAAGATTCCGGCGTTCCAAGCCGTGATTCTGGGGACTGTGGTCACGTCGTTTTCGTGGTTGATTCTCGCCTTCCGGCCGACCATCTGGGGCGCGGTGCTCTCACTGTTCGTGCTGGCGCTTGGCGAGATCATCCAACAGCCGCGTTACTACGAATATATTTCCCGCCTTGCACCTCCGGGACAGCAGGGCACGTACATGGGATTTGCGTTTCTGCCGATCGGGATCGGGTCGTTGATTGGCGGATGGTTTGGCGGGACGCTAGTCCATCATTTCGGTGAGGTCCTGCATCAACCGAACTTGATCTGGTGGTGTGTGACGGGTGTCGGCTTGGCAACTTCGATCTTGCTCTGGATTTACGACAAGACAGTTGGGGCGCAAAGCGCCGCTCCTACGCAATAGGTCACGCTATGACCTCACGCAGGCCTTCCCCGGCAACCATCGCTACTGAGATCCGGCTTCTGCTCCGGGACGGAGGCTCAGCCGAGCACGCTGAGGGCGTGCAATGGTTCTTCAAAGAGGAAATCCAATCGCATGGATGGTACACCGCCAAACTGCGCAGTGTAGCTGTCCGCTTCCGCCGACAAGTTCGAAAAGAGTTCGGCCTAGATTTCCTGCTGCAGGTCGCTGACAAAGTTTTCGTGGGACGGGTTCTGGAAGAAAAAATCTTCGCGGTATTCCTGCTGGAGAAACTGACCGAGGAGTTCGGCGACGCTGAGTTTCGGTTGTTTGAGTCCTGGCTGGCGCGCATTTCGAGTTGGGCTGATCATGATGCGCTGGTGCACAATCTGATCGCGCCCATGGTCGCTGCTAAACCAAATCGAACCGGAAGAGTTTTCCGCTGGGTGAAGTCGCCGGACCGCTGGCATCGACGTGCCGCTTGCGTTGCGCTGATCCAGGGGACGCGAAAGAAAATGTTTTTCTCTGAGATTAAGCGCTTGTCCAACCTGCTTCTTGGCGATGAGGATGACATGGTCCAAAAGGGATTGGGTTGGCTGCTGCGCGAAACTGCCAAAGCTGATGCGAAGCGGACGGCGCCTTATCTGATGAGCATAGGAAAGCGAGCGGCGAGACTGGTATTGCGTACGGCGTGCGAGACTTTGCCGCCCAACGTTCGAAAAACGATTCTTGTGAAACCCGGCTGATTGCAATTGCCGAGTCACTCAGCCCTGCTGACAAATCCCAAATTGATGTCATCCCGAGCAAAGCGAGGGATCTGTAGTTCTCGTATTCTCGGACAACTGCAGATGCCTCGTCGCCTTCGCTCCTCGGAATGAGAAGGGCGATGGGTGTGTCAGTGACTTTTGCCGAGCATCGCTCGGCCGGGCAGCCAAGGAGGCCGTTGCCGCAATGTCTCACGCACCCGATTCGCCCAAAGCCGCTGACATTGTTAGAATAGTTGTTTGCCCATGAACCTTTCTGCCATCCAGGCTGCGCTGCGCGAGCGGAACGTTGACGCGTGGCTTTTCTACGATCACCATCACCGCGACCCGATTGCCTACAGGGTGCTCGGGTTATCCCCAGATCTGATGGTTACGCGGCGATGGTTCTACCTGATCCCGGCGGAAGGCGAGCCTACAAAGCTCGTGCACAAGATTGAATCGCGCCACCTCGACCCCTTGCCTGGGAAGAAGCTTCAGTATGCGGGTTGGCAGGAACTTTTCGACCAGGTGAAGGTTCTTCTGGCAGCGCACCGCGACATCGCCATGCAATACTCCCCAAATAATCTCGTTTTCACCATTTCTCTGGTCGACGGCGGTACGCTAGAGTTGATCCGAGGCTTGGGGAAAAACGTTGTCAGTTCGGGCGACCTGGTGGCATTGTTCGAAGCTACCTTTACGGACGAGCAGATTAAGACGCACTTTGCCGCGAGGGATGCAGTGGATGCGATTACTGCGGCGGCCTTTCAGGAGATCGGGCGGCGTGTGCGCAACGGCGGGACGAACGAGCATCAAATTCAGCAGTGGTTCATGGAAGCCTTCGGTCGCGAAAATTTGGTGACCGACGATCCACCCATCGTCGGGGTCAACGCCCACAGCGGCGATCCGCACTACGAACCTCGCGCGGAAAACTCAGCGGCCATCCGCGAGGGCGATTTCGTTTTGCTCGATGTTTGGGCCAAGAAAAATACGCCCGGCGCCGTTTATTACGACATCACGTGGACGGGATTTGTCGGCAAAGCACCTTCGACTCGAATGCAGGAAATTTTCACCGTAGTTCGCGATGCGCGAGACGCCGGGGTCAAGGTGGTGCAGGAAGGCATCGCCAGCGGTCGTACGATGTGTGGATGGGAAGTGGATCGGGCGACGCGGGATCACATCAAGAAGGCTGGCTTTGGCGACTATTTCGTTCATCGCACGGGGCACTCCATCGGAACCGAGGTCCACTCCAACGGCGCCAACATGGACGACCTGGAAATTCACGACGAACGCCGTATTCTGCCCAACTCCTGCTTTTCGATCGAGCCCGGCATCTACCTGCCCGAGTTTGGCGTGCGCAGCGAAGTGAACGTACTGGTGCGGCCCAAGGCGGCCGAGGTCACAGGTAAAATTCAACGCGAGATTGTACTCATCTGAATGGCAAATCCCTCGAGCATTAAAGAAACAGCGTCACCCCAACCCATGACAACCATGTCGGTGGTCGCGCCGGCAATTGGCTGGCTGATTCCGGGCGCCGGACACTTGATCCAGAAGCGTTGGATCCGCGGCCTTCTTCTCATGGGCTCTATCGTCATCCTGTTCGTGCTTGGATTGGCGCTGGAGGGTCGCGTGTACCGGCCCAATGGCGGCGACATCCTGGACATTCTCGGATTTGTTGGCGACGTGGGCGCGGGTGGACTGTACATCGTGACCCGGGCTCTGGATCTGGGTCAGGGTGCGGTTGCGCATGCCACCGCCGACTACGGCACCAAGTACATCATTGTTGCAGGCCTGTTGAACTTCATCAGTGCGGCTGACGCGTACCACATCGCAATCGGGAAGAAACCATGAACCTCCAACTCTCCCATTTCAGCGCCGCTGTTCTATTCGCCGTCTTTGCCTCGGTGGTTTTCGGGATCACACAGCGCAGCAGCTCGCGCGAGCAGATTCGCTATGGCCTGTATTGTTTTGCCATGTTCGTCGGCGGGGTCTTCGTGGCCGGCTGGGTGATGGCAATCCTGAGACGCTGAAAGCTTCTGGCTCCTGGCTTCTCTCTTTCGCAATTCCAGAAAAGTGTGCTGGTTCAATCTATAAGCCAGTTAGAAGCTATCCTTCCCACACAAAAGCATCGAAGACGCGTTTGGTATCGAATCCCAGCCGCAGATAAAGTTCCACGGCGCGCGCGTTGGCTTCCGTGACTGTCAACGACAGCAAAGAAAATCTCCGCTGGCGCAGGTTCGCTGTGGTGGATGCCAGCAAAGCTTCCCCGATCCCGTGCGAGCGGTACTCCGGCAACACGCATACCTGCGTCACATGGCCGACATCATTGCGGACGCGAGAACAGAGGATGAGGCCGATTAGCGTACGGGATCGCTTGTGCACCGCCGCGAATGAGGATTCAGGATCGAACGTCCCGCATCCGGGAAAACGCACGATGTTGTTGAGGAAGCGCAACGAGCCGCTCAAGGTGCGGTACTGATCGTTGATCTCGGAATCCACATGCCCGCGATAAGCCGTGGTGATCACCGCGGCGGCGGGTTGGTAATCCTGTTCCGTCCATCGCCGGATTTCAATATCCCCATGCAAGTGTGGCGCCGGCTTGGCGGCGTTTTCCAATGGCAGGACCATGAAGAGTCGCGAGTGCCGGCTGAAACCCTGCGCGACAAAGGGCTGGGAGACCACTCCGGTTTCATGCATGAGTAATTGCGCTTCGACGCGGTGGATGCCCGGAGACTGCTGCAGAGTTTCGATCACGTGTGCGAGCAGCCGCGACTCCACCTGGTGAGGGTCCGACAAGCGGCCACCGTTGGCGACGAAGAGGTCTCCGATTACGCCCTTGCTGCCCTCGTAAACAAAAAATGCGTAGCCGAAAATCCGGCCGCGATCAATGGCCGCATAACCTGGCAGGATTTTCGCGTCCACGTAGCGGAGGATCATGTCGGCGGAGCCGCCGTAGTCCCAGGAGAGCAGGCGTGACCACACGCTGATCTCGTCCTCCAACAAAGGACGCAGATCGACGGAGGAAAAATGCCTGAGATCGAGAATCTCCACCCGGGCTCCTGGAGGGTTGCGCCTCAGCGGTGCGTCCAAAAGTTGGCCGCGAAAACTGAGTGTATTAGCTTCGCACGCCGCGAGGCAAACGGGAGTATCTGGGAGGATTCGCGGCTAATTTCGGCCTGGAGACTGAGGACTTGGCTGAACGCTGAGTGCTGAGGCTTATCGCTCGCTTTTAGTGGCTCATCTCGCCCATCCCCGCGGCCGAGACGAAGTAGTAATCCAAACCCTGCGGCGCGAAACTTCCCAGGTACGAGACGCGGCGGCCCGCGACTTGTTTTGCAATCGCGGTCTGTGATCCCTCGGAAGCGACCACCAAATGTTCGCCAGCGGGAACCTGTCCCAGTTCGTATCGATCAATAATTTGGTTTCGATAGAACGCCAAGCCAAACTCGGTCTCCCGAGACACGCCGGACACCGCGAGCGGGAGGGGCTTGTTCTCTAAATGGCTAATCTCGCTTGCCAGTGGACGAGCTGAGAGCGTGCTATTGAGCGCAGGGGCCCCCAGCCGCAAGATCGCAGCAATGCCCAGCACTACGGGAACCAGCGTGGTAAAACGCAATGCACCGAAGCCGAGCTTGGTGCGCAGTGTGATCGCGATGCCAATCGCCAACACAGCGGCAAACGTAAACGAGATCACGCTTGCCTTCCCCCATGGAAGCCGGTGCTGTAGAACGATGTACTGGATCATCAGCGCCGGAACAATGAGCGCCGCGGCTACGATCGAGTGCAGGACGATCAGCAGAATGCTGGGACTCTCGCTGTCGGTTACCCGACGCCGCACGTACTCCGCCAGCAACAGCGTGCCTGCGGGTAAAGCCGGCACAATGTAACCGGGAAGCTTCGATTGAGAGAGAGAGAAGAATATGACTGGGACAATCAGCCAGATCACCAAGAATACATTCAGAGCGTCTTCCGACCCCAGTATCTGTTCTCGTTCCGCCCACCATACGCGAATGTTTTCTGCCAGCGACGCCGCGACGACCACGGTCCACGGAATTAAACCAAGCAGCACAACCGGAACGTAATACCAGAACGGCTCCTTGTGGTGATAGAGGTTGGTACCGAATCGTGCCAGGTTGTGCTGAAAGATAAAGACCTGGAAGAACTCCGGGGTTTTAACCTGCACCGCAATGTACCAGGGTAGGCCAATTGCGCAGAAGAGCAACATCCCAGGGATCCAGAGGGAACGCAAAAGCAGCCGGTGGTCATGTTTCACCGCGGCAAAAACCACGACGATCGCCCCCGCCAGAAATGGCGCCACTGGCCCCTTCGCCAGCGCCCCCAGCGCCAGGAAGGCATAGAAGAGCGCCAGGAATCGTTTGGCTCCGCTTTCGTACCACGCATACCACGCGAGCAGAGCGATGGTGAACATGGCCGCCAGCGGCATGTCGGTCGAAGCGGCCCGGGCGAAGCCGATCACTCCCGCCGCAGAGGCGGTCATCAGAGCGCCATCGATCTGGAAGCCAGGGCGAAAGCGTTTCAGAAAAAGGTAGATTGCGACCACCATGAATGTCGCATCCATCGACGAAGGCAGCCGTGCAGCCCAATCGCTCACCCCGAAGATGCTGTAGGCGAGCATTGCCTGCCAATAGTAGAAAGGCGGCTTCTCCAGCCAGGGTTTGGCACCGAGCGTCGGCGTAATCCAGTCGTGACGAGCGAGCATTTCGCGTGCGACTTGCGCGTAGCGAGGTTCGTCCGCGCCGACCAGTCCAAAGAACGCGAGGCCGAAGAAAAACAGAAACCCACAAAACCCGGCAAGCACAAGCCAATCAGTGCGGGAATTTTTCACTCATTTCCTCTTGGTCTGGCCAAGGCGTACAGGCTGATCAAAACCCAAGTCACTTCCAGCACAACGAAGCCGACCTGGAAAGGGTGGAAAGCGATGTAGGCAAGAATGGCGGAGCCGACCGCATTCAGGACGTTGTACCCGGCCTTGCGGGAATTCATCCAACTCATCTGGTGGCCCACATAAGCAACCAGGATAAGGAGCGCGCCGACAAAGGAAGCAATCTGCCGCGGCAGTGAAATATCCATAGAGAGTTATTGTACGGAGGGATTGGTCCGAAGTTGCGCCATGATTCTCGTCACCGCGATTGACAGGGGACCGTCAAGAGAGCATCCGCTGGCGCATGCATGGCCTCCGCCCCCAAACTGCTCGGCGACCGCAGCCACATCCAGTTGCCCTTTGCTGCGCAGGCTGACGCGGTATCGGCCGTCGGGAAGTTCGCGGAAAAATACTGCGACCTCGACATCCTGAATGGACAACACATAGTTCACCAGACCTTCGCAGTCTTCTTCCTTGGCTGCAAAACGGTCCATCTGGTCGCGGGTAACCCAAATCCAGGCGAGCGGCCCTTCGCGGTGCAGGTTCGAGAGCGCCGCGCCCAGCAGTCGCATCTTGGCGGTGGAATGTCCGAAATACACGTTGCGGGCACAGTGCGCCGGATCGGCCCCAGCCAGCACCAGTTCGCGTGCCAGAGCAAAAGTATGTTCATTGGTGCCCTCAAACATGAACGACCCGGTATCGGTGAGCACGGCGGTGTAGAGGCAGGTTGCGATCTCGGGAGAAATTTTCACGCCAGCTTCGCGCGCCAGGCGATATACCATCTCCGCCGTGGCAACCGCTTTGGGATCGATCCAGTTCACATGGGCAAAAGGCCGACCGCTCACGTGATGATCAATGCTGATCAGAAAACGGTTTTCCAGGCCTTCCAGGCGGGTGCGCTGAATGCTGTCGCATTCCAGAATTATAGCGGCGTCGTAGTTCCCGTTGACGCGCTCGGCGCGCACCACCGTGTCGGCAAAAGGCAAAGGCTGATAGATGCGAGGGACCCCGTCATGCAGAACCACGTCGGCCTGCTTGCCCATGGAGCGCAGGATCTGACAGCACGCGAGCGCGGAACCGACCGCATCCCCATCCGGACGGGCGTGCGACGTCAGCAAGAAGCGGTCGCGTTGCTCGATATGTTTGAGAACGTCTCTCAGCATGTCTGCCCTGCACTCCTCGATTCGATGGTGGATACCGGGCGTCCTCGCCCGGTTCGATGGGCGGTGACGCCCGTCTTCCATCATGAACTACCGGCTCCTTTTCTGGTTGCGCTTCAACAGCTCATCAATTCTCGACGCATACGTCTGCGAGCGGTCCAACTGGAAATACAACTCCGGTGGACGGCGTAGATGTAAACGCTCCGCTATTTCACGACGGATGAAACCCACGGCCGCCGTCAATCCCTCAAGAGTGCGTTCGGCTTCGTCATCGTCGCCCTGCACGACTACGAAAATCCGGGCGGAGCGGGAATCGCTCCCCAGCATTACGCTGCTGACACTGGCCAACCCGATCCGAGGATCGCCGAGTTCCCCCTCCACGATGGTTTCGATCTCTTCGCGAAGAGCCTCGCCCAGTCTTTCCCGATGATATTTGGCCCCACGCTTTTCCACTGCTTTTACCTCAGAGTAAAACGAATGAGAATATCAGAAAATCATGCTGGTGGCTGCAATATTGGCGAGCCTTTTCGGGTACTTTCGTGTCAAGCTGAAAGTGCCATGAATGGAATGGATTACGACCGCTGTGGGCTACAGGTATTCTAAAAAGGAATCGGCGACGTCCGCGCCGCCGTTGTTCGCAATTCGTGTTGCCTGGCGTTCCACGTTCTTCATAAGGCCGTCAAGGTAATCGCGTGAGTCGGAAATACTCACCACTCCCAAGGTAGCGTGGTTCCACAATCCGCTCGCGTCCAACTCGGCGACCGCTACATTAAAGTGGGCCCGCAGCCGGTCCTTCAAGCTGCGGACGACCTGGCGCTTGTCTTTGAGTGACTGCGCCGCTTCAATACGCAGTTCGAGGGTGAGAAAGGCAATCATTTGGTCGTCGGTCGTTGGTCTGTGGTCGTTGGCAATCTTCGGGGGGGCCAACGACCAACGGCTAACGACCAACGACGTTCTTAGGCTATCGCTTCCGCCGCAACTTTCTCGGTCGCGAAGGCTTCGATCACATCGCCGACCTTGATGTCTCCGTAGTTGGCGATCGAGATGCCGCACTCCATGCCGTTGGTAACCTGGCTCGCATCATCCTTGAACCGGCGAAGCGATCCGACCTTGCCCTTGAAGATCACAACGTTGTCGCGCAGCAGGCGGACCTCGGAATCGCGTTTGATGAGTCCATCGATGACCGAGCATCCAGCGATGGTTCCGACTTTTGGAATGCGGAAGGTTTCCTTCACCTGGGCGCGGCCCTGGTACGTTTCCTTGATCGTCGGCTCAAGCAGCCCAGTCATGGCGCGCTTGATCTCATCCTGCAGCTCGTAAATGATCGAGTGCAACCGGATGTCCACTTTCTCCTGCTCTGCCAGTTCCTGCGCCTTGCGTTCCGGGCGCACGCTGAATCCGATGATGATCGCGTTCGAAGCTGAGGCCAGCAGCACATCAGTTTCGGTAATGGCGCCCACTCCGGAATGCAATACCTTCAAGCGAACCTTGTCGTTCGAAAGCTTGGACAGCAGATCGGTAAGCACTTCGACCGAGCCGCCGACGTCGGCCTTCAGAATGATATTGAGTTCCTTCGTGCCTGCCGTCTTGAGCTGTTCCGCCAAACCTTCGAGCGATACTCGCGAGCTTTTCGCCAGCGTCGCTTCGCGAGTCTTTTGTTCGCGGTACTCGGAAATGCCGCGCGCCTTATCACGATCGGCAACCACCACGAACTGATCGCCCGCCTGCGGTAACCCTTCCATGCCAAGGATTTCTACCGGTGTCGAGGGCGGAGCTTCTTTAAGGGAATTGCCACGATCGTCAAACATGGCACGTACTTTGCCGTAGACGTTCCCTACAACAAAATTGTCACTGTCATGCAGCGTGCCGTTCTGCACCAGCACAGTTGCTACCGGTCCGCGGCCGCGGTCCAGTTTGGCTTCGAGCACAACGCCTTGCGCCGGACGCTCCGGCGTAGCCTTCAGCTCCTGCAGATCCGCCACCAGGCAGATCATTTCCATCAGCAAGTTCAAATTCGTTTTTTGCTTTGCCGAGACGTCGACGAATACCGTCGTCCCGCCCCACTCTTCGGGCATCAAGCCCCGATCGCCGAGTTGCTTTTTGACTCGATCAGGCAACGCGCCCGGTTTGTCAATCTTGTTCACCGCGACGATGATCGGAACTTCCGCAGCGTGCGCGTGATCGATTGCCTCCAGAGTCTGCGGCATAACGCCGTCATCGGCAGCCACGACCAGCACGACGATGTCAGTCGCCTTGGCTCCCCGCGAACGCATCCGGGTAAACGCCTCGTGGCCGGGAGTGTCCAGAAACACAATCTGCCGGCCGTAGGCAGGAGACTGCTTGTCCTGCACCGTTACTTTATAGGCGCCGATATGCTGGGTAATGCCTCCCGCTTCGCCTCCGGCCACATCCGTGGAACGAATTGAATCAAGCAGCGTAGTCTTGCCATGATCCACGTGGCCCATAATCGTGACTACCGGCGGACGCGGAACGCCCTCGCTGGCTGCGCCTTCTTCCCCCGCAGCAGCGTCGGAAACTTCCTTGGCGGCTTGCTCTTCAAACGTGATGACGTTCGTATCCGCCCCGAAGAACCGAGCCATCTCGCTAGCCAACTCGGCATCGAGGGTCTGGTTGATCGTGGCAAACACACCGCGCGCCAGCAAGCGGGCGATCAAATCCTTAGCCCGGATTCCCAGTTTCTCAGCAAGATCCTTAACGCTGATTCCCTCGGTGATCGTAATGCTCCGCGAAATCGGCTGCGGTTCGTTCGACAGCGACAAACGCGGCGGCGGGACAAAGCCCTTCATCGGGCCTTCTTTGACGCCTCGCGGAACATAGCGCTGACCGGGCCGGCGCGCGGGCGCTCCCGGACGTGCACCCGGGCGAGTCGAGCCCGGAGGCGGCAATCCTGGTCCAACTCCGAGGGGGCGCGTGCCCGTGGGCGAACTACGCGTCGGATGCATCGGACGACGCTCTCCCGGACGCAGTGGAGGACGCGCACCCGGAGCCGTCGCACTGCCCGGCCGCGGGCGCTGGAAAATTGGCTGACCCGGCACCGGACGTCCCGGAACTGGTCGCGTTGTTGCTCCGGCCTGAGCGGTTGGTGCGGCAGGCCTCGGCGGCGCCTGGTAAACCGGACGCGGTCCCGTATGGGGGACAATCATGCGTGGCGACGGAGCCTGCGGACGCGGCGGCGCAACCTGAGCCGCAGGTTTCGCCGCGATTGGCGCGGGCGGCTGCGGCAGCGTGGCGGGCGAAGCCGTCACCGAAGTTGGAGCCGCGGCTTGTGCCACGGGAGCCGTCGCCACCGGCGGACTGGCCGGACGCGGCGGCACTGGCACCGCCGGCGGGGCGACTGCAGGCGCTGGTGGCGCAGTAACTGGGGACGCCGGAACGGAAAATGTCGGCCTTACGGTAGGCTGCGGAAGCACGACCCTCGGCGGCGGGGGCGCGGCAGAAGCGGGCGGCGGCGCTGGAGCTTTTACGGTCGGAACGGCTGGCGCTACTGGCGAAGCCGCAGCCACCGGACGCACAGAAGGAGCTGCACTCACGGGGGCCTGTTGCTTACGGATTGCGTTCAGCACATCGCCCGGTCTCGAAATGTTGGAGAGATCGATCTTGGTCTTAATCTCATCGCTATCGATGCGGCTGGGGCGCGATTGTTTCGCGGAAGTCTGCGCTTCGCCAGCGGCGCGCAGATAAGCGCGCACCTTCTCCGCTTCGTGCTCTTCCACGGAACTGGAATGCGTTTTCTTCTCAGTAACGCCTACTTCGGGAAGTGCGTCGAGAATAGCTTTGCTTTTGACTTCCAACTCCCTGGCCAGATCGTTAATTCGAATCTTGCTCATCCGCCCTTTCTTTCCTCCGGACTGTCCCGCTAAGTCTTCATATCAACCTCACGGTGTCGGTTGCACGCTTCCGCGGTTCCGCGGAGAGTGCGTAATGTTCTCATTACTCTTTACCCTCGGAGGGAACAGACTCCTCTGACGGTTCTTGCGTTGGTTCTGCCGGTTCGATTACGGCAGCAAACTCAGCCGTCTCATCTCCAGCCGGATCTTCCGCCGCTGCCTCGGCCTCGGCCGATCCCTCGGGCGAAGCCTCCTGACCTGCAGGAGCCTCTGCGGCCGTCTCGCCCTCAGCCGTAGCCACTTCACCGCCCTCAAGACTCGAAAAATAATTATTGACCGCCAGGCTGATTTTTTCCACCGTCTTCGGTCCTATTCCCTCGATGGCCTCAAGCTGCTCGGGCGTCATGTCCGCCAGAGCCTCGACCGTGGTCACGCCAGCCGCGCTCAACTTCTCGATCAACCCTTCACCCAGGCCGAGCACGCTCTCGAGCGGAGTCGAAGCCGGAGCCACCAGTTGCGACATTTGCTGTTCCACTTCCTGGCGCTTCTCTTCCTCGCTCTTGATATCGATCTTCCAACCCAGTAGTTTTGCAGCCAGGCGAACGTTCTGACCCTTCTTGCCAATGGCCAGCGAGAGCTGGCTGTCGTCCACCACAACTTCGAGATGTTTCTCGGCTCCCTCGAGCACGCTGACCCGGCTCACTTTCGCGGGCTGCAACGCCTTTTCGGCAAAAGTTACCGCATCCTCGTGATACTCGATAATGTCAATCTTCTCGCCCCGCAGCTCGCGAATGATCGACTGCACTCGCATGCCCTTCATGCCCACGCAGGCGCCAACCGCGTCCACATCTTTGTCTTTCGACATGACTGCAATCTTGGTGCGTTCGCCGGCTTCGCGCGCAATCGCCCGGATTACTACGGTTCCGTCGTAGATTTCCGGCACTTCCGTCTGGAACAAATGCTGCACCAACTCTGGCGCGGCACGCGAAACCACGACGGCGGGACCTTTCGAAGCTCTCTCCACCCGTGCAATCACAACCCGCACGCGTTCCCCGATGGCAAAGGATTCCAGGCGGGACTGTTCCTTGCGCGGCATGCGCGATTCTGCTTTGCCCAGATCGAAAATTACGTCCGGACCTTCGACGCGCTTTACCGTAGCATTGACGATCTCACCCACGCGCCCGATGTATTCGTTGTAGACCGTATCGCGCTCGGCTTCGCGCACTTTCTGGAAAATCACTTGCTTCGCCAGTTGTGCCGCGATGCGCCCGAGAATCCCTTCCGTCACTTTCGGAATCTGCAGTTCGCCGCCGACTTCCACGTTGGGATCAACTTTTCGCGCATCGTCAAGCGTGACCTGCAGAAGAGGATCCTCCACTTGCTCGGGAGCTTCCACCACCGTCTTCACTGCAAACGCACGAATCTTACCTGTATCCTTGTCGAGTTCCGCGCGCAGATTCTCCTGCGTCTTGTAATACTTGCGCGTGGCGACCACAATGGCATCTTCCACTGCCGTGACTACAATCCGCGGATCAATGCCTTTTTCCCTGCTAAGCGCGTCAATCGTGTTGTAAAGCTCACTCGCCATAAATCAATCCGATATAAAGTCCCGGTAACGCCGGCCATCCTGCCGGCTGTCGCAAGGGCATTTTGCCCTCGCAGGCGCAACCAGAAAATTTCTAAATCTCCGGCACCAGGTTCGCCTTCTCAACATTAGCGAACTCGATTTCCAACATCTGCGGCGGAGCGTCTCCTGGACGCGCCTTTTTTCGCGACGCACTCACTTCCAGGCTTAACCGTCCTTCGCGAAAGCTCTGCAATCGTCCTTCGAAGTACTGGCTTCCATTCACCGGAGCCCTCGTCTTCAATTTGACTATGCTACCGGTGAAGCGTTCGTAGTCGGCTGGACGCAACAGCTTGCGATCCAAGCCTGGAGACGAAACCTCCAACAAATACGAGTTGCCCGGAATCACATCCTCCACATCGAGGATGGTCCCAACTTCCCGGCTTAAGTTCGCGCAATCCTCGTGGGTCACACCGCTAAGTTGATCGGTACTGCTCGAGCCGGGTGCAGGAAGCTTGTCAATCACGATGCGGAGCATGCGCGCCTTACCTCCGCCGCGCAACTCCACTTCAACCACCTCTAACCCGCTGCCGGTGGCCACCCGTTCCACAACCTCGCGCACCTGATCGATCTCAAATCCCATGAAACCAACAAGTTATCGGGCTGTTGGGAAGTTTTGAAAGGAGCGTAAACTAAAAAGTGGGCTTGCGCCCACTGGTGTGCTCCGCCAAAATCTGGTACTACACAACAGTTTCCAAGCACCAATATACGCCGCTCCGAGGCAAAAGACAAACGCTCCCGGGCCTGTTTTCCATTTCATCGGGCCGCCGCTTAGCCCCACGTCGGCAAGGGATGAAACTCCAACGCGTTACCGGCTTGCTCGGCCGCGTTTCTCTCAGCGGCTCTCAGGAGAAAGGGTCGGCGGTCCTGCTGGTTCTTTGCTTGCCCTCGGTTCGTTGCGCTTCTCCTCCGAATCGACCGAAAACAGCATGAAGTGATCAAAACTATGCCGCCGCAGGTAGTGGTGCTTGCGGAAGTCAAAGTAGATCTCCGCGCTTTTGGGTAACCAAAGCTCCACGCTCTTCTTTTGGAATAGCACGGGCGCATAGTCGACGGACAGATGCTCGCTAAGAAGTTGAATCTGCGGCATCGGGCTGACCAGATCCGATTCCAGATGCACGATGTGAAATGTATCTGCAGAGATCCAGGCCCGGCCTTTCAGGCTGACCGGGAAGGAACGGCCAGCGATTCGGTAGTCTTGAATGCGGTGAGGACGATCCGCCCGTTGCTCAAACCGAACCAGCCAGGTCGCTTGTCCGCGCCAGTCGCCGAGCCCTTCGCACGCCATCTGGAAATCATCGCGCTCGTCGGGATGAAAGATAAGCGCGAGAGCGGGCAGGCCGCGCGTGGCGATCTGGTCCGGAAAATCCTCCGCACCGGAACGCTGATCGCGATACTCCCCGACCTCAAAGACGCCCGGCCGCGGCTCTGAAATAGACGCGACGTAATTGAACTTCAGCTGGGTTCTGGTGATCGGACGGTCGAGTTGGTCCAGGTCTTCGTGCATCAGGTCTTCGATCGCGTTGAACCGTCCTATATCATCCACGAGTTGTTTTATGCGCTCGCCCGCCTCATCGATTACCTTGTGATAAGGACACGTAACACCCTCGGCGACGGATGGCTTCACGTCATCGATGCTGGGCGGTCCCCAGTTCTTGGTCGAGAGCCCTGGCTCACTAGCGGCAAGCAGCGCATCGGCGCTCAGCGCAGAGGCCGTTGTTTTCATGGCTGGTGCCGGGCTTCCGCTCGGGTTGGAGACGTGCCGCGCCAACTCGTTGTACATGGTGCGCACCTGCTCCGCCATCGGACTCGAAGGCGAGGTCTCAAGGAAATTCTTGTACGCCTTCAACGCTTCGTCGTCCCGACCCAGGTTTTCGAACGCTTGTCCGAGTGCGATCTGCGCCGAGTTGCCCGCCCCTTTGCCCTTGTCAATAGCGAGTTGCGCCTGCTCGCGCGCCTTTTCAAATTCGTGATCCTTTAAATAGGCGTCGGCCAGAAGGCTGTGTGCCATCCAGTACTCGGAATCAACTGCGATCGATTGTTCCAGGTTTTTTCTTGCTGCCGGGTAGTCCTGTCGTTGAATTTGCAGTCTTCCCAGCAGAGTCAGGGCCTGGACGTTGTGGGCGTCAAGGGCGCAAGCGTCGACCAGGTAGGTCTCCGCCTGCTTGAAATCTTTCTGCTGGAAGTACAGGTACCCCAACAGGAACTTCACGTCCGGGTTGGAGGGAACCATCTCATTGGTCGCATCCAGGTGCCTCTGCGCTTGTTTCAGCTTTCCAGACTTGAGCGCGGCTACCCCCTGGCCCATTTCTTTCCGCGCCTTCGCAGGCATCTGCTGCTGACTCGGCGCCTTCAATTCGATGGCGGACGGATCCTTCTGCAAGGTTACGTGTACCCGGTAAAGAGTGTTTGCGGTGGGAACCTTCACGTCCACAGTCGAGGTTAGGTATCCCACTGCGCTGACCTCGATTTCGTATACTCCTGGGCTCAAAGCGCCAAGACCGGCCTCCGAGGTGCTGCCCGTGGTTTGCCACACCACGCTCTCGGTGTCTTTGTTATAAGCCTTTACTACCGCTTGACGGTCGAGCGGCGCCTTATTCTCACCAATCACCCCAACCAACAGCCCGCCTTGCGTCGCGAGGGTGGAATCCGAAGGCAGTTCGGAAGGCGGCACGGGTATTCCCATCGCCGGCGCTCCCACCGATCCCCTTTGCGCCCACGCGCTGCCTGCGAGCAGCAACATCAACATCGTCACGGTTCCATGGTGTGATAATCGGTGTGATAATCGAAAACTCATAAAGTACTCCAACGGCGTGGCGGGGGCGGGCCTTCCATGTTTTTCAACCCTGCAGTGCAGGGGACCTCTGGAGAAAAATGTAGAGGAGAGGCCAGATCGCACTACCAAAGCAGACGTAGCACAAAATAATTGGTTAGCGGTGAATCACCGAATCATGGGAACTCAACCGGGAGCCCCCAACCCATCCACTGACTACTGTACCGTCCCTCTCAGCACGGTCACCGAGGCCTTTGGCAGCGTATATTCTACGCCCTTGCCGCCAGACTGATCAGAAGTAATCGCTGGACCGTCTGGACGGGCATAGCCGTTCTGCCCCTTGGCATGCCACACGTAATTGTCTGCCCCAAAACTCACCTGCTTCACGGTTCCCTGAAAGTAGTGATTGCTGTGCTTCGAAGAGTCATGAAACTCAACCACCACCGAATGCGGATTCGCCTCGTCTTTGTTGACCAGCAACAGCGACCATTCAGTGTCGGGCCGCTGCACGGAATATGCAGTCACCAAAACGTGTCCATGACTGTCCTTGATGTCCGTCGAAGCGGGATACACGAAATGATCCCGATCGACCGGATCAACCCACTGCTCAGTCAATATCTTCGCGGAAAAGAACTGCGCCGTGTCCTGCTTGACGTTGTAGTGCGCATCCACGTTGAACATCCCAAACGTCCCCCACCCCCCGCAACCGCGATACATAGGCAGAGGCTCCCATTGATAGTAAAAAAGAGCCTTCCCTCCTGCGGTCAGGAATGAGCCTGCATAGTCCGCCAACCAGAGCGCACCGAAGGGCTGCATATACTGCACGGCCGTGTCGAAAGCCAGATTCGATTCCGTGATCTGCATTGGAACATCCTTGGGGAGTCCGTCATCGCGCCACACTTTTACGATGCCTCGCACCAGCCCCGGCTCCTGATACAGATCGTTCCAGGTGAGGTTACAAGGATCAAATGGATAGTGCTCGAACGTCATCACATTCAGGTCGCCAAGATGACCGTGGCTCCTGAGGTATTTCAAAAACCGATTGAACCACGATACGTTCCCGTGCGAATCCGGCCACACCTGAATGTCGCTGTTCACGCCCTCAAACACCGGCCCAGCCAGCTTGATGCTCGGATCGACCTTGTGAATCGCATCGGCCCACTGCACATACAACGCCGCGTCATCCTCAGGCAACACAAACTGCCCATCGGGCTCTTCGCCCATTTCCACATAGTTGATGGCGTAGCCGCGGCTTTCAATGTAAGCAATCTCGTTTGCCGCATTGTCAGGATTGTCATAGAGCATCGCCACAGGCACGGTCATTGGCAAGCCCTGCGTCAGGCCGCTTTTGTAGACACGATCAAAACCGGGTTGCTCGCCATCGTCGGTGGCGATGCCTTTGGGATCGTGCCACGAATCCACGGACGAACCGTAGGTCAAGGTTTGATTGCCGTCGGCGCGATGATGCACCAGATCGGTGAAGGTCCCTCCCGAGTCGAATCCCAAATAGACTTCGCGAATGGCAAAGCCCAGGCAGTTGCGCCGATCCGACGATCCATGAGAGTCGCAGGTATTCGAGGACGCCTTCATCAGGACGCGCACAAATTCCACTTTGAAAAGCTTCTGCGACAGTTTGAGCTTCGCTAGCCCACCCTTTCCATTGCTGATGGTTCCATTGGGAAAATTCTTCCAGTTGCCACTGCCCTGATTGCCGATGGCGTCGTCGCCCGTCCAGTACTGCACCTGATAGCTGGTTGCGTACGGATCGCCCCACGCGATCTCCATCGCATTCACACCCATCTTGCTGCCCAAATCCACGACGATCCATCCCGGATGCAGCGCATTGCTCTCGCCCGTATAAGTTTCGTCAAGGTAAGGATCGCTTTTCCAGTAGGTCGCGAGGTCGCCGTCATCCAGCATGGAGTAACCCCCGCTGGTCCCGTAGTTGCTCGTGGTTCCGCGGTGGGGAAGGTTATATCCAAACGAGCGTTTGATATCGCCGGAACTATTCGCATCCCCCACAAAGTAACCGCTCCCTGAAGAATCACTCCACGCGCCGGTCGGATTCCAATGCCATGCCTGAATGCTCAACTCCGTATTGAGCCGGTAACTGATCGGCCCCCACCCCGCGGTGTGCATCTTCTCGACGTGAGCCGGATCATAAAGAATGCCAACGGAGTTCAGCGGATCGCGATCGATCCCTGCTCCAAGCGCCCGCCGAGGGCTAAACGAATTAGTCGAGTGCCCCGGCGTGATGTCCACGGTGACCTGTTGAGCAAAAACCGGCACAGCAAACATCATCAGCACGATGCTCGTATTGAATCGATTAAATACAAGGGAAACAAGATTGACGGGTAACGTTTTGCAGATTTGTCTCATGGCGACAGAACCCCAGCGGCAGGAGGTGAAACATTTTACCTCAACCCGTCAAGTCCTTTGTCAGCGCAGCCGATCCCCCCTACTTGCGTGTTTCGTCTCAAGGCGCGGCTGGTCCAGCCACCTCGCGTCCACCAGAACCACGGAGGTTTCAATTTGGCGTTCGGGTATGCCCCAATATTTCTTGAGCAGCCGGTCTTTCTCCTGGGGATCAACTAGTCGAAAGCCGTATTTCTCGTAAAAACGGATTGCCCAGACCGCATCCGTCCACGTGCCGATCAATACCGGACCGCTCGCCATCCCAAGCAAATGGGACAGCAAGCGCCCTCCAATCCCTCGCTTCTGGCTGCTGGTGCGAACATACGCATGCCGGATCAGGGTTACGTCTTTGACCGGTTGGATACCCATTACGCCAACGAGAGTCCCGCCCTCCTCGCAGCCCCAGAACACAACCCCATCCTCGATTTCGTTCCGCAATCCGTTCCTGGACATGTACGGTTCCGTCCAGCAATCGGCCGGGATGACTCCTGTGTAAGCTCGCGCCCCGTCGTTGACGATGCCCCAAATCACCTCAAAATCGCGCTCATCGCAGTGGCGAATCATGTCTACTCAGCCTCCGGCCCGAACGATCGCATTCATTTTACTCTGGGGTTTTCGGACCACCAGTAGACATCATTAAAAATTCACCTTGTCCTAATGAACGAAGCAAAGGATCGATGCACTCTGCCTCGGCTCAGCATCGAGGGTGCACGTGCGTAGGGCGGACACTCTTGCCCGCCGCCTTTGACTTGGCCCCGATTGATGGAGCAAATTCCTTGTGCAGCCTTGGTTTTGAGGGATATTTGCATGGCGCTCCAGTGGTAAACTTGGAACCCCTGACCGCGTGCTGTTAAGACCGCGCGCGTACAGGAAAACAATGAGGAGGGGGTTCTGTGAAAAGATTCGTCGGGATACTCGCAGTGGTATGTGCGCTGGCGTTGACAGCGTGGGCAAGCACGGAAAAAGTGGTGTGGAACTTTGTGGGCGGCAGTGATGGTAGTGGGCCCTGGAGCAATTATTTCATCAGCGACGCAAAAGGCAATCTCTACGCAGCGACAGCTGCCGGCGGAACCTATTCGGCCGGAACTGTGTTCATGCTGTCTCCAGCAGGCAAGGAAACAGTTCTCTATGAGTTCAAAGGTCAAGCCAACGGAGATGGTGCTGGTCCTCATGGCCGTCTGGCGTTCGATGCCGATGGCGAGATATATGGCACTACCCAGGGTGGCGGGACTAACGGTACGGGAACCGTCTATAGGTTATCTCCAAAAAGTGGTGGCGGATGGACAGAGAAGGTGATTTACAACTTCAGTGCCACTGGCGCGGACGGAAGTGGCCCGTCAGCCGGAATGACGATTGCCCCCAATGGCACCATGTACAGCACTACCCCGGACGGAGGTGCCTTCGGCGGAGGTGTCATCTTCAGTTTGAAGAAGACATCCAAAGGCTGGAAGCAGACGGTGATTCACAGCATCAACTTCCCTTCCGAAGGCGGATTCCCCTACGAAGGCTTGATGAGAGACGCGGCGGGGAACTTGTATGGAGCAGCTCCGGCTGGCGGCGCCGCCCAAAATGGGGTCGTCTACCGCCTGAGCCCCACCAAGAAAGGCTGGGTGGACACGGTACTCTACAGCTTCACCGGCCAGAACGGCGACGGGTCCGGATTGTACTGGATTGATCTCATCAGCGACACGTCCGGCAACATTTACGGTGCTACCTCGTTTGGCGGCATAAACGGCACGGGCACGGTTTGGGAACTGGTTTACTCAGAAAGCAAGAAGACCTATTCAGAAAGCATTCTGTATGAGTTCGGCGCCAGTGGAAGTGGAGACGGCAACAACCCGTACGGGGGCCTTGTAATGGACAGCAAAGGGAATCTATACGGCACAACCTTGAACGGAGGTTCCAGCAATTTAGGCGCATTCTATAAGCTCACAAAGCAGGGGAAGACCTGGAAGGAGACGGTCCTGCACAGCTTCGTCGGAGCTAATGACGGAAATCAACCTACCGGCAATCCCTACATCGATGCAAAGGGAAGGTTGTATGGAATGACGCAGACAGGAGGAACCTCCAACTTAGGGATCGTTTACCGCCTCGCGCCGTAGCGAAACGGATCTTCCTTAAACTGCTGATTAGCAGGGATGGGTGGCCCAGCCTTTCGTGTTCTTTGCGAAGGCTGGGACATTCCAACCGTCAAAAACAAAACTCCTGGCGGGTGAGCCCGAAGGATCGCGTCAACTCTACTCCCGAGGTTGCCCCGTCCAAACTCGACAAACGCACTACAACCTCCACCTCAATTTGCCTCAACCGCTCCTCATCTCTAAAATAGAAGCTACCGTCCCCGAGACACAATATGATTCATTTTCCGGTTCCTGAGGCGCTTACTTTCGATGACGTGTTGCTGCTGCCTGCCCGCTCTGATGTGATTCCGACTCAGACCAATACGCAGACGCAGCTCACCCGCAATATCCGGCTGAATATTCCGATCATCAGCGCGGCCATGGACACGGTGACCGAATCGCATATGGCCATCGCCGTGGCCCAGCAGGGCGGCATCGGGATCATTCACCGCAACCTGACCGTCGAGCAGCAAGCCAACGAAGTGGACAAGGTGAAGCGCTCGGAGAGTGGCATGATCGTCGATCCAGTCACTATGTCGCCGGATGCGAAAGTCTCCGAGGCGCTCGACGTCATGCGCCAGTACAAGATTTCCGGCGTGCCCATTACCCAGAACGGAAAGCTGGTCGGCATTCTCACCAACCGTGACCTGCGCTTCGAGACTCGCTTCGATATTCCCATCAGCAAGGTCATGACCAGGGAAAACCTGATCACGGTTGCGGTGGGAACGACGCTTGAAGATGCGGAAAAAATCCTCCATGAACACCGCGTGGAAAAACTTCTCGTGGTCGACGACAAATACAACCTGAAGGGCCTGATCACAGTAAAAGACATCCAGAAGAAACTGAAATACCCCAACGCGGCGAAAGACTCGCACGGCAGGCTGCGCGCGGCCGCGGCCATCGGAGCCACGGGAGACTTTCTGGAACGCGCCCAGGAACTGGCAAAGTACAAAGTGGATCTGCTGGCCATCGACAGCGCCCACGGCCACTCGACGCGCGTGCTCGACGCAATCAAGGCAGTGAAATCCAAGCTACCAGAAGTTGATCTGATCGTAGGCAACGTCGCGACCTTCGACGGCGCCTGCGAGCTGGCCCGGGCCGGCGCGGATGGAATAAAAGTAGGCATCGGCCCCGGATCCATTTGTACGACGAGGATCGTAACCGGCGCAGGCGTGCCGCAAATCACCGCGATCGCCGAAGCCTATCGCGCCACCAAAGACGCCGGAATCCCAATCATCGCCGACGGCGGAATCAAGTACTCAGGCGACATCACGAAAGCCCTGGCCGCGGGCGCAGCCGCCGTAATGATCGGATCTCTCTTCGCCGGAACGGATGAAAGCCCGGGCGAAATGATTCTCTATCAAGGCCGAACCTTCAAGTCGTACCGAGGCATGGGATCGCTGGGCGCCATGGCCCAAGGCTCAAGCGAACGCTATTTCCAAAACACCGACGACGCTTCGACGGCCATGCCAGTGATGGGCGAAGACTCAAACCGCCTGGGAAAACTCGTCCCTGAAGGCATCGAAGGCCGCGTCCCCTACCGCGGCTCCGTTTCAGTGACCATCCATCAGATGGTGGGCGGTTTACGATCAGGCATGGGCTACTGCGGCTGCGCGAGCATTCCCGAGTTGCTGCAGAAAACCCGCTTCGTTCGCATAAGCGGCGCGGGCCTCCGCGAGAGTCACGTCCACGATGTAATGATTACCCGGGAGGCTCCGAATTATGCGGTGGAGTAGGGCTGGGGTTTGAAGGGAATCATGTTTTTCCAACCTGTGGGGGACGCTCGCTTTTGACCGCCGATCAGAAGCAGTTGCTCAAGACCTGGATTGCTGCGCTCTTGTGGATCGGGCTGATCGCGATCGAATCTACCGATTGGTTTTCTTCCGAGCACACCAGCCGTTTTCTGTATCCCCTGCTTCATTTCCTCATGGGTCTGGGTCCGGCCGCCTTCGAAGTCGTGCATCACTACATCCGGAAGGTTGGCCATTTTGTAGGCTACTTCGCTTTGAGTTTTCTCCTGTTTCGTGCCTGGCGTGCCACACTACATTTGCCGTGGACTCCGAGATGGGCGCTGCGCTGGGCCGCGATTGCTTTTTTCATGTCTGCGCTGGTGGCGAGCCTGGACGAGTGGCATCAGACTTTTCTGCCTTCACGGACCGGGGCATTCAGTGACGTTGTGTTGGACAGTTTTGCGGCGTTGACTGCGCAGGTTCTGATATTTCTCTACTTGACTTTGAAAACGCAGCCGATAAGCGTGCCCGGCGACTGAGGGATTTCATTTCGGGGGCTTGTGAAGCCGCCTTTGCGAAGTCGCGGATCAGTACATCGCGTCGTACTTAGTGACCATCCACTCGCCACCCTTGTTCTCCAGCGTTACTGAGAACAGCTCTTTGTAGGTTTCCGATTGGCCGGGAGCGTTCAGACGCTTGCCACGGTAGTGCAGGATGCGGAGAGGCGGGGCATCTTCCCAGTCCACTACCTTCCACGAAAGCAGCGGGTGTTGGGCCTCGGAGGCGCAAATGAAAGCTGCGTACTTCTTGCGATAATCTTTTTCCCAGGCGGCCAGTTGTTCCTGGCAGTGTCCATCGCGCAACGCGTCGAGATACTTCGCCGCAATACGTTCCGTCGAACGGTCGCGCAAGGGATTCAGGTCGATGGAATTGGGAGTGCCGGAAAGGGGATCGCGGTCCTCTGAGCGGGACAACACCGGACCCTGCCCGTTCAGCCACATAAGGTAGCCAAAAAAGACCAGCAGAACGATGACGCCTGCGCCCACCGCTATAGCGATTTGTACGCGGGAAAACCCCATATTCTCTTGCAAGTTTAACCCGATGAGGAATGGGCGCTAGGTTACGGTAGTGACCCTCACAAGGACATGTACGAATGGAAAAAAGCGCACCCAGGCTGAGTGGAAGTGCGCTTTAAACAGGAGTAGTTCAACCGCCCGATACGGCAGATCCACGCGGGTGCAGATCATTTTCTTACAGAACCTGCCGCTACTTGATTTTGTCTTCGCCTTCGGCGCCCGGAGCGGGGTGTTCGACTCCCTGCTGGGCCTCGGCTTCTTCCATGGCTCTCTTCGTTTCGGCGGCGCGCTTGGCGCGGGCTTCTCCACGTTTCTGGCGCTTTTCGTCGAGAATCTTTTCGCTGCCCAGGAGCTCGACGAAGGCGTTGTCGGCGCCGTCACCCTTTCGCCATCCGGTGCGGACGATGCGGAGGTAGCCGCCGTTACGATCGCCGAAGCGGGGGCCAATTGTGTCGAACAGTTTGTCGACGGCGGCGCTGGTCATCAGATAAGCGAGCGCCTGACGGCGAGCGGCGAGATCTCCCCGCTTGCCGAGGGTGATCATTTTCTCGACCTGGGGACGCATGGCTTTGGCTTTGGGGACCGTGGTCTCGACTCGCTCTTCGAGGATGAGCGAGGTGACCAGGTTCCGCAGCAATGAGCGGCGGTGGCTGGTGTTACGTCCCAGTTTCCATCCTGCTACTTTGTGGCGCATGGCTGAATCCTTTGTTCCGGCGCGGAGGAAAAGCAGATTCCTCGTTGCGCTCGGAATGACGAAATTTTGTAGGGACGGGTCGGAAACCCGTCCCTACACAAGCTTTCTACAAATCATTGTCGTTGCCGTAGGCTGACGCGGGTAGAATCTGGTTTGACGTCGGGCCCGGTACGGCGTTGCCTTGCTCGTCGATCTTCATTCCCAGACTCAATCCCATGGTGCCTAGAATTTCTTTGATCTCATTCAGCGACTTGCGCCCGAAGTTCTTGGTCTTGAGCATTTCGGCTTCGGTCTTCTGCACCAGCTCGCCAATCGACTGAATATTCGCGTTCTTCAGGCAGTTGTAGCTGCGCACGGAAAGCTCGAGTTCCTCGACGGAACGATTGAGGTTCTCGTTCTTGATCTCAGGCTTGCGTTCCTCGGACGACGTCGAAGTCTCGATATCTTCTTCGAAGTTGATGAAGATGTTCATGTGGTCCTTCAGCAGCTTCGCCGCCAGGCCGATGGAATCAGCCGGCGTGATGGAGCCGTTGGTCCATACCTCGAGAGTGAGCTTATCGTAGTCGGTGATCTGGCCGAGACGCGCAGCTTCCACGGTGTAATTGCACTTGCGCACCGGGGAGTGCACGGAATCGATAGGAATGAAACCGATGCCGAGGTCTTCGTCGAAATTCTTGTCGGCGGAGGTGTAGCCGCGGCCGCGCTTTAGGCGCATTTCCATGTCGAGCTTACCGCCTTCGCTGACGGTGGCGACGTAGACGTCCTTATCCAGAACCTCGACATCCGCATCCGCTTCAATCATTCCTGAAGTCACGACGCCCGGTTGGTCGGCACGTAGATAGATGGCTTTCGGTGCGTCGCCGCTGAGCTTGAAGGGAATCTGCTTCAGGTTCAGGATGATGTCGGTGGCGTCCTCAACTACGCCGGGGATCGACTGAAATTCGTGCAATACGCCTTCGATCTTCACCGCTGTGACTGCGGCTCCTTCGATCGAAGACAGGAGCACGCGCCGGAGGGCGTTGCCGATGGTGGTACCGAAGCCGCGTTCAAACGGCTGGGCCCAGAAGATGCCGTATTTATCGGTGAGGGTCTGAGTATCGACTGCTAGACGTTTTGGTTTTTGAAAACCTTTCCACAACATTTGTTATTCTCCTTCGGCCGTTTGGCTCAGTCCCGACTCCCTGAACTGGTCCGTGTTGCGTTCAGGTCTGACGTCGGGACAGGCTGATCTGGCTCGAAATGTGGACCAGAAAATCTGTCGTTGGTCGTTGGCTGTCGGTCGTTGGTCTTAGGCTTTGGGCCAACGACCACGGACGAACGACCAACGACCCGCGTTTACTTGCTATACAGTTCGACGATCAACTGCTCGTTCACTGGCAGATGAATGTCTTCGCGCTTGGGCAGTGTCAAGACTTTGCCCTTGTAGTGGTCGCGATCGATTTCCAGCCATGTGGGTGCGTTCTGGTGGCTGGCGAATTCCTTCGCCGGTTCGAGAATCGCCAACTTCAGGCTGCCTTCCCGGATGGCGATTTCCTCGCCGACACTCACCTGGTACGAAGGAATGTTAACCTTGCGGCCATCCACTTGGACGTGGCCATGGCGAACCAACTGGCGCGCCTGGCGGCGGGACACGCCGAATCCGAGGCGATATACCACGTTGTCCAAGCGGCGCTCCAGTTGTTGCAGGAGCAGTTCGCCGGTAACACCCTTGGTGCGGGCGGCCTTTTCAAAATAGTTTCGGAACTGGCCTTCCTGGGCAAAGTAAATACGCTTGGTTTTCTGCTTCTCGCGCAACTGCAGGCCGTAGCCTACAATTTTCGACTTGCGGTCCTTGCCGTGCTGACCGGGAGCAAAATTGCGCTTCTCGATGGGACACTTATCGCTGAAGCATTTGGTGCCTTTGAGGAATAGCTTCATGCCCTCGCGGCGGCAGAGACGACAGACGGGATCAGTATAACGTGCCAAGTTGTTTCTCCTTTAGATGACCGGTTTACAGGTTTGGCTTCACCCTTCGTCCCGGACGGTAAAAACGGTCGTTGTCTTTGGTCGTTCGTCGTTGGCCTTGCGGGGCGTCCGTCGCTGCGAACGACCGGCGACCAAGGACCAACGACATTCTTACACTCTACGACGCTTGGGCGGACGGCAGCCATTGTGCGGAATTGGCGTGGCGTCTTTAATGTTGCGCACCTCGATGCCGGAAGCAGCCAGCGCGCGGATGGCAGATTCGCGTCCTGAACCCGGGCCGCTGACCCGCACTTCAACGCTGCGCACGCCGTGATCGCGCGCCATCACAGCCGCGTTCGACGCAGCCTGTTGTGCGGCAAAGGGCGTTCCCTTGCGGGATCCGCGGAATCCAAGGGAGCCGGAGCTCTTCCACGAGAGCACATTTCCAGCCTGATCGGCGATGGTCACGATCGTGTTGTTGAACGAAGCCTGGATGTGCGCAATCCCGTGGGAGACGTGCTTGCGCTCCTTCTTCTTGAACGTCTTCTTCTTGCCTTTTTTCTCTGGCGCCGCGGGGCCGCCGGCTGCTGCTGGTTTTGCCATAGATAGCTTCTAGCTCCTGGCTTCTAGCTTTTAGCCCCGAGCTAGGAGCTAGAAGCTAGAAGCGGATTTTAAGTCTTGGTCGCTGTCTTCTTCTTCGCTGCTACGGTGCCTTTGCGCGGACCTTTTCGGGTGCGGGCATTGGTGTGCGTACGCTGTCCGCGGACCGGGAGATTCCGGCGATGGCGGTATCCACGGTAGGAACCAATCTCGATGAGCCGCTTGATGTTCATCGAAACTTCCTTGCGCAGATCGCCTTCGACCAGACCTTCGGCTTCGATTACCTGGCGGATGCGGTTGACCTCGTCCTCGCCAAGGTCTTGAACCTTTTTCATCGGCTCTACTTTAGCCTGATCGAGAATGCGGGCGGCCCGCGGGTTGCCGATTCCGTAGATGTACGTCAGCGCAATGTTAATGTGCTTGTTGCGCGGAAGGTCGATGCCTGCAATACGTGCCATGTTTGTCCTTTATCCGTTATCCCTGGCGTTGCTTGTGTTTGGAAGTCTCGCAGATCACCCGCACCACGCCCTTGCGGTGAATGACCTTGCACTTATCGCAAATCTTCTTTACTGAGGCTCGTACTTTCATAAATCGGTCCTTGGTCGTTCGTCGTTGGCCCTTACCCCTGGATCCCTCGCTTCGCTCGGGATGTCAACTATTAAGAAGACTTCACTTATATCGATAGACGATGCGTCCGCGATTCAGGTCGTAGGGCGAAAGCTCCACCGCAACCTTGTCGCCGGGTAGAATACGGATAAAATTCTTACGCATTTTGCCCGAAACGTGCGCCAGAACCTGGTGCTTGTTTTCGAGTTCGACTTTGAACATGGCATTGGGCAGCGGCTCAAGAACCGTTGCCATCACCTCAATCGCGTCTTCTTTGCTCATCGACTCCTTAAGATCGCTTCTAGCCGCTAGCTCCTAAGCTTTTGACTTCTTAGCTAGGAGCTCTTATTGCGTCAAAATTACCGGACCTTCTTTTGTCACCGCCACGCAGTGTTCGAAGTGGGCGCTGCAGCTTCCGTCGGCGGTTACCGCTGTCCACTTATCGTCTAGAACGCGCGTTCCCGGTTGGCCGAAGTTCACCATCGGTTCAATCGCTAGAACCATGCCCTCGCGTAAGCGGGCGCCGTGGCCGCGGGCTCCAAAGTTTGGGACTTGTGGTTCCTCGTGCAGCTTCGTCCCGATGCCGTGTCCCACGAACTCGCGTACAACACTGAAGCCGTTGGCTTCAACAAATTCCTGCACGGCCGCGCCCACGTCGCCGACTGCATTGCCAACCCGCACCTGCTCAATGCCCTTGTACAACGACGCTTCCGTGACCTCAAGCAGCTTGCGAACTTCCGGCTTAACCGAATCGTCCACCGGCACCGTAATCGCAGCGTCGCCGTAGTATCCATCGAGGACCACACCGCAGTCGATGGAAACTATGTCGCCCGCTTTCAGCACCCGCTTTTCCGACGGGATCCCGTGCACGATCTCTTCGTTCACCGAGGTGCACAGCACGCAAGGATAATCGTAATATCCCTTGAATGCAGGCTTCGCGCCCAGGTCCCTGATCTTTTTCTCGGCGGCGCGTTCCAGATCCATGGTCGTGGCGCCCGGCGCTACCAGAGCCCGAACATGATCGAGTACTTCGCGAACGATGCGGCCGCTGCTCCGCATCCTCTCGATTTCGGCCGTCGATTTACAAACAATTGCCATCGCGATGCTCAATCACCCAGAACATCTGTCCGGTGACCTCGCCCACTTCCAGATCGCCATTCATCGAAACCAGGCGTCCCTTCTGTTCATAGTATTCCGCCACGGGCCGAGTCTGCAGATCGTACGTCTGTAGACGTTCCCGGATCACTTCCTCGCGATCATCGCTGCGGATTACCAGCGGAGAACCGTCAACATCGCAAACATCGGCGACGCGAGGTGGCTGGAAATAGACGTTATAGATGTGTCCGTTGGCGAGACAAGTCCTGCGTCCAGTGAGCCGCTTTACCAATTGATTATAGTCCACGTCGATGCGGATCACAATTGGCAGGCACTTGCCACCGTTTGAATTGTCAAAGATCTCGCTCTCAAAAAAAGCGTCCAGCCAGCCCGCCTGTTTTGCCGTACGCGGGAACCCGTCGAGGATGAAACCGCGCTCGCAATCCGCGTCCCGGAGCCGCCAAGCCACCATGTCGCAGACCAGATCGTCGGGAACCAGCTCGCCTCGGGCCATAATTGCCTGGGCTTGCACGCCCAACTCGGTGCCGCGCTGCACGTTGCCCCGCAAGATGTCTCCGGTGGAGATCTGCGGGATGCCGTAATGTTCGGCAATTCGCTTGGCCTGCGTGCCCTTGCCCGCACCCGGCGGTCCAAGCAGCACAATCGGGCCGATGTTTTGCGAGGTTTCCATCGAACTGACCTTAATACGTCCCTAATTCCAGGCTCGATGCGGCCAGCTCAGCGACCGCCCGCCGACCGGGCGGTACGGCAACCTCAACCTTGCTCATGTCCAACTACGGCGGCCGCGAATACGTCCGCTGCGTGGAGTAAATCCGTCGTAGTGGCGCATGATGAGCTGTGCTTCAATCTGCGTCACCGTATCCATCGCTACACCGACCACGATCAGCAACGACGTGCCGCCAAAATAAAACGTTACTCCCAGACCGTTAGTCATCCAGGTGGGCAGGCGCTCGAAAAATGCTCCGATCGGTCCATACAGGTGATTGAGATGGATGCCCGTGATCATCCACTCCGGAATAAAGGAAATGATGATCAGATACAAGGCACCCACCAGAGTGATCCGGGTCAGAATCTCATTGATGTGGTCTGCGGTCCGCTTACCCGGGCGGATGCCGGGAATAAACCCGCCATACTTCCGCATGTTGTCGGCAACCTCGTTGGGGTTGAAGACGATCGACACATAGAAGTACGCGAAGAAAATAATTCCCACAGCATACAGAAAGGTATAAAGGGGCTCGCCCCATCCCAGCCAGTGGATGAGATCGCCAAAGTACCGGTTGTTGCGCAAGCCATATCCCATGGTCTGCGGCATGGTCAGGATGGACGAAGCAAAGATCACTGGCATCACGCCGCCGGCGTTGACCCGCAACGGCAAGTGCGTGGACTGGCCGCCCATGACTTTGCGTCCCACTACGCGCTTCGCGTATTGCACCGGAATGCGCCGCTCGCTGCGCTCCACGTACACGATGAACGCGACTACCAGAACCATGATGCCCACGAGCAGAATCATCGCGGGCGCGGTAAAGGCGCCCCATGCATTAGTGCGAACTTTGTCGACCAGATCAGCGACGCCACGCGGCAGTCCTACAACGATGCCGGCGAAGATCAAAAGCGACATGCCGTTGCCGACGCCGCGTTCCGTAATCTGCTCGCCCAGCCACATGATGAACGCGCTTCCCGTGGTCAGGGTCAGCATGGTCATCAGGATGAAAGGGATGCCTGGATTGACCACGAAATCACCGGACTTCTCGAGACTGATAGCGATGCCGAGGGATTGAACTGAACTCAAAATGACGGTTAAATATCGCGTCCACTGGGTGATTTTCTTGCGCCCCAGCTCGCCTTCCTTCTGCAACTTCGCCAGCGGCTCATAAACCACGGTTAAAAGCTGCAGGATGATCGACGCCGTGATGTACGGCATGATTCCGAGCGCGAAGATGGTCAGCCGGCGAAGCTGGCCTCCGGAGAACAGATCGACAAAACCCAAGAATGTGCCCTTGTTCTGTTCGAAGAATTGCTGCAGCTTGTCCGCATTTACTCCTGGCGTGGGAATGTGCCCACCCAGGCGGTAAACCGCCAACAGCCCCAGCGTGAAAAGAATTCGCTTGCGCAGATCGGGGATGCGAAATACGTTGGCTAATTTCTCGAGCATTACTGCAAGACCTCGAACTTGCCGCCAGCTTTAGTGATTTTTTCCTGTGCCGACTTGGAAAATTTGTGCGCATGCACGGTGAGCGCAATCGAGATTTCCCCGTCACCAAGGATCTTGACGGGATGTTTGGTGCTGATGACGCCAGCCTTGCGCAGCACTTCGGGAGTGATGGTAGTCTCACCGAGGGCCGCCAGCTTTTCCAGATTCACGATGTTAAATTCTTTGCGGAAGATGTTGGTAAAACCGCGCTTGGGCATGCGGCGATGGAGCGGCATCTGGCCGCCCTCAAAGCCACGCATCATGCGCGAACCGCTGCGGGAGCGCTGGCCTTTGTGTCCGCGGGTGGACGTTTTGCCCATGCCGGAACCCATACCGCGGCCGACGCGCTTCTTCCCTGAGTTTGCCTTCTTCGGTGCTCGAATATTCGACAGATTCATAATTGCTCGTCGCTGTAGAGACGTAGCTAGCTATGTCTCTACGGAAAAATTACAGTTGCACGATCTCGACCAGATGTGGCACCTTGGCCACCATTCCGCGAATGGCGGAGTTGTCCGGCCGCTCGATCACCTGGTTCAACCGCGTGAAGCCCAGGCCCTTGACCACAAGCTTATGTTTTATCGGAGCACAAATCGCGGAACGCACCCACTTCAGATGGATCTTTCCGCCGCCCGCATTCGATTTCTTTGCCGTCATTCCAAACTCCGTCCTACAGTTCTTCCGCAGTCTTGCCGCGCATCGCGGCCACATCGGCCCGGTTTTTCAGTTTCTTCAGCGCATCAAACGTCGCTTTAATGACATTGTGCGGATTGGTTGTCCCGATCGACTTGGTCAGCACATTCTGAATACCAGCTGAGGTCATGACGGCGCGCACGGCCCCGCCCGCGATCACGCCCGTGCCTTCGGGAGCGGGCTTTAGCAGCACCATCCCCGATCCGAAGCGCCCCAGCACGATGTGCGGGATGCTGGTTTGGGTAAGGTTGATCCTCATCAGATTCTTCTTCGCCGACTCAATTCCCTTGCGGATGGCTTGAGGAACTTCTTTCGCCTTCCCCGAACCGTATCCGACCACGGCGGAACTTGGATCTCCGACCACCACCAGAGCAGCGAAGGAAAGATTCTTGCCTCCCTTAACCACCTTAGTGACCCGGTTAATTGCCACTACCTGGTCTTTCAGTTGGTAGGAACCCGCATCAAGCTTCTTAATGACTGTTGGCATTCTTTGATTCTCGTTTCTTCTCTCCGCCGAGCTTCGCTCGACTCGCCCGGGTAGGGCCCGGCCCACATCAAATCTAGAACTGTAAGCCGGCTTCGCGGGCGGCGTCGGCCAACGCTTTCACGCGACCGTGATAGATGTAACCGCCGCGATCGAAAACAACTTTACTGATTCCTTTGGCTTTCGCGCGTTCTGCGATCAGCTTGCCGACTTCCTTGGCTGAGGCCACATTTCCGCCGGTGTGCCGCTCGCCCTTCTTGCCTTCCGCGGAATGAGCGAAGACCACCGTATTGCCCTGTAGATCGTCGATCAGTTGCACATAGATATGGTTCAGCGATCGGTAGACATTCAGTCGCGGGCGCTCAGAAGTTCCAAGTATCTTCTTGCGGATGCGCTCGTGTACGTGCCGCCGGTTTGTGTTTTTCGATGTCCGAGTAAGCATAAAAAATGTCCTTGGTCGTTGTTCGTCGTTGGTCAAACCAAGACCCACGTCGTCAGTTCGTATTGGCCAACGACCAGTGGCCAACGACCCACGACGGATTACTTCGCTCCGGTCTTGCCAACCTTCTTCTTCAAGCGCTCGCCCGCATAACGCACACCTTTGTTCTTATAGGGGTCGGGCGGACGCAAGCTGCGCATTTCGGCGGCGACCTGTCCGACTTTCTGACGATCGATTCCGGTGACGCTCAGCTTCGTCTGCTTGGGATCGACCGTCGCTTCAATGCCGACGGGTAGCGGATACTCGATCAAATGCGAGTAGCCAAGGCTGAACACCACCGTGTTCTTACCCTTCATTTCGGCGCGGTAACCAATGCCGACGATTTCGAGATCCCGGGTCCATCCCTTGGTGACACCTTCGACGGCGTTGTTGACCAAGGCACGCGCTAAACCGTGCACAGCGGCCTGGGAATCGTTTTCGCGTATCGCCACCAGATGTCCGTCCTGCTGCTGGACTTTAATGCCCGCAGGCAGGTGCGTGTCTAGTTTGCCCTTCGGACCCTGGACAGCAACCGTGTCGCCCTCAATCTTGACCGTTACTCCCTTCGGGAGCGGGATCGGTTTTTTTCCAATTCGTGACATAAATTCAGCTCTCAGCCTCTCGCTGTAGAGACGTCGCTCGCAACGTCTCAGACGCAGCAAGCTGCGTCTCTACCAAACTTCGCACAGTAACTCGCCGCCCAGGCCTTGCTTACGCGCCTGGCGTCCGGTCATCACACCGCGCGGTGTGGTCAGAATGTTGATGCCCATCCCGCCTAGTACACGAGGGATCTCGGTCCGCCTCACGTAGACCCTACATCCAGGACGCGAGACGCGGTTCACATTCGAGATCACCGCTTCGTTGTTATTAGCGTATTTCAGGTAAATACGCAGGATCTTGTGCCCTTCCTCTTCCGTCGCTTTGAAATTGGAGACATAGCCCTCTTCCTTCAGGATGCGGGCAATCTCCAGCTTCAGCTTGGAAGCGGGAATATCCACCTTCTGGTGCCGGGCGCTAATCGCATTGCGAATTCGCGTCAGCATATCTGCGACCGGATCGGTCAACCTCATGCGTTCCTTCTCCTCAATCGCCCGTTTGCTTCGGCCATTCTTGCCTTGCGCCGAAGAACCTGCGACGACGTATTCCGCCTAACTTCAGGGGCTAAAGCCCGCATCGCCAGGCATTCTCTAACGGCACGGCTGAAGCCGTGCGCTTCCACTTCTACCAGGACGACTTCGAAACCCCAGGAATCTCGCCGCGCAACGCCAAGCCGCGGAAACACAAACGGCAGAGGCCGAACTTGCGCAGAAAAGCACGCGGGCGTCCGCAGATTTG
>Ga0206817_1052_pt1 | contig 43482 bp, 37 predicted proteins | sample Alteio_BWOrgCont_89_FD_152873 | JGI IMG/M metagenome (GOLD analysis project Ga0206817, IMG submission 152873) | Enriched cells from forest soil in Barre Woods Harvard Forest LTER site, Petersham, Massachusetts, United States -... | ecosystem: Environmental > Terrestrial > Soil > Temperate forest >...
CATGAATCCTCCGAGTACATTCGTTCAAGCCGCTGTGATGTGTTAGTGGCAGCAATTTCGATCGTTGTTGCGAGAAAGCTGTACTCCTGGGAGATCGCGATTGATCCCTTCAATCTCAGTTGGGGACCTTTAGCCTGCATAGAATAGGTACCCGCACACGGCCCGCATGGCTCGCTGCTCTGTGGATCGTGGACTGACGTCTGACGCGAGACCAAAGTCGACTAAAGCGCGGAGAATGGCGACGACGATCCCCTCCGTTTCCCTTGAAACTGGCACTGCCACTTCGTTTTGGTGATCTCGTAATAATTTCAGCACGTTTGCATGAAACGCGGCACTGTCAATCCCGCTTCCGAGCTGTTCTTCTTCAGCTTCCAGTACGCGATTTAGGCGCGGGCGGTGGTAATGCACCGTCACGAGTGCCTGCACCAGTAGCCTGAGGCGTGGTTTCAGCTCTTGTCCTTTTCCATCCTGCACGGCCCGCAGAACAGCATCGTGTAAAGCCTCCTCAAAACTACCAATCAAGGCAAGCACGATGGCGTCTTTGTTCGCGAAATATTGATAAAGGGACCCGACGCTAACGCCGGCTCTCTCTGCGATCGCGTTGGTATTGAAACCGCGCAGTCCCTCTGCTTCCAAAATGCGAGCACTCGCTTCAAGAATGACGGTGACGGTTTCTTGCGACCTGGCTTGGGCCGGCACTTTACGGGCTTTCAGCATGTTCTTTCGAGGCCGGCCTCTGCCATGCCGAACGCGAGTTTTATTTGCGAGCATTTGCTCGTATTGTAAGCAATGAGGGAAACAATATGCCAGATAAAAAAGCATCGACCATCATGATGGAAGTTGGATCTGATCCAGAGCTTAGACCGCCAAATACTTTGCGTACAAATCAGGTCAGAATAGTTCTGGACCGATTATTCGCTGCAGCGGCCAACGATGATGAAAACCCTCGCTGGCGCCAGCCGGGTATCTCGTGGGAGTCCGCCACCGCGCAAGAGCGGGCCGATGCCTCAGAGTCCACTTACATGCCCATCTCCCAGGAAGGCGGCGAGCTGCTCTACATATTGGTTCGTGCCACGCGCCCGAACACCGTTGTTGAGTTCGGTACATCTTATGGAGTCTCCGCCATTTATCTTGCTGCCGCAGTTGCTGACAACCGGACCGGCCACGTGGTCAGTACTGAGTTGAGCGCGGCTAAGGTCGTTGCCGCTCGCGCGAACTTGGCCGAAGCCGGCCTCGCCGATCACGTCACGATTCTGGCCGGAAACGCCATGGCGACTTTGAACGATATCCCCGGGCCGATCGATCTTGTGCTGCTAGACGGTTGGAAAGACTTGTGCCTGCCAGTACTGCGTTCGCTGGAGTCTCGTCTGCCGATCGGCGCGTTGGTTGTTGCAGACGATATGAACCTTCCTTCCTTGAGCGGCTATCTGGGGTATGTACGCGATCCCGCCAACGGATACGTCTCGGTCGCGTTTCCCGTAAAGGACGGTATGGAAATAAGCTGCCGGACTGCAGATGGAGTACGTGGCGAAAGGCGAGCGTTATGACGACGGCTCGCCCTGAAGTATCCCACAAGCCCGTTCGCTCGTTCCGTTCACTACGATGGCTGAATGGAGGAGTTCACTGGATCAGCGCAGTCGTGCTTCTTTACGCGTTCATCAGCAACGGCGAAACCACACGCGCGATGATGGACTCTGTCGCAATGAGAGGAGAAGTGAAGTTAGGCCTGATTGTCGGCCTCATTTTCCTTTTCCGGCTTATCTGGGTACAAAGCCGCCGCTCAGGCGGCGGGCGATGGGTTTGGTCGTCAGTCCGAATGCCGCAATCAAGAATCAGGCGGATAACCGATTGGGGCATCTATCTGGGCGTGGCGGCTTCCGTCGTTTCGGGCCTTCTGATCGCATACCTTCGACCGGGCGCCGCGCTCATTCCCGAGAGCAGGGGGTTTACGACCAGCAGCCCGGCGTTGAACTTTTCACTTGAGGCGCATGCATTTATTTCGGTCGCCTTGGAATGGCTATGCGGTTTCCACGTCGTGTACTCGCTCTGGTACTGGCTCATAAAGAAAACGCAATGGGGTGGCATTGCAGGTGCTTGGCTGGACCGAGCCGCGTCTGCGGCAGGCCGTTTGGGCAAGCCCAGCCGCGCCCGCTCTCCTTACTGATCTCAAGAACATGGGTTATTCCTGACTCTGAACCAAGGGAACGCACGCAAGCAAAGGAACTCAAATGATGACCAATAAGATCGTCATCATCACGGGGGGCGCGGCTTAGGCCGCAAAACCGCCGTCGATCTTGCGCGGCGCGGTGTCGATATACGCTGCCTTATGAATGTGTATCTGCGAGCCCCAGGTATTCGTGGATGAAGGCGATCGCCATGCTGCCCTCGCCAACACCGCTGGCAACGCGCTTGACGGAACCGTGGCGCACATCCCCGGCGCAGAAGATGCCGGGGATGCCGGTTTCAAGCGCAAACGGCTCGCGGTCCAGGGACCAGGTAGTTATGTCGCGGCCAGTGCAGATGTAGCCATTGGCGTCACGCTCGAGTGACGCGGGCAGCCACTGTGTTTTTGCGACAGCGCCGATCATGATGAAGAGCGCCTTCGCGTCGCGCGTGCAAGTGAATTCTGGGCTGCCGGGTGGGCGCGAAGTGGTCGTAATTTGCTCGAGATGGTCTTCTCCATGTACGCCGGTGACCTGTGTGTGGGGTTCGACGCGGATGTTGGTCTTGTCATGGATCTGCTGGATCAGGTATTGCGACATGCTTTGTGTAAGCCCGGGGCCACGCACGAGCATGATTACTTCGGCAGCATATCCGGAGTAGAAGACGGCGGCCTGGCCGGCTGAATTGCCACCGCCAACGATGAAGATACGCTTGCCTGTGACGGCAACACCGTCAAAGCGGGACGCACCATATAGGATGCCGCGGCCCAGGAGTTCATCATGGCCCTCAAACTCAACGCGATGCCAGGAAACCCCAGTGGCTAGCAGGAGGACACGTGCGCTGATGCGGTCGCCGCCGTCGAGGGTGACGCAGTGGCCGCCGTCGAGCGACTGCACTTCCTCGACATTGCGCTTGAAGAGTATCTCGACTCCGAAGTTCTTGGCCTGCTTGAGGGCGCGTTCGGTGAGCTCATCGCCCGAGATACCGGCAGGAAAGCCGAGGTAGTTTTCGATGCGTGAGGAGGTGCCCGCCTGGCCGCCAGCGGCGAAGCGCTCGACGAGGAGGACTTTGAGTCCCTCCGATGCGCTGTAGACAGCGGCGGTCATGCCCGCGGGACCAGCGCCGGCGACGATGATGTCATAGTGCTGGTGTTTTGGGACTGTCTGGAAGCCGAGGGCTTCAGCCACGCGTCGGACAGTGGGATTTTCGAGTGATGTACCCCTCGACCGAAACTGTGATGCCACTTTCCGGCTCAGTTATGCTTGGCTGCCAGTCGTACTGGATGCGATTGGCGGAGAGAAAAGCTCGGATAGCGCGACAATTGTTGTCGTATTTCGAGCTAGAGATCTGAACACGTGAGGAGGGTGTCTCGCGCGCAAGTTTTTGAGCCAAGCCGAATCGCGAGGTCATGGTCTGAAAGATAATCTCGCCAGCGGACGGACTGTCGCGGACGAGCTCCTGCAGTTGCTGGCGCTCAAAGCGAGCGACGCGGCATTTTGTAACGGCGCGGACGGAGACGATGCTGGCAGTGCCTATGAAAATTGGTGTTTCGCCTGAGAAGTCACCGGCGACACTGCGACCAAGGACCTGGCGCTGGCCGACGATATCTTTGACGGCTTCGAGTTCCCCTTCGAGGATGACGAAGAACCGCGGCTCTTCACCTTCACGGATGAGCCACTCGCCGGGTTCGAGGTGAATGTCGGCAGCTCGCCGCGCGAGACGGCGTCGTTCCTGTTCTTCAATGCCCGAAAAGAGGGGAATGTTTTCAAGTTCTGCGGAGGTAATCATTGCGTTCTTTTAGCATACCGACGATTGGCATTGCACGTCAGAGACGTGGTTCAGTCTCTGCCGAAGAACCGCGCCAAAGTCGCTCCTGAATCTGAGCGCGGCTTTCACCGAGCAAGACTGACGCGAGTGGAATTGGTCCCGACAAGTCGGCTAGTGTTTATCAACGAAATCTGCAGCAAGTTAATCCGAGGTTCCAGTTCTCTCGGAGATGGTAGCCTTGTGTGAAGTGCACGCACTCTCTGTTCTTGGTTTTTCTGAAATACCGGTCCTCAGGGTCGGGGACTATTACTCGCGGGTGAGGCAAAGTGCAACTCGTTTTTGCACCGTTTTTGCACCAAAGCGCCCAAAAAGACCACAATCAGGCCTAAGGGAACCTAAGCTAAAGCGCAGAAAATATGGGGTGTGGCTGGCTAGCCACCGGTTAAGAGTCAGTTGCTCTGCCAATTGAGCTACGCGCCCTTCAAGGAGTTACGAGTATTGCGGGCTGAGTGGTGGCGATCAAAACCGATCTCGTCTTAATGTTGTCGCCTGAATTCCTCATTGCGACTGGTTCGGGCACGCCGGCGTTCACTCAGACTGCGGATCCGCCGCAGATCGTGAACAACCAAACTATTATACCTGTGGAGCGCGGATCCGTCCTGCGGTTTGACCAATTCCTTTTTCGCCCGACGACGGTGTCGCGGGCCGCGCTTGTGGGGGCGCCCGGACGACGCGTCCGGGGCTACGGGTTCGTCGCCCGAGCTGAGTTTACCGTTTTCCCAGGCAACTTTCTTGCTACGATCGGGTTTGGCATACGGGGAGGCCTCTATGACAAAAATGATGCGGCTTGGTTTTGCGTTTTCCGTACTCATGTTGCTTTCGACGTATCCACTGGCGGCGCAAACTGCGGCACCTTCAGCTTCACCCAAAGCGGGGGCTCCGGGAACGGTAACCCACAAATCGCCTTGCTGGCAGCAGGCAGGCATCTCCCAGTCGGCGATGCAGCAGCGTAAGCAGATTGAAGAGAACACCCACAGCCAAGTGGAATCGGTGTGCAGCGATTCTTCGCTTACGCCGCAGCAGAAGCAGCAGAAAATCCATCAACTCCACGAAGAGGCGCAGAAACAGATTGGTGGTTTGATCACACCGCAGCAAGAGCAGGAGCTGAAGTCGTGCCGCGCGAGCCGGGGTGAAGCGCCACACATGGGCGGCATGCATGCTGGAGGGCCTTGCGGCGAGATGGCAACGGGTAACAGACCGCAGCCGGCAGGGCAGAAGCCTCAGCCACAGTAACGGTCGGAACGGGATTCACGCAGGGCGGAACGCTCAAATCCCTCGCTTCGCTCGTACGACAGTTCGTAAAGCGAGAACGTGTTTCAGGAACGCTGCGTAAGATCTGCGGCGAACGGTGCCACGGCGTCGGAGACACTGCGATCGGGCCGACGTGGCGGCGCAACTGGCGGACGTTGTTCCAGGGTCCCGAGCAGCGGCGTATCTACCAGTCCGTTGGGTTCGAGCACGGAGACAAAGCCGTGCCGGGCGCACATGGAGTCGATGCGTCTTTGCTGTCGCGGAGTAAGTACCTTCACGGGCAAAGTCTCGAAGTTGCGAAAGATCCACAACAAGTAAATCCGCTGAGCGAGCGAAGGGTTGAGGTACCGTGGTCCCAGAGGCGTGAGCACACGCAGCACACCGTAGGACAGCTTTTCCATCCACATGACCGGATCACCTGACATTTGCGATTTCTAATACCGATATCCTGGACCAGAGCAATCCAAGGGCCAGCATTATTGCACCAAACGTTATGCAAAGGGAAGCAGAATTCTAAGTCTTAAGCAAATTTTCACAAGCGTCCTCGGCGCGTTCAAATTCCGCGCCCGACGCTACGGCGTCGAGATCCTGACACCGAAGAGCTGGGGTCAGCCGGGAATCTCGGGCAGGGTCGCGATGCTCCGGATACTCGCCGCCACGCCGAAACGTCCGCCCTCTCCGCCCGGCTCGACCCGGATGACCGAGGCCTGACAGCATACCCAACGCTTTTCGCCGTGGTGAGTTGACTGGGGAGCATCAAAACCATCTCCAGATCGCTGCCCACCAGTATTTCGGAATCCGCGTAGAGGAAGATCCCGCTGATGCTTAAATCACGGGAATATCCAGTGGCCGGTTGGCTCTGCGGCGAACGGATCGAGACTCCCAGGCGCATCGGTATGCGCTTCTGCGAGCGGCGGTCAGACTTGGCGTCAGGCATGGAAGGGCGAGCGTATCACAGGGCTGGCATTGGGGTGAAATCGGTCCTTGTTTGGACTTGCTCGACAGGGCGGACGGCACGTCCGGGTCTACGTGACCATGGCAAAGGACTGGCGTCCCCAAGAAAGCTCAAGCGAGTTCTTCCGATCAGGCAAGAAAGGCGGGACCCAATTGCTGCCGCCTTGCCACAGAACGACGTTGGTTTAGTGCCCGATCAGCTTCCACGTGTCTCTGAGCAGAGTGTTGGCGTCAAGACCACTGAAGACCAGGAGTTGGCCGCTGGCTGCGTCGTAGGCCATGCCCATGGATTCCCGGGCAGACGGGAACTTCGCAGGTGTCAGTTGAGTCCAATCAGTTCCAGTCCACACCCAGGTCTGATCCTGATCTACACCGCCAGCGCCGCCACCGAAGATGACCACCATCTGCAACTTGGGATCGAAGGCACTGCCGGCGCCATAACGAGTGGGGGGCTGGATGCTGGGAGACTGCTGCGTCCAGTTGGCGCCGTCCCAGATCCAAGTGTTGTCCGTTCTCACGTCACCCAGTCCCCCAAAGAGGACGACATTCTTTCTCGCGCTGTCGAGGGCAGCGACCGCGATCGACCGTGCTCCGGGGATGTTGGCGGGATGCAGTTGTTTCCAAGTGCTTCCGGTCCAGCGCCACGTCGAAGATTGATAGAGTCTGCCATCGAAGCCGCCAAACGCGTCGGCATGACCATTTTTCGGATCGGTGAACAACATGGGTCCGGTCACGGACGTGGGCGACGACTTGGGATGCGCCTGCGTCCAGGTAGAAGCGGAGCCGTCCCAGAGCCAGGTGTCTCCGAGGTAGTGTGTGCCGTCGAATCCTCCGAACAAAACTAATTTGCGAGTCGCGCGGTCAAACGCCATGGAGGCGCCCGCACGGCCTGATGGCGCGGCCGTCAGTTTTAGGCGGTTCCATGTGGTTCCGTCGAATGTCCAAGTTTCGTTCAAATGGGTCGTTCCATCGTAACCGCCGAAGAGGACCACCTTCTTGCTGACGGGATCATAGGCCATCGCCGTAAACGCTCGAGCGGATGGAGATTTCTTTGGGGAAAGCTGCTTCCACGTCACCGTCTGCGCTTTCGCGGAAGGGGTGAAGGTAGGAAACGCGGCTGCGAGTGTGAACGCGGCCAACAGGCGGCAAATTCGACGAACGCGATTGGTCATGGATTCCAATTCCTCTCTGAAGAAATCTCGTCCTTGAAAAGTTTCAGGATGAATTGAAGACGTTATCAAACCAGACGCGATCGTGAATAGAGCCCGAAGTTAGAAGGCTGATGAGAAGAAAATCTCAGCCACGAAACATCGGGGCCCTGTAGTCGTTAAGGTTGGTTCAGCGAGTGTGGTTTAGCATGATGTCATGACCCGCGCGGATTCATCCCGGCAAATCGGTCTGGCACGTGCGGTCTCCAAGCTGGGTTTTTGCTCGCGCTCGAAGGCTGTTGATCTGATCCACGCAGGGCGCGTGAACTTGAATGGTGGAATCTGTCGCAACCCGGAAGCGCCGGTTCGTTCTGAGTGCGATCGCATCGAAGTGGATGGACAGGGAGTCACGGCCCGGGCGAAGGTCTACCTGATGTTCAACAAGCCGCGTGGCGTGGTCACCACCGCTTCTGACGAAAAAGGACGCGAGACGGTGTACGCCTATCTGGACGCTCTGCCCTGGGTCGCGCCCGTCGGACGTTTGGATAAAGCGAGCGAAGGCTTACTGCTGTTGACCAATGATTCCGAGTGGGCATCCCGTGTGCTCGCGCCGGAGACGCATCTCGCCAAGATCTATCACGTCCAGGTGAGCACGGTCGCGGACGCTGGGTTGATCGAATCCATAAGCCGGGGAGTCCGAACTGACGATGGCCGTTTCTTGCGCGCCAAGAGCGTGCAAATTCTGCGTGGTGGTGAAAAAAATACCTGGCTCGAAATTGTGCTCGATGAAGGCAGGAATCGTCACATCCGCCGCCTGCTGGCGCAGCTTGGGATCAACGTGCTGCGACTGCTGCGTGTCGCGATTGGGCCACTGGGGCTGGGCAAGCTCCCGAAAGGCGCTTCGCGACCACTGACGGATGCGGACAAACAGGCTCTGGATCGAGCCATGGGGCAGGAGGCTGCGCCCGGACCTGGTCATCGAGACTGGACCAGCGCCTCTGGCGAAGGCACAACATCAGAAGATGCCGACGACCGAAGGCGCAGCCGGAGGTTTGCTTCCAGAAAGGGAGCCCGGGTGTAAAGTGGATTTCGGGAATTTCTATTTTACAAACGGAAGCTTGGATAAGACTTTCGCGGCCAGTTCCAGTTGCTGCAGGTCGTCCAGGGTGAAGTCGGGTCCCGCGGTGGCTACGTCAAATCCCTTGCGGCAAACTTGAACCACGCCCAGAACCTTGCGCTGAGGATCAAGAACCGGCGCCGACATCAGCTTTTGAATCGCGTTCTGTCCGGTTCGTTCGACGTCCTCGGACTCTGCGCTGTTCAGCTTGACACTCTCGAAAATGCTGGCGTGCTTCACTTTCACAAAAGCATTAAAAAGTTCGGTTTTCTTGGTGGAAGCGGTATGGGCCGCTACCGCGGAAGAACTGGAAACCGGGATCGATCCTGCGGTCTTCAGTTGTTCCGGGTGAACGAAATTCAACAGGCCCCTCTCCAGGCGCATGAGAGCAACCTCGGTCGGCCGCACTCCGAAAAGCTTGGCCAGCGCCGCGCAGAATTGTTGCGCGGTCGCGGCCTGGCTCAGCACATGCTCAACCGAAGCGTTTGGCGCCCGCGCTGGAGCGGCTGCCGTGCCCGCCTGCTCGGAATTTTGTTTGCCCTGCATATCGCCTTTTGAACTGACGCCGGGCGATCCCTTGCGTCAGGTAACCCATGGTGACGTATCGGAGTCACGGCATCAAGTTACGGAAGTACTTTCAGATACGAGGGATATTTGTGAAGAGCTCGCTCACCCCTTGGTCAGGGCAAAACCTTGTTCGCGCCAGCCCCGAATGCCTCCATCCATGGAGAGCACGTGGGTGTAGCCCATCTTTTGCAGGTTGTCGGCGGCCAGGGCAGAGCGAAATCCGCCGCCGCAATAGAGCACCATGGGCGTGTCCGGATCGGGCACGCGAGCCTCGACATCGCGCTCGATGATCCCTTTGCCCAGATGAACCGCGCCCGGCAGGTGATCGGCAGCGTACTCGCTTTCCTCGCGTACATCGATGAGCAGAAACTTCTCTCCCCGATCCAGTTTGGCTTTGACATCATCGATCGTGACTTCGCGAATACGCTTTTTCGTATCCTCAACGATCTTCAGAAAACGGGGCGAATGCTGATGAGCCATGGTTCCCTCCATCCGGTATCGATGCAAGGCTCGCGCTGATTGTGACCGGACCTTGACGATCTCAGGAATTTGTTCGATCTATTTTATCGGAGGAATGGCTGGCAGGGCAGAGTCGGACTTCGGCTACTGGTTCGCGTCTGAGGAAGTCTCGGCCACTTCCGCTGCAGGCGGAACAATCACCGCCGCCGAGCAATCCAGCAGTCGTTGCAAGTCGACTTGTAAATTGCAACGGTCTTCGTCGTCCAGGTCGGAAAATTCGAAGGGCTGAAGATAGCCCTGGGTCGCCCACATCGGAAACAGCATGCGCGCCTTGCTGCGCACTGTGCTTTCGCCCACGTGGAAAATCACTTCTACCTTGATCCCCTCGTCCAGGGGCGTCTCTAGGTGCAGCAGCCCTCCCGTGACCGAGAGCTGGTGCAGCTTTCCCCGAGTCTGCCGTCCGTTTTCCAAACGCACCAGCGACAGGACGGTCCCCGCGAGTTTCACCCGCGGAGCCCGGGGTGTGCTTGCTGAAGAAGCTTTGGCCATACGCTATTTCCAACTATTTCATTCCAACTGCTCCGGGTGGCAGATTACGAAAGAACACCGCCTGGTGCTTATCTCTTATCGAAGGAACCGAAGGCAAAGTAGGCGAAAAGCGCGGTATTTGCGGTTAAAGTCGTGTTTTTGACCGCACACATTCTGGTGCAGGATTTCCTTCAAAAAAACGCTCGTTTTGGCGCAAAATCTAGAAAACAAAGGACCGGAATTTTTCTTGCCTCGTAGATCTATGGTTCTTAAGGTAGTTACAGGCAAAATCTTGGAAACATTGGAGTTACGGTAGGCTCGGCTGCGGGCGGTTCCGTTTTGGAACGGCGGAGAGCTGGGCCAACCAAGGCTTTCGCCCTTTGCCGAGTGGCCGGACCCGGCGGGCTGGGACTGTCTGAAAGAGGCTTCGATGGTCAGGTTGTCAAAGATCGGAAGTTATCTTATAGATAACCACTACACCTAGATATTATCGTAAACACGAGCTCGAGGTCAAGCAAAAAAATCGGCTGCGGCCGGTCACTGTGGGAAGGATACTGGGGGCGGCGCGGGTCAGGTCGAAATACTGCGCGCGAGATCCCCTCGGCTTCGCTCGGGGCAGGCTCTTCGGCCCGCTAGCGGGGGCCTCGGGATGACGGCCGGGACCGGGTCCAAGACCGGCCGGGCTGGGCATTTGTCCTTGACATTCTTCCTGTTTCGACACAGCATTGGCCCACCTTTGTTAGGGTCGTTTACCTTGTCCCCGACTTCCGGTTGCGGCCCTTGAGATCAGCAGCGGAGCTTCTCTCTACTGCACGCTGGTTGTTATGTCACCGGGCCGAACCCATAGGAGTATCCGAATATGAAACGCATAGTGATCGGAATCTGTTTAGCGCTGGTCGTTATCGCGACCGCGAATTTGTTTCCGGGCCAGGCGCAAGGAGCGGGCGCGGCGCAGGAACAACCGCCGAGCAACGGTGCGCCGCCTGCGAACCCGCTCCAGGTGGCGCTGCTGCGCTGGTACCGGGCCAACACGACGACCAGCTTCAAAGTGGGCTCGCAGCCTTACGGCGTGGCCTTTGACGAGGCAAACATCTGGACAGCGAACTTTGGCGATGGCACCGTGACCAAGCTGCGGGCCAACGATGGCGAGGTGCTAGGTACGTTCAGCGTCGCGGGCGAGGCCTATGGGGTGACCTTCGATGGAGCCAACATCTGGGTTTCGAGCGTCGAGGACGGCACTGTAACAAAGCTGAGGGCCAGCGATGGTAAGGTTCTCGGTACATTCGCGGTGGGACCTAACCCAGGATGGATGGCATTTGATGGCGCTCATATCTGGGTAACGACCGCTACCAGCCAGAGCAACGGCAGCGTGAGCAAGCTGCGAGCCAGCGATGGCAAGATCCTAGGCACCTTCACTGTGGGCTATGCGCCTATAGCGGCGGCATTCGACGGCGCCAGCGTGTGGGTGGTGAACGGGGGTGGCGTCTCGGCCGGAAGCGTCAGCAAATTGCGGGCTACCGACGGCAAGACTTTGGGTACGTTTACCGTCGGAAGCGCCCCAATCGGTATAGCGTTTGACAGCTCGAACATGTGGATGGCCAACGACAATGACGGGACAGTAAGCAAGTTGCGGGCCAGCGACGGCAAGGTCTTGGGTACATTCTCCGCAGGGCTAGGACCCTACGGAGTAGCTTTCGACGGCACAAACATCTGGGTCACAGGCGACGAGGCCGTGACTGAGCTGCGCGCTAGCGATGGTGCTATGTTGGGTCACGTGAGAACTATCGGCAGCGCCGGAGTTGCCTTCGACGGAGCCAACATCTGGGTTGGGGAATACAACGACAATGTTGTAGGGAAGCTGTAGCAAGAGCACAGGAGAAGAGGGGTGTCTTTTTTTCGCGAACTCACCGTACGGAAATCCGGGGACAGACGGGACGTTCACGTATTTTTCGACGCCAGAAACCGGGGAACGTCCCGTCTGTCCCCAGATTCCTTGTCCCCAGATTCCTACGGCAAGACCTCATAGACCGTCCCGCAACCGCCTTGACACGCCTGCCCAGATCCCCCGTTCTGCGTTGCGCTGTAAAGGTTGCCCGCCTTATCGAAAAGCAGCTTGGCGGCGGGGCCTGCACCGTCCGGACTTCCCCGGAACGTGTAAAGAATGGTGGGTACCCACGACTCGCCCTGCTTCGCGGGGCGCTTCAATCGGACGACGGTTCCACGAAACAGCGCGCCTTCGTTGGTGGGACCGTAGAGGTTGCCAGAAGAATCGAATATCAGGCCGGTCGTGAAAGCTCCTGGGCCGTTGTTGCTGAACCAGTGCAGAACGGTCTCTTTCCACCGCCCGCCGTTGATCGCCCTCAACTGAAAAGCAATTCCTCCTCCGCTTGGGTTGCCGCCTAGAGCTGTTCCGTATAGTGAGCCTTTGGCGTCGAAGATAAGGTTGCCCGCAGGTTCAGCCCCGTCACTGCCGTCAGCGAAGACATGAAGATGCTTTTCAGTCCACGCGTCGCCCTTCTTGGTCGGGGGCGTAAGTTCGAAGGCCGTGCCGCAACCGCCAGCACCGCACTCTCGGCTCTCATTGCCGCCGCCGAACGTTGTCCCGTAGACGTTGCCTTTGCCATCCAGCACTAACCCACCGTTGGGAGCAGCTCCGTCCGTGCCGCTACCGAGGCCGTGTAGCACCTTCTCTGTCCACTTGCCGCCCTTGGTCTTCGGCGGGCTCAACTCGAATACTGCGCCGCAGTACTGATAGAAGCCGTTACAGGTCGTTCCATGTCCGCCGCCAAACTCAGTTGCCCCATAAAGATTGCCCGCGCCGTCGAATACCAGATCCCCCCAGGGAACATAGCCTTGCTTGGCGGTCGGGAAGCTGTATAGCACAGTCTCGGTCCAGGCACCGCCCTTTTGCTTTGGCGGGGAAAGCTCGAACACCGTTCCACAGCCCATCAGGGTTCCGAGCAGCACACAATTCCCGGTGCCGCCGTAGGCCGTGGTGCCGTAGAGATTGCCTGCGCTGTCCATCACCAGTCCGCCTGCGGGAGACGCTCCGTCCTGGCTGGCGTTGCCTTTGAATACGTACAATACGGTCTCGGTCCAAGGGCCGCCTTGCCTGGCTGGGGGCGCGAGCTGGTACACTGTGCCGCATTGCGCCACCGAGATGCAGGAAGAAGAGCCGCCTTCCGTGGTCGCTCCATACAGATTGCCCGCCGAGTCGAACACAATCCCGCCCACGGGCAGGGAGCCGTCGGGAACCCCTTGGAAGCTGTACAAGACCCTTTCCTTCCAACTGGCCGAGGCATGGGGCGAAAGCGCGCAGATTAAAACCAACAACGATAAGAAGCTTGGCAATACCGCTTTCTTGGGGTGGGTCATGACGGGAAACCATCTCCAAACGTGGATTCCGGCGTGCCGGGCCAGGAACGGCGCGGATTTCCCGAGATAGTACACCCGTTTTGCTCTTGGCGTCCAAATATTAGGAAATCCCCAAAATACTGGCTAACCCAATCCTCCCTGACCGTGCATGATTCTACTTACGGGGTATGCCAAGGTCACTTGATTCACGTCCAACTGGGGCCCACGCATCCGTAAATCGCACTTGGCCCCGGACTCCAGAGGTCCGCGAATCGAGAGCGCCCGTTGTGCAACTCCCCATTGGCTGTACCGTTCCAACTAGCCACGCAGGCACGCCCAAGATGCTGATTTCAGGGCCGATCCCGGCGATCCCCGCAGTCCCAATTCGGGATGAACCTGGGCTGGGTAACGCTCGATTTATTACTGCTGTCACTTTACTGCGGCTCCGGCGCGCCATAAGCTCCGGTTTATGAAACTGAATGCCTTGCTGGTATCGCAGGACCGCCCGTCGCTTCGGGTGTTGACGGCGCTTCTGGACGTGCTTCAAGTCGAGCACCAGACTTGCGGTTCGTCCGGCGAGGCGGTGGAACTGCTGGTACAAGGGCACCATTCGGCGCTGGTGCTGGATTTTGACCTGCCGGGCGCGGGCCAGGTCGCCCGCATGGCGCGCATGGCCTCATCCCAGCGCAGGCCGGTGGTGTTTGCCATGGTCAGTGCGTTCACCCCGGTAGGCGGGGCGTTCCAATCCGGAGTAAATTTCGTCCTGTATAAACCCCTGGCCTATGAACAGGTGGCGCGCGCGCTGCGCGCGGGCCAAGGATTCATGAAGGCAAACCCGCGGCATGCACCACGCCATCCACTGGAGGCGCTGGTCTACCTTCAGTTCGGAGTCGCGGCGATGCCCGCGATCGTGCTTGATCTGAGTGAGCAAGGTTTGGCGTTGCAGGCGCCCGAGCCGTTGCCGCCGGTGCAAAATGTGCCTTTGCGTTTTGTCTTGCCGGGTACGTCTCACCTGGTGGAAGCCACCGGCAAGGTGATCTGGGCTGACGACGATGGCCGGGCTGGCATGTTCTTCTCGCGTCTTACTCCAGCATCACGGCACCATCTCAAGAATTGGCTGGCCAAGCGCGGCGCGAAAACAAAGAATGCCGTACGCGTGCTTTTACCACCGCACAAGCAGCGCCGTTCGGCGCAAGCATTGCACTGATTTTTCTGTAGAGACGCAGCTAGCTGCGTCTCTACCGCCCACGCTGCACAGCGATTCTTTCGTGCTAGACTCAGTTTTCTCTAGCGCTGAACAACGCCGCATGCCGGATCTTACTTTCCTCTCAGCCGTTTCCATGGCCGAACAAATCCGCCAGAAGAAGCTGTCCCCAGTTGAATTGGTGAAAGCGCATCTCGCCCGCATCGAGGAACTGAATCCAAAGCTGAATGCTTTCGTGCAAGTGGACGCCGAAGGCGCACGTCGTCAAGCCCGTACGGCTGAAGAGGCGGTGGTCCGCGGAGAAGAGCTTGGCCCGCTGCACGGCGTCCCCATCAGCATCAAGAGTTCAATAGAGGCAAATGGCATGCGCTGCGAAGCCGGGACCAAGCTCCGAGCAGGCTTCGTGGCCGCACAGGACGCGCCGCTAGTCTCGCGCCTGCGCCAGGCGGGCGCGATCATCCTGGGCACGACCAACACCCCCGAACTGCTCATGGCATGGGAAACGGATAATCTTCTCTATGGCCGCACCAACAATCCCTGGGATCTGTCGCGAACCCCCGGCGGCTCGAGCGGCGGAGAAGCCGCAGCGATTGCCTCCGGATGTTCCGCGGGCGGGGTTGGCAGCGACGGCGGCGGCTCCATTCGCGTGCCCGCACACTTCAGCGGAATCTGCGGCTTGAAGCCCACTCCGGGCCGAATTCCGGCCACAGGCCACTTCCCAACCTCCGTCGGACCGTTCGCTTTGCTGGGGGTGGTGGGGCCGATGGCGCGGACGGTCGCGGACCTGAAAGTTTTGTTCGAGGTGATGCAAGGGCCGGATGACGGCGATCCGTCGGCCGCGCCGGTCCCGGTGCGCTGGCCCGGCCGTGACGATCTGAAAAGACTTCGCATCGGTTACTTCGAGGATGACGGACGCACTCCCGTAACCACCGAAACGCGAGCGGCGGTGCAAACTGCGGCCGAGGCGCTGAGGTGTGCGGGATTTGAGGTTGAGCCATTTCGTCCCGAAGGGCTTGAGCAGGCGCGACAAGTTTGGTGGCAGTTTTTCGGCATCGCCGGTGGAATGCTGCTCGGCCCGATGATCAAAGGGAAGGAAGCCGACCTCAGTCAGATTCTTAAACAGTTTTCGAGTTGGGTTGCGGACGAACCGTCCCACACCGCACAGACATTGCTCGACACCTGGATCATGCGCGACGTAGTGCGTATGCAGGTCTTTTCGCAAATGCGTGAGTATCCCATCCTGCTCTGCCCGGTCGCTTCCATTCCCGCTTTTCATCATGGCGAGCGCAGTTGGGAGATCGACGGCAAAGCGGTGCAATATCTCGATGCATGGAGCTACACCGAGTGGTTCAATCTGCTGGGCAATCCGGCGGCGGCGGTTCCAGTTGGGCGATCGAACGAAGGTTTGCCGATCGGAGTGCAGATCGTCGGGCGCCCGTGGGAAGAGGAATTGGTGCTTGCGGTTGCAGCGGAACTGGAAGGGCAACGCGGAGCATGGAGGGCGCCAGACATAAAATTCGCCTAGGCTGTGCGGCGCACCACGCGCTGTAATCGATTTATACTATTTCTCCGCTCGTAAAAAGCGATAACCTTGTTGCCATCCAATCGCACGCTTGGGCCTGGTCGATTCAGAGATTGACATAAGCATTTGATGCCACATTCAAAGCAATCCAAAGGGTTCTTCGTGCGCCGCGGGCTTCCCGGGCTCTTGCTATTTTTGTTCATCTCGGCGGTCTATCTCTACAGCTTTCCTCAATCAAACGTCTTTTATGCCGCAATCGTTTTGCTGCATGCGGTTGCGGGCGCAGTTGCGGTTGTTTTACTGGCTGTTTTTCTTGTGCGTTTCCTGCGGGATGGAAGTATGGCGTCGCGTTTGGGCTGGAGCCTGGTTGCCGCGGGGTCAATCGTTGGCGTGATTCTGATCAAAACCGGGACGCCGCGAGTGCAATGGAACCTTCTCTATCTTCACATTCTTCTTTCGCTTGCCGGACTTGGCATCGTATTTGCGGAATGGGCCGGAAGACGTGGCCGGCTGCGGCAGGGAATCGGAAATTCGATCATCCGCTGCGCGATTTGCCTGCTGGTGCTTGCCGGACTCGGCGCGGGCGCCCGTTACCTGCGCGAGTCGCGCTGGCGGAATCAAGCCCGCATCGAGAATCCCTCCATGCCGCCTGCCACGATGAATGGCGAGGGAGACGGCCCCGATGGGCCATTCTTTCCCAGCTCTGCGCAAGTCCAGGGCGGTCAGAAAATCCCCAGCAAGTTCTTCATGGAATCCGACTCCTGCAAACGCTGCCACGAGGACATCTACAACCAGTGGTTCAGTTCGGCACATCATTTTTCGTCGTTCAACAATCAGTGGTACCGCAAGAGCATCGAGTATATGCAGGACACGATCGGCACCAAGCCCTCCAAGTGGTGCGGCGGATGTCACGATCCCGCGGTGCTCTACAGCGGCTTGATGGATACGCCGATCAAACAGATCGTACACCGTCCCGAAGCGCAAGCCGGGCTCGGCTGCATGATGTGCCATTCGATTGCCGACGTAAAAAGCAGCATGGGGCAGGGCGATTTTTATCTCGAATATCCCAAACTGCATGAACTGGCTGCGACCAAGAATCCGATCGCGCGTGGGCTGCACGATTTTCTGGTGAAACTGAATCCGGAGCCGCATCGTCGGGTTTTCCTGAAGCCGTTCATGCGAGACCAGACGGCGGAATTCTGCTCCAGTTGCCACAAAGTGCATCTCGACATTCCCGTCAATCACTACCGTTGGATTCGCGGCTTCAACGAGTACGACAACTGGCAGGCCAGCGGCGTATCGGGACAAGGAGCGCGGTCTTTTTATTATCCGGCCAAGCCGTCGCAGTGCGCCGATTGCCATATGCCGCTGACTCGTTCGAGCGATCAGGGGAACATTGGCGGTGTCGTTCATTCGCATCGTTTCCCAGCGGCGAACACCGCGCTGCCAACTGCTAATGAAGATGCCGAGCAGCTCAAGATTACCGAGGACTTTCTCAAGAGCGGCATTCTGAGTGTGGATATCTTTGCACTCTCTCCGGCGCGCGCACCGTTGAAGCCGGGAGTTGCTAATCAGTCAGACCTGTCCACGACTTTCGCGGTTGGCGAGGAGGCGGAGACGAAGATTGCTCCCGGCGAGGAAGCAGAAGTCCTGCCGTTCACCGCACCGCTGAACCGCGTACAGCCCACCGTCCGACGAGGAGATACAGTACGCGTGGATGTGGTCGTCCGCACTAAGAAAATCGGGCACTTCTTTCCTGGTGGCACGGTCGATGCCTACGAGACCTGGCTCGAACTGAAGGGCACGGGCGACAAGGGCCAAACCATATTCTGGAGTGGGAGCGTCGATGACAACGGCAAAGGCCCGGTAGAAAAGGGCGCGCACTTTTATCGTTCGCTGCAAGTGGATGCGCACGGCAATGGCATCAACAAGCGCAATGCGTGGGCCACCCGCGCCGTCGTATATGTGCATCTGATTCCGCCGGGGGCAGCGGACACGGTTCACTTCCGGGTGCATATCCCCGAGGATGCAGGCGACAAGATCACCCTGCATGCCCGGCTTTGCTATCGCAAGTTTGCGTGGTGGAATACGCAGTTCTCATTCGCCGGCGTTCCCGACCCTAACCAGCCCGGAGATGTCACACCCGATTACGATGACAGAAAGTTCGCGTTCGCAGGATCGCTGAAAGGGGTGTCAGCGAAAGAGGAAAGAATTCCAGATCTTCCCATCGTGGCGCTGGCCGAGGATGAAGTCACGCTGAACGTTGCGCCGCACAATGCACCTGTGCAGGAGGCCAAAACCGTTTTGCAGGCGGACGACTGGCAACGCTGGAATGATTACGGCATTGGCCTCTTGCTACAAGGGGATCTGAAAGGCGCGCAAGCGGCCTTCGAGAAAGTGACGGCGATTGATCCAAAAAATCCTGACGGTTGGGTAAACATTGGACGCGCCGCAGTGCAGGAGGGTGACATGGATCGTGCCCGCACTGTGCTCGCGAGAGCTTTGTCGCTGAATCCAGACCTGGCGCGAGCGCACTTCTTCTATGCCAAAGTTCTGCGCAGCGATGGTCGCTACGACGATGCTGCTGATCATCTGCGAAAGGTTCTCGCGCAGTATCCACGGGATCGGGTTGCGCTGAATGATCTGGGACGCATTCTGTTTCTCCAGCGCAAATATGCGGACGCCGTGAATGTTCTGCAATCTGTTCTGGCCGTCGATCCGGAAGACCTGCAGGCGCACTACAACCTGATGCTCTGCTACAAGGGCCTGGGAGATGAGAAGCAGGCCCACGAGCACGAGCTGCGCTACCTGCGTTTCAAGGCCGACGAAGCCTCGCAAGCGATCACCGGGCCATATCGCCAACTCAATCCGGAGGACAACAACGAGCGGCAGGCGATCCACGAGCACGTGTCTGCGCCGCTAACCTCGGATCGTGCGGATACGTATCGTCGACCTGTTCCGGCGGAGCGAAACTCGAGTAACCAAAGAGCCTCGGCAGGGGCCTCAAGATAATGCGCAAGACAATTGTCTCTTTCTTCTTTTTTCTATTGGCTGCATCCGCACTCGCCCAGCCGATCCAGTTTCGCGACATCACCACACAAACCGGAATCCACTTCACCCACAACAACGGCGCCTTTGGAAAAAAGTATCTGCCCGAGACCATGGGTTCGGGTTGCGCCTTCATCGATTACGACAACGACGGCTGGCCTGACATTCTTCTGATAAACAGCGAAGACTGGCCGGGACACAAGCGTGCTGAGTCCACGCTGAAGCTTTATCACAACAACCACGATGGCACGTTTACCGACGTGACCCGCAAGGCGGGTCTCGCGGTGTCCATGTACGGCATGGGTGTTGCCGTCGGTGACTATGACAACGACGGGTACGACGACCTCTTCATCAGCGCTCTCGGCCAGAGCCATCTGTTTCACAACAACGGCAACGGCACATTCACCGATGTCACAAAAGGCGCCGGATTGTGGGGGCCGAATGAGTTCTCTACCAGCGCCGCCTGGGTGGATTACGATCGCGACGGCAAGCTGGACTTGGTGGTCGCGAATTATGTGCAGTGGTCAGAGAAGGGCGATCTGTACTGTACTCTCGATGGCGCGCACAAATCTTATTGCACGCCGGAATCGTACAAAGGCTCTTCGGCGCGGCTGTGGCACAACCTGGGCAATGGAAAGTTTGAAGATGCCACGCAAAAGGCCAAGTTCTACGATCCGACTTCCAAAAGTTTGGGCGTGGCGATTGTCGACTACAACGGAGATGGCTGGCCCGATATCCTGCTGACCAATGATACGCAGCCGAACAAGCTTTACCTGAACAAGAATGACGGAACGTTTGAAGAAAAAGCAGTTTCCGCCGGAATCGCATTTAGCGAAGACGGCGTGGCCCGCGCCGGCATGGGCGTGGACGTTGCCGATTACGATCGGTCCGGCCGCCCCAGTTTTATCATTACCAATTTCGCCAACCAGATGCTTTCGCTTTACCACAACGAAGGCAACGGCCTGTTTGTGGATGAGGCGCCGCAGTCGGAGGTCGGACGCGCAACTTTGGTGACGCTGGGCTTCGGCTGTTTCTTTTTTGACTATGACAACGATGGATGGCCCGACATTTTCGTGGCCGATGGACACATCGAGAATGAAATCGAACGGGTGCAGAAGCGGGTAAGCTATGCGGAGCCGCCGCACGTCTTCCGCAACCTCGGCAGAGGTAAATTCCAGGAAGTGACGGCGTCGCTGGGATCTGCATTTGCCAGCCCGAAAGTCGCTCGTGGCGCGGCTTACGCCGACATTGATAACGATGGGTCGCTTGATGTGCTGATGACTACGAACGGGGGACGCGCATATCTGTTCCAATACGAAGGCGGCGACAACCACAGCTTGCGCATAAAACTGCAGGGCACGAAATCGAACCGCGATGGCATCGGAGCGGTCGTACGCCTGGCCTCCGGCGGGGGCGACAGCAAAAAAGATCAGCAGTGGCAAATGATGCATAGCGGATCGAGTTATCTGTCCCAGAGCGAACTGGCGCTGACCTTCGGCTTGGGCGAAAAAACAAAAGCCGATTCGATCGAAGTGCAGTGGCCGAGCGGGCAGGTCGACAAGCTCTCGAATGTGCCCGGAAGCCAGACCATCACGATTCAAGAAGGCAAAGGCATAGTGTCGAATAGAGCATATGGCAAGCCTTGGATTTTTTCTGCGTCCAAATAGAAAGTCAGCCACACGCATGGGACTCATGGAGTGTCGAGTCCAAACACGCGCGCGATTTCCTTTGTGTACCTCCGTGCCCTTTGTGGTTAACTTGTTCTTCGCATGACTAAGATCATCTCCCTTGTTTGCGCGGGCGTCGTTCTTGCGACGATTGCCATCTTCGCAGCCGCTCCGCAACATGCGTCTCCTACAAAACCGGATAACTCCGCCGAAGCCGCTCGTCTGAACAATCTCGGCTCTGCCTACATGAACCAGCAGCTCTTCGAGAAGGCGCTGAAGGTGTTTGAACAGGCCGCTGCGCTCGATCCAAAATTCCAGATTGCTCCAATGAATCAGGGAATCGCGTTGCTTAACCTCGGGCGGATCGACGCGGCCAGGCAATTTCTTGAGCAAGCGGTAAAGCAGAATCCCAACGACCCTCACGCCTGGTACAACCTCGGCATGCTGGAAAAGAACTCCGCGAATTCGCAAGCCGCGATCGAGGCCTTCCGCCGGGCCACCGAAATTGATCCGAACGATGCGGACACATGGTATTTCCTGGGTGCCTCCTACGCCCAGAGTAAGCAATATCCCGAGGCAATCGACGCTTTTCAGCATGCGCTGAAGCTCAATCCGCTGCACGCCTCGGCCGAGTTCGGCCTCTCTCGCGCTTATCAGCAATCGGCTGATCTCACTCATGCACGCGAACATCTGGTCCGCTTTCAATACATCACGCAAAACAAGTTGGGCTCGCCCATCAGTCTGGCGTACGGCGAACAAGGAAAGTATTCGCTTGCGGAAGAATCGCCGGGGATGGTCCAAAAGGTTCCACCGCAGATTCCGGTGCGGTTGGTGGATGTAACCGAGCAGGCTGGACTGCTGACGAAAGCCTCGGCCGCATCTACGAAGGATCTAGCTTCTTACCTGGGGCCAGGCGCGTGCTTTCTCGACTACGACAACGATGGTCGAATCGACCTTTTTCTGCCCGACAACGGTAAGGAAGGCGGAATGTCGCTGTATCACAATCTGGGCAACGGCAAGTTTGAAGACGTAACCAAAAAGGCTGGACTCGATCCGACGCCACATGCCATCGGGTGCACCGCTGGCGATTACGACAACGATGGTTTCACAGACTTGGCGGTAAGTTTCAACGGGCGCGTGCTTCTCCTACACAACGAGAAGAACGGCACGTTTAGAGAGGTAACCGAGGCCGCAGGCATCAAGAGTCCTGTCATCAACAATTCGAATTTCCCTGCATTCAATGTCGGACTAACGTTTATTGACTATGATCACGATGGCGATTTAGATCTGTACATCAACAACTATAGGGCAGGTCAAGGTTTCGAACCACCTCCTCTTCAGGGGTCAGGAACGGGTGGTGTTGCCGGCAGTACTACTGGCCCTTACAACACCATATGGCGCAACAATGGAAATGGTAGTTTCAGCGATTTGACTACTGAAACCGGGTTAGGCGGTCTTAGTCTCACGTCCGTCGGGACAGACTACAACAACGACCGGGCAATCGATCTTGTCCTTAGCAATAGAACGATTTTTGAAAACCAGCGTGAAGGTAAGTTCCTGCGTCGCGACGTTTGGCCGCCGGAGATGGCTGAGGCTGTAGGCGTCACCGTTCTCGATTTTAACCACGACTCTTGGATGGACCTAGCCTTCACTCACTGGGGCTCCCCCGGCCTGACTCTCTGGCGCAACAAAGAAGGCAAGAGCTTCGAGCAAGTGCCGTTGCCCGCGACCAACTGGGTTCGTGGATGGGGTGTGGCCGCCATCGACTACGACAACGACGGCTGGGTTGATCTCGTCGCCGTCGGCGAGACGAATGACGGCAAGGGCGAATTGCGCCTGTTCCGCAACCTTGGCCCTGACGGGTGGAAAGACGTCACGGCTGACGTTGGCCTCGACAAGATTGTGCTCAAAGATCCGCGCGCCATCATTACCGGCGATTACGACAACGACGGCGCAACTGACCTGCTCATCACGCAGAATCACGGGCCAGCCGTCTTGCTTCGAAATGAAGGAGGCAATAAGAACCATTGGCTGCGTCTAAGTCTGAAGGGGCTTGCCGACAACAAGAGCGCGATTGGAACCAAAATCGAAGTCTTCGCCGGAGGCAATCGACAGAAGTTCGAGATCGCGGGATCATCGGGTTATCTGGGACAGAATTCGCCCTACCTCACCGTCGGCCTCGGCCAAGCTACCCAAGCTGACGTCGTCCGCATGCTCTGGCCCACTGGAGTTCTGCAGGATGAAGTGGAAGTCGCGGGTGATCGCGAACAGAAGTTCATGGAGATCGACCGCCGGGGCAGTTCGTGCCCCACCCTTTTTGTCTGGGATGGCGAACGCTACCAGTTGGTCGGGGACATGCTCGGTGCGGGCGTGGTCGGGCACTGGGTTGGGCCCGGCCAGCGCGATATTCCGCGGCCCGTCGAATACATCAAGATTGATCACAAGGCGATTCGCGAAAAAGACGGGAAACTCAGCTTCCGCTTCATGGAGCCGCTTGAAGAGACGGTGTATCTGGATCAGGTAAAAGTCGTCGCAGTCGATCATTCCGCGGATCTTGACGTTTACCCCAACGAATACTTTGCCAGCAATCCGCCCTATCCACCGTTCAAGGTGGTCGCCAGCCGTGGTGCGCGTCCGCCCGCGGCGGCGCACGATGAGCATGGGCACAATGTGCTTCCCGATCTGCTGGCGCATCGGTACTTCGGCGATTTCGGCCTGACCCAATTCTCGGGCTTTGCCAAGCTGCACACGCTGGAACTTGATCTTGGCGAGCCCTATGCCGGGGGCCCGCTTTGGTTGCTGCTGCACGGAGAGGTCGAATATTACTCCGCGAACAGCATGTACGCTGCGTCCCAGGCCGGAGTCGAGTCCATCTCTCCCTATGTCGAGGCGCTTGCCGCTGATGGGAAATGGATTCGAGTGATCGACGATATGGGCTTTCCCGCCGGGGGACCGCGCACCATGACCGCCGACCTCAGCGGCCGTCTGCCTGCGGGCACGCGGCGCATCCGCATTTCGACCAACCTGCAGATCTATTGGAACAGCATCCTGATTGATCGAACCAGTCAGGATCAGGATGTTCGTCTAACAGCAGTGCCGCTGGCCCGCGCCGATCTTCGCTTTCACGGATTTCCGCTGAAGATCGAAGGAACGCCGCCGGGCAATGTGATGTACGTTTATGAAAAGACGAGCCCCACCGGGCCTTATACACGTCCCGCGGGTGCCTATACGCGATACGGTGACGTGTTGCCGCTGCTTACTTCGCTGGATGACCGGTTGGTCGTCTTTGGATCGGGCGATGAAGTTGCCCTGGATTTTGATCCGTCGGAACTTCCTGCTTTGCCCGAAGGTTGGGTTCGCGACTACTTCTTCGTGGCCAACGGCTACGAGAAGGATATGGATTTCTATGCCTACGATTTCACCAGCGTCGATCCGCTTCCTTTCCGCGAGATGGGTGGGTATCCGTATGCTTCGGACAAATCATTTCCGCTCGATGACGCGCACTTGAACTACCTGCTGGAGTACAACACGCGATACCTGTCAGGGAATGAGGCGCGCGGCTACCGTTTCGATTACTCTCCCCCGAAGTGACGCGCCTACACGTGGTCTCTTTAGGACAACATGCCAAGAAGCGGGGAAACCTGGCGGTTGCAGTGTCAGCGAAAGCCTCGGCCACCCGACTTCACGCGCGGAGTGTTGGCCATCTTATCGTTGACGATATCTCTCAAAGTAGTACCACGAGAAACCTAGAGGAACGAGTACGACGACTGCGATATACCTCGCCGGATGCTTCTCGTTGCGAATGCACTGATAGATCGCCCACCAACCGCCCAGAGGAGCGACGAAACAAAACGGCACAACAAAAGCGAGGAGGAATCGGTGACGATTAAGGGTATCCGGGCCCACCAAGGGGACGAAAAATGCGATCTCCAAGACTAACCCCAACGCGACCGGCACCATCCAATAAAGCGACTCCCGTCCCTTGTATATCTGCAACATGCTCAAACCTCAATTGCTGTGCATTTGCACGGGGAAGTCAAATACTTAAAACGTCGAGATCGAATGACCCCTCGGGTCCTCCGCATGAAGGGCGCCCCCAGTCTAATGAAACCTCCCGTCCCTTGCAAAACAGCGCAGCTGTGGCCTCCAACAAACTCCCTAGAGATGATCAGCAGGCACAAGACTCAATCGGAATAGCCTCTTAGGAGGTCGAGGTCAAGACTTAAATCCTCAACGCTTCCTGCACGGGCGGGGACGCCCGCGCCGACACCCCGTCCCATTTGCGAATCAGTTCCAAAATGGGAAACCGCTGTACCGGGTAACCGCCGGTTAAAGCCTGGAGTAATTTGTTTGCCTTCCTGGGCACACGTATAACCACGACAGTATCGTCCGCTGGTTTCATTGTGACTTCAATGCAGACACAGAATTCTCATCTGGAGGATGCATGCGAAAAGGGTTTGTAACTCTTGTTGTGATATTCGCGTGTTCGGCGTACGGGAACGCGCAGACCGCGAGAGATGCCGTCCACCTGGCGCCGAACGGCAAAGGATGGGTGTCGAACGCAAGGCATCGATTGAGGCAGGAACCGCGGCCAACAAGCCGGTCCCGACCAACGGCATCAGCTACCACGGAGGCCCGGTGATGCGAGCCCACGTGGTCAACGTTTATTTCATCTGGTACGGCAACTGGACAAACGGCCCCAAGCCTTCGGACAGTGAGACCACGGTGAACCTGCTGGATGCGCTGTTCGGGGCGACGCGGGGGATCGGCGGGTCCAGCTATTTCAAGATCGACACAACTTACAACGATACTGTTGGCGCCCCGACCGGAAACATTGCGCTGATTGCTTCCACAGCGAATAACTACAGCCGGGGAAAGCGGCTCTCTGACAGTGATATTCAGGTGATTGTGAGCAGCGCGATCAGCAGCCTGGCTTTGCCCAAAGATGCGAACGGATTGTACTTTGTGCTCACTGCGTCCGATGTTGATGAGACTTCAGGTTTCTGTACGAAGTACTGCGGCTGGCACACCAGCGCAGCCATGGGAGGATCCGACATTAAGTACGCGTTCGTGGGTAACTCCGACCGCTGCCCGGGAGCCTGCGAAATGCAGACGGCGGGTCCGAACGGCGACAGCGGCGCCGACGGTATGGCTTCCATCATGGCGCACGAGGCTTCCGAAGCGGTTAGCGATCCAGACCTGAACGCCTGGTACGACCCCACCGGCAACGAGAACGCGGACAAGTGCGCCTGGAAGTTCGGTCCATTCACAGGTGAACTCGGCCGTGGTGCTTACAACCAGACCTTTGGCACCTACAATTGGCTGATCCAGATGAACTGGGAGAACACGCGCGGGGGCGGTTGCGACAAGGCGTTGGGGGGCAAGTTCTACAACCAGTAGCCGTCTCCAACCGCGAAGGCTAGCAATGGTTCGGGCACCGCGCTTCGGTTCGCTCGGCTACTACAGGCGAGCGTTTGCGGTTGATCTCGACTGGAAAAACAGGTCGAGGAATTTGTCCTTGCCTAAGGTCCGGCCCAACTCCCTGAATGAAAAGAAAGGGAGGAAGGTGCAGAATACAAGGATGCTGCGGGCGAGCAGGTCATCGATGCGCACGTTGTGGAACGCTCCTGCGATATTGTCTCCATGCAGGAAATGCTTGATCACTTCCTCCACAATGTGAAAGGCGAATACCAGCAAGCTAAACAGAACCGCCTTGTAAGCGGACGAAACGAGCAGGGGCCTGGTTTCGTATTTCTTACCCAGGCGCGCGTATTCTCCAATGAGAATGACTTTGGCGACCACTAAGGCATTGATCAGCGCAGCGCCATAATTGAAATACGAGACATGGAACTCGTTCAGGAGGAGCATTCTGTAGGTCGCGACAGAACATAAGAAAAAGGCCAGATACAAGAAGATCCCGGCAAACTCCTGAAACTCGCGGGCGGCCTTCTGCTTCAAACTCGCTCTTTTAGAATTGTCGTTATTCATTGGCTCCCCCTGACCTGGCACCAAAACTCCTATGCCCGTTGAGAAAGTCAACCAAAAGGCAATGGTACCTACGGGGACAGTTTATCGGCACTGTGCCGGCCCGGTAACTGGCAAAACTGGCAGTCCACCAGGGACTTGTCTGAGCCGTGCCTCGCACTCGCTCTGCTGGCCACGAAATCGTTTTAATAGTTGACAGTTTCGCTGCGGCATAATCCAATACCCGCACATGGCATCCACTTCCACTGGTACAACTTCGGGCGCGCGACTGCGCCGAACCCTGACTCTTTGGGACTTGATTCTTTATGGCGTGATCGTGATTCAGCCGGTCGCGCCCATGTCGGTATTCGGCGTGTTGAGCGATCGCGGACATGGACACGTTGTCACCACGATCCTGATCGCAATGGTCGCGATGCTGTTTACCGCGATCAGTTACGGGCGCATGGCGCGGGCTTATCCCAGCGCAGGTTCGGCCTTTACCTACGTTGGGCAGGAGATTAATCCGGCGCTGGGCTACGTAACCGGATGGAGCATGGTGATGGATTACCTGCTGAATCCGATGATCTGCATCATCTGGATCAGTCAACAGGCCCATGTGTTTGCTCCTGGCGTGCCTTACGGGGCCTGGGCAGTTTTCTTTGCCTTGGTCTTCACTGCGTTGAACGTTCAGGGAGTGAAGACTTCGGCTCGGGTGAACACGGCGCTGGCGGCGGGGATGGGGATGGTGATCGCGATATTCTTCGTGGCTGCGGCCCGCTACATTTTCGGAAATCCGCATGATGAAGCTGCTTTCTTCACGCGTCCTTTTTACGATCCGCAGATGTGGAACACGAAAGCGGTGCTGGGCGGCACTTCGATCGCGGTGCTGACCTACATTGGTTTTGATGGCATCTCGACACTTTCGGAAGAGGCTGAGAATCCGCGGCGGAACATCCTGCTGGCAACCGTGCTGGTATGCGTGGTCATCGGCATTCTGTCAGCGGTCCAGGTGTATGCCGCGCAATTGATATGGCCCGCTACTCAGCCTTTTCCCAACGTGGATACGGCCTTCACATTCGTGGCTGGCCGGGCTTGGGCGCCGCTATTCGCCATTGTGGGGTTTACCTTGGTCGTCGCCAATTTCGGCTCTGGCATGGGAGCGCAATTGGGCGCTGCCCGCCTGCTTTATGGCATGGGCCGCAGCAGCGCTTTGCCTAAGTCTTTTTTTGGTGTTGTGGATGCCAAGCGGCACGTTCCCCGCAACAACGTACTCTTTGTAGGTGCGCTGGCTCTGGCCGGGGCTTTCTTTCTGCCGTGGGTCGCAGCGGTTCCATCGATATTGGCCCGATTTCTCTCTAGCGGGTACAGCAAGGACCTGGGGACAACGACCACCGGCTACGAACTTGGCGCGAACTTACTCAACTTCGGCGCTCTAATCGCTTTCATGGGGGTAAATGCGGCGGCGTTTGTTCGCTACTATCTCCACGAAGAGAAAAAGAAATTGAGCAATCTGCTGCCGCCGGTTTTAGGCTTTGTCATCTGCCTGTTCCTATGGTTGAACCTCAGCACCATGGCGCTGATTTTTGGAGCCATTTGGATGGCTGTTGGAATCGCCTTCGGAGCGTGGAAGACGAAGGGTTTCCGCGGCAATTTGGTGGATTTCGAGCTGCCGCCGGAAGAGTGAGCAATTTGTCCGGTCTTCTAATCTCAACACGTTCGATCAGACATGGATTAGTTTAAGGTGCTGCGCGCGAGATCCCTCGCCCCGCTGGAAAGCGCGGGGCTTCGGGATGACTCCCTAAAACAGGGGACAGGCGGGCCGACCGCCGATCGCGCCTTGGTTTATAATATTTTACTCGCCCTTGTACTCCGGAGTGATAAGACGATGATTCGATTTTTGCAGACCCCTGGCCCGATCAAGAAAATTGTTCTTGGCGGATTGCTGACGATTATTTCCGTGTTTATGGTGATCACCTTAGTCCCTGGCTTTGGCAGTACCGACTTTTTTGGCACGGCGCCAAGCCGCGGAGTGGTCGCCAAAGTGGGTGGAACCGATATCACCAGCCTGGAAGTGCAGCGTCAGGCGCGGGAGATGGTGCGGCAGCAATTTCCGCGGGGCGGGGCACAGGCTTCGATGCTGCTGCCGTTCTTCGCATCACAAGCGGCGCAGCAGTTGATCCAGCGGCAAGCGCTTATCGCCGAGGCTGACCACCTCGGCTTGCGTGCGACGGACGACGACGTGCGCGACGAATTGCAGCATGGCCGGTATAGTGAGACCTTTTTCCCGGGAGGCAACTTCATCGGGCAGGCCGCTTATGAGGAGTTGCTGCAACAACACGATCTCACCGTGACCCTGTTCGAGCGGGACGTGAAGGACGGAATCCTGATTGACAAGTTGCGCAGCCTGGTGGCGGGCAGCGCCATGGTCAGCGATGCCGAGATCCGGCAGAAATTTGAGAAAGAGAACACCAAGGTCAAGTTCGATTATGCGGTGCTTCGCAAGGACGACATTCTCAAAGGGCTGCATCCGGCGGACGCCGAGTTGAAGGCTTTCTACGATCGGAACAAGGCGACGTATAACAACTCGATTCCGGAGAAGCGGAAGATTAAGTACGTACTGATTGACACCGCGAAACTTCAGAGTGAAGCCCAAGTCAGCCAGCAGGATCTTCAGGCTTATTACGATCAACACCGTGACGAGTTTCGCGTGCCGGAGCAGGTGAATGTTCGGCAGATCCTGATCAAGACTCCGCTGCCGGGCCCTGATGGCAAAGTCGACCAGAAAGGCGTCGACGAGGCGCACAAAAAAGCGGATGAAGTGCTGAAGCAGTTGAAGGCCGGAGGCAAGTTCGAAGATCTGGCCAAGAAATATTCGGAGGACCCGAGCAGCAAAGACGGAGGCTCGGTCGGTTGGATTAAGCGTGGAGGATTTCCGGTTCCGGAGGTGGATAAGGCCGCGTTTTCGCTGGCCAAGGGCGGAACCAGCGACGTGATCAATGCAGGCTATGCTTTCGTCATTCTTCGGATAGAAGACAAGCAGGACGCTCATCTAAAGACGCTGGCTGAAGTTAAAGATCAGATCGTGCCCATCCTCAAGCAGCAAAAGGCTCAGCAGGCTGCGGATTCTTCGGCAAGCGCGCTGGTTTCGCAGGCGCGGACGGGTGGTTTGGATAAAGCGGCTGCGGCGAAGGGAATGCAGGTGGTGGCAACGGACTTCATCAGCCGGACGGATTCGCTTCCGGGTCTGGGGAGTGCGCCGCAGTTCACGGAGGCGGTGTTCAACGCGGCGGAAAAGTCTCCACCGGATCAGGTGCAGGTGCCGCAAGGCTATGCGATCTTTGAGTTGGAAGCCATCAAACCGCCGGCTACGCCGACATTTGAAGAGATCCGGAGCCGCGTGGAGACGGAGTTCAAGAACGAGCGGGCGGGAACTCTGCTGACCCAGAAGACGCAGGAGCTGTCCGACCGCGCCAAGGCTGATCACGATTTGAAGAAGGCTGCCAAGGAGTTGGGAGCCACGATGAAAACCAGCGATTTCGTGCTGCCGGACGGGCAGGTTCCAGATATCGGCTCAATGTCCGGAGCCGCGTCTGTCGCCTTCACCCTCAAGCCGGGCGACATCAGCGGCCCGGTTGACAGCGGCAATACCGGTGTAGTGCTGACGATTCTGGAGAAGCAGGCGCCGACCGACGCCGAGTTCACCGCCAAGAAGGATCAGATTCGCGATACCCTGGTGCAGAGCAAGCAATCCGAATTGTTCGGATTGTTCATGGCGAACCTGCGCGAAACCATGGAAAAATCGGGAAAGATCAAGATTAACGAGCAAGAGATGAAAGCGCTGACCAAGCAGCAGGGCCAGGGGGAAGAGGGCGAATAGCGGGTAAGAAGATCGCACCTCGCCATAGCCAGGGGAATTCGCGCTCGGTGGATTCCGCGTCCTGGGAAATTCTGTAAGCGAGAAGAGTGGGTAAGTCGGGAATACAATCTCGCTTCGGTCCAAATCATCGCCTCATAGTTCTAATGGAATCGTAAGTCATAATGTCATTCCCTCGCTTGACCGGAATTCTGCTGCACCCGACTTCGCTGCCCTCGCGCGGCGGCGTTGGCGATTTCGGCCCGGCAGCGTATGAGTTCGCGGACTTCCTGGCATCCGCGCGACAGGGGTTATGGCAGGTACTCCCGCTGGGGCCGCCAGCGAAAGGAAATTCTCCCTACTCCTCGACTTCGGCGTTTGCGGGCAATCCTTTGCTGATCAGCCTGGAGCGCTTGGCCGAGCATGGTTGGATCGACGGCGCACGGCTGGACGGAGCCTCCGGTTCGGAAGGTGCCATCGATTACGAGCAGGTTCAGGAGTACAAACTGCCGCTGCTGATGGAGGCAGCTCGCAAGTTTCTGGATTCTGCTCACGAGACTGCCGGATCGCGCTTCGAACGGTTTCGCGGTGACAATGAGTGGTGGTTGGAAGACTTTGTTCTCTACGATGCCTTGCGGAATCGCCATCGCGAGCAATGCTGGAACGCGTGGCCGCTCGAACTGGCGCGTCGCGACCCGGCAGCGCTGCAAATTGCCCGCGGGGAACTAAGCTCGGAGATAGCGCTTCGCAGGGTCGTCCAGTTCTTTTTTTATGAGCAGTGGCGTGCGTTGCGTCTCTATTGCGCGCAAAAGTCCATTCGCGTGGTGGGCGATATTGCCATTTTTGTGGATTACGACAGCGCCGACGTGTGGGCAAATCAGGGATTGTTCCGCCTGAAAGACGACCTCGAGCCCGAGGCAGTTTCGGGCGTGCCTCCGGATGCGTTCAGCGCCACCGGGCAGCGTTGGGGAAATCCTCTATACGACTGGAACGCGATGCGCTCGCAGGGCTACAAGTGGTGGGTAGAGAGGTTGCGTTGGGCTGCGCAGACCTGCGACTTCATCCGCCTCGATCATTTTCGAGGTTTCGCGCAGTTCTGGGAGATTCCCGCCAGCGAACCCACGGCGATCAACGGTCGTTGGGTGGATGGCCCCAAGGACGAGCTGTTTAACAAGCTGCGCGAGGAATTAGGCGGCCTGCCATTCTTTGCTGAAGACCTGGGCTACATTACCTCGGAGGTTCACGAACTGCGCGAGCGCCTTCATATTCCTGGCATGGCGGTGCTGCAGTTTGGCTTTGGCGACCCCGGAGCGCATATGTATCTGCCGCATCGCCTTACTGCCGACCGTGTAATCTACACCGGCACTCACGACAATGACACCACTCTCGGTTGGTGGAAATCCAGCACAACCGAATTCGAACGCCGGGCTGCAAAGGAGTATGTTGGGCGTTGCGAAGACGGAATCAATTGGGCGTTCATCCGCGCGGCCCAGACTTCCGTGGCCAGCTTTTCCGTGGTTCCCGTGCAAGACGTGCTAGGGTTGGGCAGCGAAGCCCGCTTGAACACTCCGAGCGTAAAGGCCGGCAACTATCTCTGGCGATACCGGCCGGGCTCGCTAACCCGCGATTTGGCCGATCGCCTGGCGAGCCTGGCCGAAGTTACGGACCGGCTGCCGCTGCCCGTTTCAGTGCAATCGGGTCAAGACTTCGTTGCCTGAACGAATCATGAAGAAAAACGGCGAGCTGGGTGCATTCTCTCCATATCGCCTGTGGTCTCTATTGCCGCGGGTCGAGACCTCGCGTTTGCCTGATTTGCTGATGTTCGCGGCGGCCATCGCCATCTTCTACGGCGTTTTGGTCGTCGGGCGAACCTGGCTCGGGCCGTTTACACCCTCGGTTGAAATTTCGCAAAGCCCGCTGGCCCTTCCCGCTTATGCCGGCATGTCGCTGTTGCGAATAACGCTCGCATATGTTTTGAGCCTGGTGTTCACGCTGGTGTATGGCTACATCGCTGCCTACAACCCGAAGGCTGAGCGTTTCATGATTCCGCTTTTGGATGTCCTCCAATCCATCCCGGTGTTGAGCTTCCTGCCCGGGGTGATGCTGGCCATGGTCGCCCTATTTCCCAGCCGCCAGCTGGGCGTCGAATTGGGGGCAATCCTTCTCATTTTCACGGGGCAAGTCTGGAATATGGCGTTCAGTTTTTATGCATCCTTGAAAAGCATTCCGCGCGAGATGCGCGAAGCCGCCAAGATCTACGGCTTCAGTTGGTGGCAGCGTTTCACCGAGGTGGAATTACCTTTCGCCGCGATCGGGTTGGTATGGAACTCCATGATGTCAGTAGCGGGCGGCTGGTTCGCACTGATGGCTTGTGAGATGTTCGTGCTCGGCTCGCGCGATTTCCGGTTGCCCGGCCTTGGCTCTTATCTGCAAACCGCCGCCAGCGCCGGAGACACACGGTCGATTTTGTTGGGTGTCCTCACCATGATCGCGGTGATCGTGGTGCTCGATCAATTCGTTTGGCGGCCGGTGATCGCGTGGGCGGAGAAGTTCAAAGTCGAGCAAGTGGAAAGCGCGGACGTGCCGCATTCCTGGGTGCTTGATCTAATACAGCATTCACGCAGTCTGGCACAACTGCGACAAAAGGCCGTTTTCCCACTGCGTGAGTCTCTGATGTCGTATTTCTCTCGGCGGCACCGGGCAGAGCCAGCCCCCGAAGCCGGAACCCGTTGGAAGACTTGGCTGCTCGGGATTTTGGGTATCGCCGCATTGGGCCTCACCGGATACGCCGTGGTTCGGGTTGCCATTCTGCTCACTGGCCTCGATCATTCCGAGGTAGCTGAGTTGGGGCGAGGACTCGGCGCCACGTTTCTTCGCGTGATCGCAGCCCTGCTGATTGGCGCTGCCTGGACCATCCCCGTAGGCGTGAAGATTGGCTTCAGTCCGCGCCTGGCTCGCGTTGCCCAACCATTGGCTCAGATCGCTGCGTCTGTCCCGGCGAATGCATTTTTTCCTGTTATCCTGCTGATCCTGATTCGTCTGGGGGGCGGACTCGGCATCGGCTCCATCCTGCTGCTCTTGCTGGGAACCCAGTGGTACATTCTGTTCAACGTGATTGCTGGGGCAATGGCGATTCCTACCGACCTGAAGGAAGTCTGCTCGGTATGCCGTATCAATGGCGTGGAACGCTGGCGCAAGCTGATCCTTCCCGGGATCTTTCCATATCTCTTGACCGGCATGGTCACCGCATCGGGCGGCGCCTGGAATGCCAGTATCGTCGCCGAATATTTTCATTTCAAGGGGCAGACGTTTTCGACCATCGGCCTGGGCTCGACGATCAGCCGGGCGACTGACAGTGGAAACTTCGATCTGCTAATTGCCGCCACCATCGTGATGGCGGCCATGGTGGTCACGGTGAATCGCCTGGTGTGGCGGAGGCTTTATACGCTTGGAGAAACGCGCTTCCGGCTGGAGAGCTAAAAAAGCCGGGATCTTTTCGATCCCGGCTGCAGTTGGCTGGTCGCCCGGATAAACCTTTTCGATGGAGGACTAGCGTCCCCGCCCGTCTCGCGCGACGCTCGCGGAAGCTTACGCGCTCCTCCGCGGACGCACGGTCAAGTCCCGCACCTGAGTCAGGATGCTCGACATCTGCATCCCGTTCAACTGGTTCACGAACGGCAGCATCTCCGCGATAAACTGATCCTGCATCAGTTCACGGACTTCCTCCTGCCGGTTGCGCTCGCCTCCGCTGAGCAGGTCGGGTACGGTGACTTCGAGCGCCCGCGCCAGCCGTTCCAGCGATGAAAGGGTCGGAGTTGCCTTCTCGTTCTCGATCTTGGAAACGTAAGTTCGTGGCACCGACATACGCGCCGCCAGTTGCCGCTGGCTGAGCCCATTGCGTAATCGCATGGAGCGGATTGAGGCTGCCAAATGCAAATGCCCGCGGCCGTGGCCATTGGTTGGCATCATCTGCGGTGGGGGCGGAGCCGCGACGACTTCGGGCTCATCCTCATCTAACGATGCATGGCAACGGCGGCAAAGATCGTTACTGGTTCGGAATTGAACCAGCAGGCAGCGATCACAACGAACAACTTCCCTGGAATCTACTGGGGCAAGAGTGGTGGCCATCTAAGGTGTGGGAGGGCCAGAGCGGGCTTCTCCTGGAACCGAGTGAACCATACTTGATACGGTTCCCAACCTGCAGCGTAATCTGAGGTACGAGGCCTGTGGATGTCAAGCACAATCTGCGAAGCAGACTCGAAGTATCATAGAGGAGAAGCAAAATGAAACTCCGAGACATGCAGTTGTTTTTTCGATACCGCTTGGGAGCGCAGTGGAAGGGCACGGCTTCAGCCGTGCCGCCAAAGCCCGCCAATATTGGGGATTGGCCCCTGGGTTCGAAGTTGCGGCCACACCGCACGCAACCGGTGACTTAAGAAGTCAAGGAACAAGATGACGATTGATCGCGAGTCAGCCTGGTGTTTACTAACTGAGTTCACCCAGTCAGAAAGTTTGCGGAAACATGCCTTGTCAGTCGAGGCGTGCATGCGCGCGTACGCGCGAAAATTTGCGGCGGGTTCCGTGGAAGCAGAAGAGCTTTGGGGTGTCGTCGGTCTCCTTCACGACTTCGACTATGAGAAGTACCCCAGCCTCGACGACCATCCTTACAAAGGCAACGACATTCTGAAAGAGCGCGGTTACCCGGACGAAATTCGCCGCGCAATCATGTCTCACGCCGAATACACCGGCGTGACGCGGGACACCACAATGGAAAAAGCGCTCTTCGCCTGCGACGAATTGGCTGGATTCATCACCGCCGTCGCGTTGATCAAGCCAGGCAAATCGTTGGCAGAGGTTGACACCAAGTCAGTGCGAAAGAGGATGAAAGACAAAGCCTTCGCGCGCAAGGTGAATCGGGATGACATCGTGAACGGTGCCGCAGGACTCGGTGTTGACCTCGAAGAGCACATCACATTCTGCATCGAAGCGCTAAAACCGATCGCTGACCAGTTGGGGCTGGACGGAAGGGCGGAAAAGAGCGCCTAGAACACGTGGGGACAGCCGCCTCCGGCTGTCTGGCCGAGCGAAGCTCTGCTAGCGCGCGATCAGGTCGAATCATCGCAGCGCCTCCGCCACTTTCCCACTTGCAATCAATTCTGCAATCCGCGCAAAATCCTGATACATCACCCGATCCTTATCCATCGTCGGGCACACCGACCGAATCGCTGCATTTGCTGCCTGCCCGCGCTTGCTAGTCTTAAGTGGTGCTACAAAATCCAGCGCTTGTGCGGCAGCCATGGCCTCGATCGCCATGGCATTACGGGCGTTCTCAATGATCCGCTTCAGCTTCAGTGCCGCCGTCATTCCCATCGAGACGAAATCTTCCTTGTTGCCGGAGGTGGTGATCGAATCCACCGAGGCGGGATGTGCAAGGATCTTGTTCTCGCTCACCAGGGCCGCAGCCGTTACCTGCGGCATCATGAAGCCAGAATTCAACCCAGCACCGGCAGCCAGAAACGGCGGCAGGCCTTCATTCAGGGCCGGATTCACCAGTCGCTCTAGCCTTCGTTCCGAGATGCCGGCCAGCGCGCTTAGAGCAATTCCAAGAAAATCGAGCGCGAAGGCCACCGGTTCGCCGTGGAAGTTCCCGCCTGAGATGACATCGCCTTCGCCGTCTGCCTGCTTTGAGTTCTGGACGAAAACCAGAGGATTGTCTACTGCCGAATTGGTTTCAATCTCCATTACCTCACGGCAGTGGGCCAGCGTGTCACGAACCGCACCGTGTACCTGCGGGATGCACCGTAACGAGTAGGCATCTTGTACGCGGCTGCAATCACGATGCGACTCGCGAATCTGGCTCCCCTCCAGCATGCGCCGCAGGTTTTCCGCCGTCTTCAACTGACCAGCGTGCGGGCGCGCCCGGTGAATGCGTTCATCGAAGGCCGCATCCGTGCCACGCAAGGCGTCAAGCGTAAGTGCGGCAATCACATCGGCAGAATCCACCAGCGTTTCCGACGCCAGAACAGCCAGAATGCCGAGCGCCAGCATTCCTTGCGTTCCGTTGATCAGCGACACCGCTTCCTTGGCTTCGAGCACTGCCGGCTTGATTTGAGCTCGACGCAACGCTTCCGCTCCCAAGATGCGAACGCCCTTTTCGTCCAGGCACTCACCTTCGCCGATCAGAGCCAGCGCCAGATGGGCCAGCGGCGCCAAATCACCGCTCGCTCCTACGCTACCCTGCGACGGAACAAACGGGGTAACGCCGCGGTTCAGCATCTCGCAAAGTGCGTCAATGATCTCGGCACGCACGCCGGAAAATCCCTTGGAAAGCGAATTGGCGCGCAGCAACATCATGGCACGGACGTCGGTCGACGCCAGCGGTTCCCCCACGCCCACGGCATGCGATCGCACCAGGTTGACCTGCATCTGGCGAATCTGCTCACCCGCTATGCGCACATCACTCAGTTTGCCCACGCCTGTCGTGATCGCGTAGGAAACTGTGTTGCTCGCGACCAACGCGTCCACTACGGTGCGGGCCCGGCCCACCGCGGCTCGAGCGTCAGGATCCAGAAGCACGGGCCGGCGTTCAGCGGCGACTTCCCGCACCGCTTCCAAAGTCAGATCGTTGCCGTTGATGTGCAGTGCTTTCAAATGATTTCCTTCTTGTGTTTCAGGTCTATGGTCTCAGAACCCGGACCTCACCTGGTCCCGAGAGCCGAGCCCCACACCACTCATTTTCCCATCGCCGCCCGGAATGCATTCACGTACTTTTCAGGCAACGGTACTTTCTTCATTTCCGGGTCAACTACGATGTGCGTAGTGTCGCCCTCGGCCAGCAATGTCCCATCATCGGCGCGCACCAACTCATATTCGAATTGCACCAGAGACTCACGAATGTACTTCAAATGCGTGCGCACAATGACTTCATCGTCATAGCGTGCTGGACCCTTATAGCGACAGCGAGCGTCGATAACGGCGATGCCGCAGCCATCTTTTTGCTCCATGTCGCGATATGAAAAACCCAGTTGCCGCAAGAATTCGACCCTGCCAACTTCGAACCAAACAAAGTAATTGGCATGATAGACGACGCCCATCTGGTCCGTCTCAGCGTAGCGCACCCGCACGCGGGTCTCGCTGATCACGGGATGATGGTTTTCTCCTCGGCTCATTCGCCGTCCCAGCGCGGTTTGCGCTTCTCGAGAAACGACGAGATGCCTTCACGGAAATCCGCCGTGGCCCGGATTGCCGCATTCTCGCTCACCGCCAACCTTACCTGTGCATCAAGTGCGGGTTGCGCGTGCTCACTTAGCAGGCGCTTGGTGGACGCCAGCGAGGCTGGGCTATTCTCCATTAGTTGTATAGCCAGTTCCCGCGCCCGTTCGCGGAGTTTTTCCGCCGGCACGATCTCGTTGACCAAGCCGATGCGATACGCGTCCTCCGCCCCGATGATCCTGCCGGTCAGCAGAAGGTCTCGCGCATGTTTTTCTCCGACTTGACGCAGCAAAAAAATCGAGACGATCGCCGGCACGAATCCGATTCGTACTTCGGTGTACCCAAACTTGGCTTCCGGCACTGCGAGCGTGAAGTCACAGAGGGTAGCAAGCCCGCAGCCTCCGGCGACGGCTGCCCCGTTTACCGCCGCGATCGTCGGCTTGGGGAAGTCGTATAGTGACCGAAAAAGCTGGGCCATGACTTCGGAGTCTTCCACGTTTTGCTCCGGCGAGCGGCCCACGAGCGCCTTCAGGCTCTCCAGGTCCATGCCCGAGCAAAACGCTTTCCCGGCGCCGGTGAGAATCAGTACCCTCGCGGATGACTCGGCGACTTCGTTAAGCGCCGCGAGTAAGTCGTCGATCAATTCGTAACTGATCGCATTGCGCTTATCCGGACGATTGAGCGTGATGGTGGCAATACGCGAATCGTGCCCGAGATGAAGTGTTTTGTATTCCATTTCAATCTGCCGCCGAGGAATTTGTATACCGCGCCCCGATCTCTGACGTCGCCCGCAAGAGCACATCGAAAGGCTTGAGTGGCGGCAAAACCGCGCCACGCGCGGTCAGCGCTGCAATCACCGTCTCCGTAGCAACATTGCCAACCAGAGCATCCTGAGCGAAGGGACATCCACCCAAGCCGCCCAACGCCGAATCGAATCGCCGGCAGCCTGCATCATATGCTGCCGTAACTTTCTCGGCTGCCTGGTCGGGTCGGCTGTGCAAATGGACTCCGATCTCCAGATAGTCATACTTCGAAATTACCGCAGAAACCATTTCAGCGATCTGCAGCGGCCCGGCCATTCCCACTGTGTCCGCCAGTGAAATCATGCGTACGCCGATGGATTCGACCAGGTCGACTGCGTCGACGACTTCGCCCACATTCCACTGATCGCCGTAAGGGTTTCCGAACGCCATCGAGATATAGGCCACTGTATCAAGTCCAGCCTCTTCACCTTTGCCTTTAATTTTCTCCAGTTCATCGATGGCTTCTTCGAGCGTCTGGCGCTGATTGTTGCGCAAGAACGTCGGCGAAACCGAATAAGGGAAACCGAGGGTGCGCACCGCGTTGCTGTTGATGGCTCGCTGCGCGCCTTTTTCATTCACGACGATGCCAATAATCTCCACATCGTCGGGAGGATCGAGTTCCTTCAAAACCTCTTCCGAGTCGGCCATCTGCGGCACAGCTGTGGGAGATACGAAGGATGCGGCGTCAATGTGCTTGAATCCGGCGCTTATGAGCGCCCGTAAATACTCCCGCTTGATGTGCGTGGGGATTTGCCCGCGCAACCCCTGCCAGGCATCGCGCGGACATTCAACGAGTTTGACGGAGTCCCGCATCTCAAGACCCTTAGCCGCGGATTGACCCAGATTCTCACCGATATAGTTCCTATTGAAAAATCGTGGCCCTATCAGTGCACATCCGTATAAATCTGCGGCCGAAGAAGTTGACCTACGTTTGCAGCACCCCCACCTTGAACTCTGGCACATCCGGATTCAGCGACGCCGCTTCCAAAGCCAACGTGATCGCATCGCGCGTTTCGACGGGATCGATGATCTTGTCGATCCACAGCCGGGCCGCTCCATACCGCGGATCAGTTTGCTCGTCGTAAGTGCGTTTCGTCGCCTTGTAAAGCTCTTTCTTTTCCTCTTCGCCCAGCTTCTCCCCGCCACGTTCAAGTTGTTTGAGCTTGATCTCGACCAATACGCTCGCGGCGGATTCTCCGCTCATCACCGCATAGCGCGCGGTCGGCCAGGCAAATAGGAAACGTGGATCAAACGCCTTACCGCACATGGCGTAGTGTCCGGCTCCAAACGATCCACCAACGATTACCGTAACCTTTGGCACGACAGAATTCGAAACTGCGTTGACCATCTTCGCGCCTGCCTTGATGATTCCGCTCCACTCCGCGTCACGACCGACCATAAAGCCGTTCACGTCATGGAAGAAAACCAGCGGAATCAGGTTCTGATTGCAATCCATGATGAAGCGGGCAGCTTTCTCCGCGGATTCGGTGTAAATCACGCCGCCGAACTCGAGTCGCTTGTGGCCCTCGTGATCGGTGGCCTGCGCGTGCAGTTTTTGATTGGCGACAATTCCCACCGCAAATCCGCCGATGCGCGCATAGCCGCAAAGCAACGTCTTGCCGTATTCCGGCTTGTATTCGTCGAAGCGGCTGCCGTCTACGATGCGCGCAACAATTTCCTTCATATCGTATGGGCGTCCCGGAGAAGAATCGTAGATCCCGTAGATTTCTTCCGCTGCCAGTGCCGGGTCTTCGGGTTTCTTGCGGTCCCAGGGAGATTGCCTCCGGTAGCCCCACTTCTCTACGATCGCTCGAATCCGGGCCAGGCAGGCTTCGTCATTCGGCTCGCGGAAGTCCACCGTGCCGCTGATGGCCGAGTGCATAGCCGCTCCGCCCAACTCCTCAGCGGAAACTTTCTGTCCAATCGCAGCCTGCACCAGAGCTGGACCTGCGAGAAACAGTCCACTGCCGTCCGTCATCAATACGTGATCGCACATCACAGGAAGATATCCGCCGCCGGCCACACACATGCCCATGATGGCCGCTATTTGCGGAATGCCCATCGCCGACATCACTGCGTTGTTGCGGAAGACGCGTCCGAAATCATCGGTGTCAGGAAAAACGTCCTCTTGCAGCGGAAGAAAAACACCCGCGGAGTCGACCAAATACATGGTCGGGATGCGGTTTTCAATGGCGATGTTCTGCGCGCGGATGACCTTCTTGGAAGTCATGGGGAAAAATGCGCCGGCTTTTACCGTTGCATCATTCGCGATAATCATCACCAGCCTGGTGTGAATCCTCCCCAGCCCAGTGATCACCCCTGCCGCGGGTGCCCCACCCCACTCTTCATACATGTCATGCGCAGCGAAAGAGCCAATTTCAAAAAAAGAGCCGGGGTCGACCAGCAGGTTGATGCGCTCTCGCGCAATCAGGCGGCCCTTGCTGTGTTGGCTCTCGATTGCTTTCGATCCGCCGCCTTCCCGGATCTTTTCCTCTTCGTTGCGCACCTGGGAAACCATGTCAGCCAGAAAACGCATGTTCGCCTCAAAGCGCGGGGAAGTGGCATCCACGTGACTTTCGAGGACACTGGAGCTCGAGGGCGTACTGAATTCGTTTCGATCGGCCATGAAGAGAACAGAAGGGAACCACTTACGGTATAACAGCGGAGCCGCGCCACGCAAACGCAGGCCCGCTTTTTAGCATGTATTCTGCACGTGGATCTGTCGGGCGGCCTCGGCCACGGGTTCGTCGGCGACGGCGTCGACGAGCCCATAGCACAACGCATTCTGAGTATGGATCTTCTCAGCAGCCACAAACATCTCCAGCGCCTTTGCTTTCCCCACCAGGCGCGGCAACCGCTGCGTTCCACCCCAACCGGTGATCAGCCCCAGCGCTGCACCGCGATGTCCGAGAATCGCTCCCGGCGAAGCGATTCGTCTGTGACAAGCGAGCACAAGGTCGAGTCCACCGCCCATGCAGTACCCGGAGATCGCCGCGTACACGGGCGCGGGAAATTGTTCCACCGCGTTCATCAGCGTCTGGCCGATTCGGGAGAACTCGTAAGCCTGAGGTCCGGTCAAAGCCGCAATCTCTCTCAGATCAGCGCCAGCAGAGAAGAATCCCCGATTTCCCGTGATGATCAACGGCTCGGGTTTGCGCGCCAGGTCGTGAAGAGTGTCCGTCAACGCCAACACGCAAGCCTGCGTCAAACGATTCGTTCCGTCCTCGGACTGCAAACGCAAAACGCGGACGCCGTCATGATTCTCGAGATGAAAGAAACCAACCGTTAGCACTTAGCATTTGGTAGTTCGTCAGCGCTTGCCCCAGGGCCCTGCAGGGCTAACTGCCAAATGCCCAATGCTAAGTGCCTTTTTCTATCCACTGATCCAGCCGGCAGCCGTCTTCTTCCAGCAGAAAGCTTCCTGCGCCGAAGCACTCACCGAAGATGCGATGCGACTCAGGATCGCGAGCGGCGCGGGTAATCCATTGCTTTCCAACCTCATACTGGCTCGAGGTGAACCACTTCTGCGGCAACACCTCGACCAGTCCCGCTTGCAAATAGAAAATGTACAACGCGAATGCCGGATCATCGTTTTCTTTCGCAGGATAGCTCGTGGGGACAATCAGCTCATCAACCGCCTGCAATTCAATCGGGAAGTCAATCTTGTGCATGCCCGGCTCGAGTCCAAGTCGGACCTCGAAGTCCGCAACTGGGGCCGTCGCTGCATAAATTCGCTCTGCGGACTGCTTGAACCATCCAGCAATTTCGGTGAGATCGAAAGCCTTGAGCTGATCAGGATCGAAGCACGCCAGACGAATGCTCCGTCCCTCCGGGCACCAGATGCCCAGGTGCGAAGGCGGAACGAAGAACGGTCGGCAATACGTATTCAGAGCCAGACGCGGTCTGTCCGGCTCCTGCACCAGACCGAGCGAGACGACGTAGCCCAACGGACCCTCGCTGCCGTGATGGGTCCACGCGAAGCGCTGACCGGAGGCCGAACTCACTCGAGGAAAACTCTTCCAATACCAGGGAGTAGGTCCGATGGTGCGGGCGAGAATGTCGCGCAAACGGGAAGTGCTGATCTCAGTCATCAGCCGGCCGTCGGCACTGTGCGCGGCTTAATGTTGGCGCGGATGAATTGCACAATGGCGTCCATGGCAGTGCCCGGCTGGAAAATAGCGGCCACGCCAATTTCTTTCAGATGGGCAACGTCCTGATCGGGAATGATGCCGCCGACGACTACGATCACATCGTCCATCCTGTTTTGCTTAAGCAGATCCATCACGCGTGGGACGATCGCGTTGTGTGCGCCCGATAGAATGGACAGCCCGATCACGTTCACGTCCTCCTGGACCGCCGCGCTCACGATCATTTCCGGCGTCTGACGCAGGCCGGTATAGATGACTTCCATCCCGGCATCGCGCAGCGCGCGGGCGATCACCTTGGCGCCACGGTCGTGCCCGTCCAGCCCAGGCTTCGCGACCAGGACACGGATTTTGGAGTCTCCCATCGCTTCCATTTAACCACAGAGAGGCGGGGTGATCACAGTGAACGTTTTTTGCGCCCCTGAAGCCAATACCTCAGAGCCGCAAATGCCAGCACCGAATAAATGAAAACAATCACGATTCCACCAAGAGCGTACCGAACGGGAAGGCTCGGCAAGTAAACGCCGCTGCTAAAGCCATGTACACTACCGCTCAGGACGTAAACAACCATCATCCCGGGCAGGAAAATGTAATTGGGGACACTTGGCAAGGCGAAGGAGAAAACAGCGCTAGCGATAGTGACGGCAATCCCAATGAAAATGGCCTTCTGAAGCACGGTTCGTAGCGTCCTCTGCA
>Ga0206817_1029_pt1 | contig 43369 bp, 42 predicted proteins | sample Alteio_BWOrgCont_89_FD_152873 | JGI IMG/M metagenome (GOLD analysis project Ga0206817, IMG submission 152873) | Enriched cells from forest soil in Barre Woods Harvard Forest LTER site, Petersham, Massachusetts, United States -... | ecosystem: Environmental > Terrestrial > Soil > Temperate forest >...
GGCCCGGCTCAATCACTATGCCAAACCTGCAGATCATCGGGGAAGTGGTTTTAGAGGACTATGCTTACGAGACGATTCCGAAGAAACCCATCATCACGGGCAAGAAAATCTGGCGGCGGCCAGAAGGCCCGAAGTCGCAAGCGAAATAGTCTTCGCAACGATTACCCTTCGAGATCTTTGGACCTTCTCCAAAGCTGACGTGGCTGTCCGTGCTTTGGTAACTATTGTAATGTCGCGATTACACTCCTTGAGCCCTGCAACCCGGGTTTTGAGTGTAATGGCCTGATTTCATCCGTTGAGCCGCATTGGTCCACCTTCCGCTCCTGATCGTATATAGGGATTTCCCTAGTTGTGCAGACCCGAGTTAACCCTATGCCAAGTATGATCAAGCAGCAAAAGAAGGCTGCCTAGCGGCTTTGAAGGCTGCAAGTCTCACTCGTAACCAGCAGGTTGTTCCTAACGTGACCTTTCCCATCACAACACTTCACGATAGATTGTGATTGAGCAGACTTCGGGGGAGGGCTGTTCGACTTAACGTCCCGGGACTCGGTTGAGTTGGGGCGTTTTGTTTTGGCTTAGGTTCTTGCTCACGCCGTGGGACTCTCACGAAACGCGCGCTATCGCTGTTTTGTTCCAAACCAGATCGGTTGGTCAATTTTGGTCGCGTAAAACTCAAGGGTGGCCGAGGTAAAACTCGTGGCGAATGGAGCCGACGATTGAAAAGATTTCCGCGGTCACTCTGCGTGTTGCGAACATGATGGAGTCAGTTCGATTTTACAGAGATGTTCTGGGTATGGAGCTTCTATATGGTCGAGAAGACGCGGGTTTTTCGTCACTGCGCGCAAAAGACGCAAAATCGGCGATCCTCAATCTGGAACAGGGTGGCACGATGACTGGCTGGGGACGGGTAATCTTCCACGTGTCGAATGTGGATGCGTTATGGACTCATCTGAACGAGAGGGGATTTGATCCAGAAGTTCCACAAGACGCTTCCTGGGGAGAACGCTATTTCCACATGCTCGATCCAGACGGCCACCAGCTGTCCTTTGCTCGTCCGCTACAATGACTCGAGATAGTTGTGTTGGCGGATGAGGGCCGTATGGCAGTTTCAGTCGATATGCAACACACTGGAGATCCGAATATACAGGCAGAGGTTCGGGCGGTCGTCGAACATGTTCTGGCCGATAGGTCAGGGGACTGGCGGGTTTCGATCATGGGGTCTCGAGCGAACGACCGGTGGGAGTTGAAGATAACAGGGCCGAATGCATTCGAGCGGTCGTATACCCTGGAGGGTTCTGCCGGGGAGCATCGACCGGAGGCGATCCGGCTTATTTTGGGTAAGATGGTCCCGAGATGATCGCAGCGCGGGTTCGCAATCACGAAAAACGAAACATTAGAGTGGATCAGTTGCCAAAGCATTGCAGTGAAGAAGGGAAAGCCCGCCAATTTTGGCGGGCTTTGCGGCCTCATATGCTGACCAAGCCGACCGCGATCATGCCACCCTAGTGAAAGCGATTCGCGCTGGGCAGTTGAAAGCACAAGATATCGCTGCGGCATAATCACAAATCGGTCAGCGCTGTTGGCCAGCCTGGACAAGCCTTTCGTCGGCACCACCATCCCCAGGTGACGCTCAGCAGGGATGTATACTTTGTCCCGAAAAGGCCGCGCGCGTACCGCGCTAAAGGCCGAGTGATTTCGCGGAGGAGAGGATGACGATCGCGAAACTGGAAGGATTGCCTGAGTTTGATTTGGGCCGAAAGTCCGTTCCGTGGAAAACACGCCGCGCCGAGGGAAAGGCGTTGCGTGACGATGTTCCGCGCGAATCTCATACTGAGTGGAAGGCACCTAAGAACCGGCCTGATCCGGTCGCGACAGTATTGGCCAGCAACAAAGGGAGACAAGATCACCTTATTCCGCTCCGCATGGGCCGGATGGCCGCTTCGCCGTTCGCTTTTCTGCGCGGATCCGCCTGTGTCATGGCGGCTGACCTCTCCACAACTCCAATCAGCCGGATTCCCGTGGTGATGGACGGTGATGCGCACCTGAACAACTTTGGTATGTACGGTACCACAGCGGGAGGTTGTTTTCGACTTGAACGACTTCGACGAAGCCGTCATTGGGCCGTGGGAGTGGGACCTGAAAAGACTCGTTGCCAGCGTGAACGTCGCAGGACGACAGAATGGACTGAATCGCGGTGAACGGGCCACGGCTTTAAGGCGATGCGTGAAAGGCTATCGCTTCAATGCTCATCGACTGCAGGATATGGGAGCATTGGACATCTGGTACCTGCACGCCTATCCCGGAAGAGAAAACCCCATCGCCAAGGCAGACCCGAAATCGAAAGCCGTGTTCCGAAAGACCCTGGCCAAGGCAATGCACACCGACAACCGCGCATTGATGCCGAAGGTGGCGGACCGGAAGAGCAATGGATCATGGACGTTTCGCGATGATCCTCCCGTTCTAACCCGTGTTGACAAGGCAACCAAACAAAAAGTCATCGATGCACTCAACCGTTACTCACTCACGTTACCCCGTGAGCGTCGCGTCATGCTGGGCCACTATCATGTCGCCGATGTTGCGCACAGGGTCGTGGGGGTTGGTTCCGTCGGGAAACGTGCCTACCTGGCGCTTCTATTCGGGAATGGCGAACGAGACCCTCTATTTCTACAGGTCAAAGAGGCGATCGCACCCGCTCACCAGCCTTTTCTGCCTCCAGCGTTGGCGGAGTTTCGACATAACGGAAAACGAGTGGTTATGGGACAAAGAGCTCTGCAGGCATCCTCTGACCCCATGCTTGGTTATGCGGAAGATCGACGGACGAGACTTCTACATCAGACAAATGAAGAATCTCAAGGCTTCGATTCCGGTGGAGTGGTTGACGGGAGAATCCTTCAATTTCTACGCATGGGGGTGCGGTGTAATTCTGGCGCGCGCTCACGCACGGGTCGGCGACGTAGCACGTATTGCCGGTTACTGCGGAAACTCGCCCGTGCTGGATGAGTCTCTGGCGCGATGGGCAGAAGCCTACGGTGATCAGACCGAGGCGGACCATGAAGCCTTGCTCACCGCAATTCGTCGTGGTCAAATCAAGGCGGACGTTCAGTCGAGTGATGGAGAGTAGGGTGACCCGCGCAGTTAGAAGGTGATGCCGCCAGCGAGCCAGTAACACCTGCAAGTGCGACACGCGGACCTCGGACGGAGCGCTAGTCACTGACTGCGAAGCCATGCGGCCACGGCTCTCGGATCTTTCTTAAGGTTTCCACAAAGTAGGCTGACTGTCGGTCAAGAGAGTGGTCAGTTGTCGTTCCTTGGCCTGACGCTCGACACCCATTTGTGCCGGCCAGACAACAGTCCAACGATCTGTCAGCGCAGCTTCAGCAGCTCAAAACGGAATACATAAACGCCTTTGGTGCGGCCATCGCCAATGCCCTCACTTCGCTGCTGGAGGACGTGATCGGCAGTCGTCGGCTACCCGCGGTTCGAAAAGGCAGATGCGCTACCCGTGCACGAACCGTGCTCGTATGAGCGCGATTGAGGCCATTTGGGTTAACTTTGAACGAAGAGCAGATTCCCCAAGTTATTGAAAATAATAAAAACCAAGGTGCGAGATAGACGCTTTGGAAAGACTTTTTCTGCGCACAAGGCAGGTGCGCTACCAGGCTGCGCTACGCCCCGACATGACTAGCAGAATTGATTCTAAAGTACTTCCCAACTTCCTTCCACCTCGAAACCATTAATTTCGGCCTCGACCGTGCATATCGTTCTCATTGATGGTTGTGGCGCAGTGCACCATGCGGAACTCGTCCCATCTGATTTCAACAGTCCACCAGAGAACTTTGCCACTGCGTCCAAAGGTGGAAAGTGTCGGAGTCGGTACTTTACCTCGAATCGATGAGAAAGGCCACAGCTGTGCGACGTGCCTTGGCACATGGCAGGCGGCCGTCAAGTGTCATTTGGGTCGTCACGCAGTCGTGGGAAGTGGGCTCGCCCCGCTCTAGATGAAGCGTAGTTTTTGACCGCGATTTTCATGGCAGTGGAATTGCACGGACTCAGGATACGCATTGTCGTGATCTAAACTCTCGGAGTGAATTGCGCCGCACCCGTACGAGGTCCACAAAGAATCCAGAAAGGCTCTTATGTCGAAAAAAGTCGCGGACGTACTGTGGGAGATGCTTGCGAAGGCTGGAGTCAAGCGCTGTTATGGAATCGCCGGAGACGCACTGAATCCTGTGGTGGACGCACTACGCCGAAATGGCACAATCGAGTTTGTTCCTGTTCGTCATGAGGAATATGGAGCGTTTGCCGCGATCGCGGAGGCTTATTTCACGGGTAACCCGGTAGTGGTGTGCGGAACTGCCGGGCCGGGAGTTGTTCATTTGTTCAACGCACTCATGGACGCGCGGAAAGAAGGAGCTCCCATTATCGCGATCGCCGGGGATGTAGAGTCGAGCATTATTGACACGTCTGCGCTCGAGGAAATGAATCCGTACAAGTTTTTCGAGGCGGCTTCTCTCTATACCGCACGGCTGGTGAATCCGGAGCAGGCCCGCGCCGTCATCGGCACCGCTATCCGCACCGCTGTTCTGGAAAAGGGTCCCACCGTTCTTGCCATACCTGGCGATGTCGCGTCCGCCGACGCTCCAGACCAGCCCACCGACTTGACCATCGCAGCTCCAGCTGTCGTGAGACCTTCCGATACAGACCTCGAAAAATTGGTGAGGATGATCGACGAAGCGAAAACGGTGGCGATCTTTGGTGGGGACGGTTGCCGAGAGGGTCGAGACCAAGTGGTTGAATTGGCGCGCAAGCTCAAAGCCCCCGTCGGCTATGCCTTCCGCGGGAAGCAATGGCTAGAGCATGACAATCCTAATGCCGTTGGTATGACCGGGCTGATCGGTTATGGAGGAGCGTACAACGCAATTAATGAAGCCGACCTCTTGCTCATGCTGGGCACGGATTTCCCATTCTCCGAATTTCTTCCAGGCGCTAGTGTGAAAAAAGTTCAGATCGACAAGAACCCGAAGCACATCGGCCGCCGTACAGCGCTAGACCTCGGTCTTGTCGGCGACATCAAGTCGACGGTCAGTGCATTGCTTCCAGCCGTGAAAGCAAAGACGGATGGAACATTTCTTGCGAAGCAGCTTGCGCACACGGAATCCTTCCACCAACTGCTGCAGCACTATGTCGAGAAAGGTCCGGCGATAAAACCAATCCGCCCTGAATTCCTCGCCGCGACGCTCAGCGAGCTCGCTTCGGATGACGCAATGTTTTTTGCCGACACGGGCACGGCCTGTATCTGGCTTGCGAGACATATCCATGGTGGAAAAAACCGCAGGCTCTTTGGCTCATTCTCGTGGGCGTCTATGGCCAATGCCGCACCGAACGCGTTCGGATGTGCCCTGGCATATCCCGGCAGGCAGTGCATCGCGTTATGCGGGGATGGAGGCTTCACGATGCTGGGACTGGGCGATCTCCTGACGCAGGTGGAACGACGAACTCCCGTGGTTCAAGTCATTCTCAACAACGAGAAGTTCGACTTCGTCCATATCGAGCAACAGGAGGCCGGTTTTATTCCGTTTGGCGTGGAGTTCAAGAATCCAAATTTTGCGAAGGTTGCTGAGGCGATGGGCGCGAAAGGGATTCGTATCGAGGAACCCGAGGACGTTCGAGAAGGGCTGGCTGAAGCTCTTGCGTACAAGGATGGCCCCGTTGTTGTGGACGCAGTTGTGGATCCGTTCGCGCTTGCCATGCCGTCGCATTCACCATTCCACACCGTCAAGGGGTTCACCCTCAGCTTTGCCAAGCAAGTGCTGAGCGGCAGGCTGGATACGGTGATCAAGGAAATGGGGAGAAACGTGGGAATCGTCTGAGCACGTAGAAAGGATATCTTGGGCATGACCAAACCCATTCTGGTCGTAACCAGCCGTTATCCAAAAGACGTTGAAGACCGTATCGACCGCGATTACAACGCCCGGCGGAACCCGAACCAGCTTCCTTTCGACCAGCAGAAGCTGTTCTCCGCGGCCGAAGGAGCCGACGCCATCTTTATCACACCGGCAGACCGGTTGGACGCTGGGTTTTTCCAGAAGGTTTCGCCCACTGTAAAGATCATCGCCACTTACTCGGTGGGTTTTGAGCATATCGACCTGGAAGCCGCCGCCCGCAGGAAAATTCCGGTCGCTTATACCCCCGGTGTCAACAGCGAAGCAACGGCCGACATCGCAATGTTGCTTTTGCTGGGCGCTTCGCGTCGAGCTTACGAAGCTCAGGAACTGGTTCGAACAGGAGCCTGGAAGCCCCTGAGCCCCGACATGCTCTTGGGATGGCAAGTCGGTGGCAAAGTCCTCGGCATTTTGGGAATGGGGCGCGTGGGACAGGCCGTGGCGCGTCGAGCGCGGGGATTCGGAATGAAGATTCACTATTCCAACGCTTCGGAGTTATCTGCGGAAATCGTAGGCGATGCCATCTACCACGAGGATCCGTCGGATCTGCTTCGCGCAAGCGAGTTCTTGAGCCTGCACGCTCCGGAGACTCCTCAGACCCGCCATTTCTTGAACTCGAAAGCCATAAGCCTTCTGCCCCCCGGAGCTATCGTAGTGAACACGGCTCGCGGAGGATTGGTGGTCGACGACGACCTTATCGCTGCTCTCAAGAGCGGACGGGTCGCCGCTGCCGGACTCGACGTATTTGAAGGCGAGCCAAAGCTTGACCCGAAATATATTTCGCTGAAAAATACATTCCTATTGCCGCATATCGGCAGCGCCACGATTGAAACCCGTACCGCCATGGGCATGCTGGCCCTGGACAATGTAGGGGCGGTGCTGAACGGTAGGCCAGCGCCGACCCTCGTCCAGCCCTAGTCGCAGCTGGGAAATACGCGCTTGGTTGTGATAGTTTGGCGAAAACTTCGGTTAGACTCATTTGACCTGCCCAGCCAATTCTCAAAACGTGTAATGCTGTTCACAGCAGTTGACTTTCCGGTTGGGTCCTTCAACCGCCAGGAACGCCGATGGCGACGTCACATCGGGCCACTTCCCTGAGTTGGAGCTATACTTCCAACGGTCGCTGAATTCCGTGATCGGTCGGGTCCAGTGGGAGTTCCGGCGTTCGTGTCACGGGCTCGGAAATTTGCAGGCTTGCTGCTGCGCGATTTTGATGACGGTTCTACAAACAATGCGGGACAAAGCGGTGGTTGTCCGAATACGGGCACGACGCGTTTTCGTGTTGGGTACCGTGTTGGCCAGCTTGGTGCTCGTGGCGCTTCCCCGTGCCCTCGCGCTTGATCCGGACCGGCGGATCTCTCAGTATCGTCATACCGCCTGGCGGGTGCGCGACGGCGCCTTCGCGGGAACACCCTCTGCAATCACCCAAACAACCGACGGATACGTGTGGATTGGGACCCTTGCGGGATTAGTGCGCTTCGACGGGGTTCGCTTTGTACCCTTTGCTCCGCCTGCCGGAAAGCGTCTTCCCAACCCAGCCGTGACTTCACTTTTGGGAGCGACGGACGGGAGCCTGTGGATTGGAACAGCCTCCGGCTTGGCCCAGTGGAAAAACGGGGAATTGTTCACTTTCCCGGAGACAGCAAGCCGCGTGAACTCGATCTACGAGGATTATGACGGCACGATTTGGATAACACGTTCACGAACTGACGCCGGAGGCATCTGTAAGGTCGCGGTGTCTGTAGCGACGTGCTACGCACCGAAAGATGGCGTACCGCCCAATGCCAACGTATTGATCAAAGACAATCTCGGATATTTCCTGATTGGACACTCCACTGGGATTGTCCGATGGAAACCAGGTTCTTCCACCTCATACGATTTGCCGGGACTAAAGTCAAACCCAGGATTGGCTGGTATATCGGACCTCGCTCTCGCTCCTGACGGGTCGGTTTGGACGGGCCTCTGGCACCCCGGCCACGGGCTGGGTCTGGAACAATTAGTAAATAGTTCCTGGAAAACATTCATCACGCCGGCACTCGACGGCAGTAGGTTGAGTGTCAGCAGCTTGCGGTTGGACCGGCATAACGCATTGTGGATTGCTTCTTACGAAACCGGAATCTACCGGGTTTACGATGGCAACGTGGATCATTTTGCGGGCGCGGATGGTCTGTCGAGCGATTCCGTCGGGAGCCTTTTCGAAGACAGCGAAGGTAACTTATGGTTGACCACGACCGGCGGTGTCGATTGTTTCCGCGACATTCCAGTTGTCAGTTTCTCTGTACATGAGGGACTCGGTGCAGGCGAAAACGTCGGGTCCATACTTGCCACTCGTGACGGGACCGTCTGGATCGGTAACCATGGACAGCTGAATTTTGTGCGCGGGAACGTTGTTTCATCCATCGGCCCAAAGCAGGGGCTTCGCGGCGATCACGTCACCTCGCTGTTCGAAGATCACGCTGGCCGGCTTTGGGTGGGATTAGACAATGGATTATTTGTTTACGAGTACGGCAGGTTTACGCCCATCCTCCGACCCGACGGCGGTTCCGTGGGGATCGTTTTGGCGATGACCGAGGACATCGACCGCGATGTTTGGGCGTCAGTAATCCGAAATCCACCCGGACGCCCCACAAGATTGATCTGTTTTCGAGATGGCAGATTCGTCAAGGAGATTTCAGACCAAAGGCTAGACGTCGTTTCTCTGGCAGCCGATCCGCAGAGTGGATTCTGGTTAGGCTTGATTCAAGGCGGCCTGGCTCGATATCGAAACGATCAAGTGCAAGTCTTTCCCCTCAAGGACGCAAACGCGCGAGTTAGTCAGGTACTGGCAAATTCGGACGGTTCGGTGTTGGCGGCAACCAACCACGGCCTTGTGGAGCGGCGAGGTGATAGTCAGCGTACCCTCGATAACAACAATGGCTTGCCTTGTAACCGAATCTACGCGCTGGTTACTGACAGGCACTCCGATCTTTGGCTCTATGCCGAGTGCGGTCTGATTAAGATCAAGTCAGACGACCTGCAACGGTGGCGTGAACATCCCGAGTTAAAGGTAAAGTTCGATCTGTTCGATGCTTTCGACGGCGCCCTGTCCTATCTCCCTCCTTTTCGCCCGATTGCGACACGGTCAAACGACGGACGCTTGTGGTTCGCCAATGAGACTGTGGCTCAAATGATTGATCCGGATGGCCCGGTCAGAAACCCCATCCCGCCGCCCGTGCACATCGAAGATGTGGTCGCCGATCGAAAGACATATTTGCCTCAGAGCCGCGTTGGCCTTCCAGCCCTTACACGTGATCTCGAGATTGACTATACCGCTCTGAGCTTTGTCGTTCCTCAGAAGGTGCATTTCCAGTACAAGCTAGAAGGCTATGACCGCGATTGGCAGGATGCCGGAACTCGAAGGCAAGCTTTCTACAGCAACCTTTCACCACGCAACTACACCTTCCGCGTGAAAGCTTGCAACAACAGCGGCCTATGGAACGAAGCCGGCGCTAGTCTGGATTTCAACATAGCGCCAGCTTACTACCAAACAAGATGGTTCCTGGCGCTGTGCATCGCCGCAGTGTCAGCAGCGCTATACCTGGTTTATCTCTTCCGGCTAAGACACGCGACCCAGCAAGTGCGGGTGGGCCTGGAAACACGGCTGGGGGAGAGGGAACGGATAGCCCGCGACTTGCATGACACGCTGCTGCAAGGCGTCCAAGGACTGATCCTTAAGGTTCACGCCGGGCTAATACAAATACCAACCGAAGTGCCGGGTCGCAAGACCATAGAGAAAGCACTTGATTACGGCGATCAGGTCGTGGCGGAAGGCAGGGACCGTGTGCGGGACCTGCGCTCTACCGCCGGACTAAGCGATTTGTCATCAGCGTTCCAACGCGTGGCGGATGAAATGCAGCAAGAATCCTCAGCAAGCGTTAAAACCGTCGTTGACGGCAGGAAGCGGGAGTTGCACCCGGTGGTGTTGGAGGAGTCATATTCAATTGGGCGCGAGGCGCTGGTGAATGCCCTCAGCCATTCCGAAGGCCAGCATGTGGAAGTCGGAATCACATACGATCCGAAGCAGTTCCGCCTGCGGGTTCGCGATGACGGGCGGGGCATCGAATCGAAGATTCTGGAAAAAGGCAGCCGTGAAGGCCATTGGGGTCTGCTGGGGATGCGCGAACGCGCTCAGAAGATTGGTGGCCAGTTGGAGTTCTGGAGCCAACCCGGGACCGGAACTGAAGTTCAATTAACGGTTCCAGCAAAGACAGCGTATCGAAGTACCACAGCCAAGAGCAAAACTGCCTAGTTTTGCCGGGCTCCCGGCATCGATTGATGGACGCCGGTGACTGCGTAGCGTTCGTAGTTGACGATAAATCCGAGAGCTATTTCCGGTTCGGGATCGGCCAGCTTTTCCGGATACTGTGAGAATATAGGTTCGGGCAGCGTCAGCCCCTTTGCCGCCGCGGGCTTGACCACCTGCCGCGATGAATCCATCAGCAGATTGTGAATATCGACATCAAGGCGAAACTTCGCTACGGCCGCCAAAGGGGTGTAGTCTCCGGGTCCCAATTGAAGGAATATGTGCGAAACCACTGATAATCATCAGCGAGCTAGTTTGTACTATTCGGCTAAGAGTAAGTAGCGTGAATGGAAGTTGCATTTTGTCGCGGCTTTTCCTTCCCAACCCAGAGGTTCTCTCGCTCCGGGTAACCGAGCATTGCTCGTATTTGCTGCTTTACTTCATGTGACCATCTCTCCGGGTGAACTTGCCGAGGAGGAACTCCTGGGCCACGCTTGCGCCAATTCGTTCAGCGATGCCGATCGCGAAATTTCCGAACACCAGCCCGACACCACGATTGGATCTGGGATAGTAAAGGTTCGCGAGGCTGGATGAAGCTAGTACGCCGCCCAAGGTCGAGTAGTTTGGTTGCGATTCTCCTTTGTCGGTTCTTGCAACAAAAGTACTGAATACCGCGTGGCGAATTCGGGAACCGGTGGAACCAGTTCCCTGGTAGAAGTAGCGCGGGTCTTGGTGCAACAGGGAAGGTAGTATGGCACCTCCGATCATGATGTCAGAAAAACCATCGGCGGCAACTGCGCCAAAGCGCTTTCCATATGCTCCCCAGCCTTGGCCATAGTCCGGAGTATTTCCAGCTTGTTTGGCGCTGGCTACAAGGAAGACTCCCGCAGCCGTAACTGGATCTGTAGAGACCTTCAGAGCCAGCTTGAATTTCATCCCTGTCGTCAGCGGCGCAGGATCGCTCTCATAGGAAACGTAAAAGTTCGGGATGATTCCGAACACGCGCTGCTTTTCTTCGGCCTTGAACTGCTCGGTAGCAACCTCGACAGGGTCGTAATGAACATCGACAGTGGTGCGCTCGGTTGCAATTCGCAGCTGGATGCCGGTCACAATTTTGAACTGATCCGGATTCAATGTGATCGGGGGAGATACCCAGTCTGCAAAACCCTTGGCGCTGATGCTGAGCTGATAGGTAATGCCTGGTGTCACATCGTGAAACTCGAACATCCCGGTCTGGGTTGTCACGATCGTACGATGGGCATTATTTTCAACTTCTTTAAGAACGACCGTCGCGTCCGGGATCACATCGCCGTTAACATCTATGACGGTTCCCATGACGGTTGCGGTTCTCGATGCTGCTTGATTGTTCTGGCCTGAGGCCAGCGCCGAAAGGACTAACGCCACAGCGAGTGTGGCACCGAAATCAATACTTAAGTGTTTCAACCGTAGCCTCTCTACGTCTCACAGGAAGAGCAACGCAGATGCCAAACCGAGAAGCCCGCAATGTGCTGCGCTTCTGCACGCGATCGGTCTGGACATTCTTGTCGCTAGATTCGGCACTCAGGTTCGTATCTTTCGATAAAAGCAACTGGCATGCCAAATAGGCGACAAATGTTTTTGCTTCCAATCCTCTGAAGATGGCGGGGATCTTGTCGAGAGACTGATCGGCGCTGGTGTTGAAGTGTCGAAACTGTCAAGTGCCAGCGATGGTGTCTGCGAAGACAGTCCTTCCGATCAGAAAGGCTTCGATGTGTTGTAGCGAGACCTGTCGTCAAGCGTGAATTGAAGTGGCTGGGGAGATGTACGAAATGAATCCCTGGTTTTTCACCAGACACGGCATCGAAGCCATTCATTCTCCTCCATGTATGCGCCAGTAGTCCTTCTCGGGTTTGTTTGCGTCACGTTCGTGGCTAAAAAGCGAGGAGACGAATTCCAGTGTCCCAGTGCATAGCTCTAGCGCAAGTAAGATTACGGTTGCGAGCGCGAGCCACTCAGCCGCGTGGGATCCGAAAGCATGGTTCGTGAACCAGTTCATAAAAACATGCTCAATCGATCGCGAAAATGAGGAAGAAGCAGATAGAACTTCTGGTCTCTAGCGGAGTTGCATAAGCACACTGCGTTCGTGCCCCCGGCTGATTGGTGTTCTGTTTGGAAAGCCAAGCTGCAGCAAATCGAGTCTATAAGGCTAAAGTCGATGCCAGCCTTATAGACCGGAACATAGCAAGACTCTCCGCAACTCGATCTCCATTCTTCGGAACTACCTTTGCAATGCAAAGTGAGGGCCAACCAGGACTCACCCCATAAGCTCGGCAAGTGCCTTCGAGGGAATGAGCCTTCGAACAATATGTCGCAGACAAAGCCCAAGTTGTTTGGTCAAAAGACAAGATCTTGACAGCGAGGAGGAGAAGGTGAAGATGGGCTTGACGGCCAGACAAGGAAAACTCCCACCCAAAGCACTTTCGATTCACGATGACGGGTGCGGTATCGACCCGGAGGTTCTAGAAAAAGGCGGCGCGACGGTGATTGTGGGCCGTCTTCGTTAAGTTCCGGGATCGCCATAGCATCTGGAAGTCACCTGAAGTGCAGGTCAGCGAACTGACGAGGTTTGCGTCATCTTGGCCGAAGTTCCCAGGTCCATCTTCTGCCACGTACTGAAAAGCGCCAGGCCGACAGCGATCCCTATTGAAACTTCAAAGAATCGGTGAAGTGCGACCAACCGAGCACTGGTAGATCGCGGCACGAGCATGACAATCACAAGTGTAATACTGGCATATCGGAAAGCACTTCTCTCAATCCGCAGCGCTACGCACATCAACCCGATGGCGAAAATAGCTGCGCCACACGCCCAGACGCTTCCAGGGAAATAAATCTCCGTTGCTGCGCCAACAGCTGCTCCGACCGCTGTTCCCGCGACATATTGCATGGAAACTGGCAGTGCCGCGGTCAGTGTCGACTGGACGACTATTATCGCCGACGTGGGAGCCCAGTAGGCTTCTTGCAGGCGGAAGAGCCGGGCAATCAAGTAAGACGCAACTATCGCCACCGTTGTTAGAGCCACATGGGCTACCGACGGAGGACAATCCTTGGCAATGAACCATTCGCGGAGTTGCCCGTTCACGCCAGAATTCTTGACCATTGTCCTGAGCTCTAGCCTCTGGTAAAGATCATCAGTACGAATAGCAACGGAAGATAAATGATGGATGCCGCAAGTAGCCGCCGTGCCGAAGAGTTGGATCTGCGAAATACGAATTGTGCTCCGTAGTAAAGAAATCCCAGGCTCAGGGGAAAGGCTCCCATGCGGTACAAGGTGCTTGACGGAGCTCCAAAGGTGGGAAGCAGAGCTAAGGGCATCAACGCCAGCAATGGTAACAGGGTTTGCAAATGGACAAAACGCTCACGCGCATGGCCATCAGGCGGCAGCACTAAGTAACCCGCGCGATCGTAGTCGTCTCGGTACATCCAGGCGATGGCCATGAAGTGCGGAAACTGCCAGAGGAACAGCACGGCATACAGTGTCCAGGCTTCGAAGTTCAGTTTTCCTGACGCGCCCGCCCAGCCGATCAGGGGAGGCATGGCACCCGGAAAGGCTCCAACCAGAGTGCACAAAGGCGTTTTCCTTTTCAACGGAGTGTAGAAAAACAAGTAAGACAGCAAAGTTAAAGTGGTTAGCAGGCACGCCAACAGATTGACCGCCACCGCGAGGTACATGCTGCCCACCACCGACAATGCGATGCCGAACCAGAGGACTGGTGAGGGTTTCAGGCGGCCGGCAGCGAGCGGCCGCCGTGCCGTCCTGCGCATTTCACCATCGAAGTGTCGTTCGATGTGTTGATTCAAGGTGCCGGTGCCGCTGGCAACGAGCAATGTGCCCGCCAATGTGTGAATCATTAGCAGGAATGGAAAATCCCGCCAGGACGCTGCACGGCCCAAGTAGAACCCAGCGAAAGTCGTGATCACGATCAGAAAGTTGACTTCCGGCTTGGTTAGCGACCAGTAGTCGGACAAAAGGGTGGGACGGGCAACGTGACGGCTCTGGACGGCGGACATATCGAGCACCGCAATCATGGGCTCAGTGGCCATGCTTAGACAGCCTCCAGGCTCTCGCGAGTTCTCTGCGGCAACGCATCACGGCGCAAATCCGATTGCACCAAAGGGTCTTCCCGGGAACTCAAAGAGGAAAGCGACTTGGCGGTTAGAATAGTCCCGGCAACGAGGTAGACGACCGTGACGCAAGTCCACATCAAGGCGCCAGCGCACTGCTGATCTTCGAGAGCCGATAGGCCGAAAGGGTGCGAGGAGGAGAAGTACATGGCATAAACCACGCGGTCGCAAAACACAAGAAAGCCGGACAGGATGTCGCACGGCAGTGTGGCAAGAAAGAGGTACAAGATAATTGACAGCTCCGGCCACTTCGAGGCGCTCGGCCGGGGTTGAACGACGGGCCACCAGAAAAGAAGGCCAGTCGCAAAGAACGATGCGTGCTCCGCGAGATGCCAGCCTGCGGATTGAAGCCCTAGCGTAAATAGCGCCGGAATATGCCAGGCCACCAACGCCACCGCGGCGGCAAGCCAACAAAATGCAGGTTCGGCGAGTGCGCTCCGAAGCCGTTGTACCCGCGCCGATCGACACAGAGGGGCGATGACCGCTTGAACGAACTGTCGCGGGAGACCGTGCAGGAACGACATCAAGGGCGCACCCAGCCAGATCAACGGAGGAGCGATCGTCATGAGCAACAGGTGCTGGAGCATGTGGGCCGTCAGTAGTTCGTGATCGAGTGCAGCAAGAGGTGAAGCCACCGCGGCCCAAATCAGGGACATCCCGAGAAGAAAACTACTAGCCCGCCAAACCGGAATGACGTGCAAGGAGGTCGAACGAAGACGAAGCCACCCTCGCAGGTATAGCACCGCAGTGAAAGCGATGATTACCGCAAGTAGGGCCTGAGATCCGTAGGTGACGTGATGCGAATGTTGCATGGATCGGTCCTACGGTTGCCCGCCGGTCCCTCTCTCTCCGACATCCCGCACGACGGCGTCGCGCGAAGCATCGCGGGCGGGAGTTTGTCCCGCCGGATGCAACGTTTCAAGGAAAGCCACGAGCGCGGTGGTCTCGGCCGGACTCAGATTTTTACCGTAAGCAGGCATGTTGCCACCTCCCTGAATCACCTGGCGGATGAGTTGGTCCTGCGTGAGCCGCACTGCAACGCCGTCGAGAGCCGGACCTCTTTGCCCGCCGCTGTCCCCAAGCGAATGGCAGTTGCGGCACTGCTTCGCCTGGAAAACGAGCGCCCCTTGGCGCTCAAGTGCGGTGGTGCCATGCAGCAATCGCACTGGCACGGGATCACCACTCCACGCACTCATGTGCGGGCTCCACGGAGTGAACTCAGCCAGATGAGTAAAAGTGCCGAGGGTGATCGCAATCAACAACACGGTCAAAACTGCGATCGGGCGCCGCTTCCAACTCTTTTCTCCTTCACCCGAGAGAAATGGAAGGAGCAGCAATCCGACAATTACAACAACCGGCCCGACCAGCAGCGCTGGAGTTTCGAGCGATGGGGGAAGGAGCGAGAGCAAGGCATAGAGCCACAGAAAAAAGTAATCCGGTTTTGGCGCGGTCTGAATAATCGTCGGGTCCGGCTGGCCGGTCGGGCCGAATGGACCGAAGTAAAGCGCGCATGCGGCAACTGCAATAATGACGCACGCGGCAAAAAACATATCCTTCCACACGGCGTAGGGGAAGAATGGTGCACCATCCTTATTAGTTAGTTCGTGATACTCGCTAACGTAGGTTGCCCGTTTCACCACCCTTCCTGGCATCGGCCATTCGTTGATCCCGAGCTTCAACACCATCAAGAGATGAAGGCCTACGAACGCGATCAGCATTCCGGGAATCACGAAGACGTGTAGAGCGAAGAATCGGGACAGAGTTGCCCCTGCGATGATAGGGCCACCCAGCATCAATCTCACAATTAACGGACCCAGAATAGGAAGGCGGCTCGCGATTGACGCTCCGATCCCCAGTCCCCAATAGGCATCTTGATCGAAGCGCAGCACTTGGCCGCTGAAGGCCATGCCCAGCGTCATGAGCAATAGAAATACGCCCACGATCCAGGTGAGTTCTCGCGGAAACTTATAAGCTCCAAAGAGAACAACCTGCACCATGTGAATCAGAACAATCGCGAGCATGAAGTTTGAACCCCATCCGTGCATCGCGCGGATGAACCACCCTAGAGTCACGTCGTGGTTGAGAGCTTGGAGACTGCTCCACGCCTCTGCGGCCGAGGGAACGTAAATGAGAGCAAGAAGAATCCCAGTTACGATTTGCAGCATGAAGACGGTGAGCGCAGCGCTGCCAAACACGTACCACCAGCTGGCCGTCCTCCGCGGCACAGGATGTTCGACGGCTTCGCGGATCGGCGCAGCCAACTGCAATCGGCTGTCGAACCACTGTCCAATTTTGCCAATCATGATGCGCATGACGGTTTCTCTCCAGTCAGAGCTGCGATCGCTGCTCCCGGCGTGGGTAGCTCACCGGCCTGAATGTTGACCATGCCGTCCTGAACTTTGTACGGATATTCGAAAAGCCCTCGCTCGGGTGGTCCCGAGGCGCGCGAGCCGTCGCGGTAATATGCTCCGCCATGGCAAGGACACATGAACAAACCGGATTGCGAAAACCAGCGCACCGGGCACCCCAGGTGCGCGCAGTTGATGGCGAAGACCTGGAATTGATCGCCGGCGATGCGCCGTACCCAGCAGGCAGTGTCTACGGTTTTGCCATCGGTTGGCATCACGTACGGATTTCGAAATGTGGCCAGCCTCGTCTCACCCTCCGGAAAATCGCTGACTGGTCCGAGCAGCACCCAGCAGAGATAACCATTGCCGCGGCCCCGCGTAATCGAGGAAAGAAGAAATCCCGCCATCGGCACTGCCAATGCGGCTGCTACCAACCCATTGAGCAGAATGCCCATCTTCGTAAAGAATCCACGGCGAGAAAGTGTAGTTTCATTCGACATTGTTCAACTCCTAGTGCTGCGCGAAATTCGAAGCGGAATAAGGTTGGCCAGGGTTTGGCACGCGACGCGAAGCCAGCCAGGCAACAACGTCAGTGACTTCCTGGTCTGACATTGGTTTGCCGGGAACGTTGCCGCGCCAGTCGGGTGCTCCCAGTTCCGGCCGGCCAGCAATGACGATCGTCCGCAGCCCTTGATCGCTGACCAGCGCCAGAAAGGAATCGTTCGTTATGGCGCTGCCCTTCGGTCCGCCTTGGCCTTCTGGACCATGGCAGGATTTGCAGTACGTTCCGTATACAACTTCACCTTGCTGAGCGTTGGCCGTCGATTTCGGCACATAGGAGGGCGGATTGGCTCCGTTGAGGATTCCTGGACGGCTCCAGCGCGATCGGATTTCGTTGGTGATCACATCGACCTGCTTGTCCGTCAGCATTCCGCCGGAGCTTTGAGCAAAGGCTGGCATTGACGTGCCGGGCACGCCGTTGGCGATGATCTTGCGCATCGCCTTTTTATCCGCGATACCCGGATAAGCCGGATCGGCGAGCGCGATGGCCGCGCCACCTCGACCTTCCGAACCGTGGCACCCCGCGCAGTTTTGTGCGTACAGAGGGCCGAACTGCAAGACCTGGTTCGGCGCCTGAGTCTCGGAGCCTTTCTGTGGCTGTCCGTGTGGAGAGCTGCAACCCGATAGCAGGATCACGCCCAGGGCGACAAATGCGCAAAGATATCGAAATCGGTTCACGGGTGTTTCGCTCCGTTGTCTCGTGGTGAAATCAATCCCGGGGCTTCAACTCCAGCTCGCAGTGCGAACGAGACGTTCTCGCGCGTTGGCATGCGCGACTGCCTGATCACGACCAAGCCGGCGACAACTCCGAAGGCAACCTGCGAAGCCATAAACCAAAACCAGTCAATGCGGCTCGCGAGCAGAGGATTCAGCAGCCCCATCATCGTGTACAACAGCCCCGACCACAGCACAGGGGCGATCAGCCCCCCGAGAACGATGGGCCGCCGTGCAAACATAGGAAGCATCGCTCCATAGAGCACTCCTACGAGCACGGACACGATGCCGTGCAGAAGGACAGCGAGTGCAAAGCTATCGACATGAAACGAGTAAAGCTGTGCCGGCACGAGCCTGAGGGATTGTGCGTAGGCAGTTGCGGCGAGAAGATTAATGGGATACCAGATGCTTCCAGCCTTCAACACTCCATAGAGACAGGCCAAAAGGGCCATCGCAACGCTTCCGGCCAGTCCGCCTTTCAGACCAGCCGACATCGGATAGGTGTGGACGGGAAGCCACGCACGCAACTGATCTGCTGCGACCGGAACGCGCTCAACGACATGGCGCTCAGTCACGATTACGACATCTTCCGGAACTACCGGAACCGCTTCTTCATGCTGCTGCGGGAAAACTTCCCGGAACCAGCCAACGCTCCCCGCTACTGTGAGCACCGCGCCGAGGGCGCTCACTGACAAGCTGGTGACCAGACCCGCAAACAACAAAGCAAAGCCGACGGCCAAAACAAACGGCCAGGCTGTTGGCGCGGGAACTTCAATCTCGCGTGGAGCGCGAGACCTTTGGTCGAGTTGTTCGGCGGCCAACAGCGTTGCCATTTGTTCTCCTCAGCGCCCCAGAATGTAAACCACGGTGAAAACCACGATCCAAACGGCATCCACAAAGTGCCAGTACATGGAAAGCACGTCGACGCGGCGGGACTGGTCCGCGCCCACCCGGCCTGCCAGACCGAATGCAGCCACAATGCACATCATGACCAGACCTGCGGTTACGTGAAAGGCGTGCAGACCCACCAGCGAGTAGTAAGTAGTTCCGAAAAGGTTGGTCGAAATCGTCAGCCCGTGCTCGTAAATCAGACGATGCCATTCCTGGCCGGTGCCGTACAAGAAGAGGCCGCCGAGAAAGATCGTGGTCAACCACAACCCCAGAAACGTCCCTCGCTTGTCCCGCTCCAGAAACTTTCCAGCGAAGTGAATCGTGAGACTGCTGGACAACAAGCAAATCGTGTAAAAGATCGGGGTTTCAAGGACCTCGCGCGGACTCGGCCCCGTCAGACTTTTCCCCAAGTAAAAGAGATAGGCAACGACAAAGATGGTAAAGATCGCGGATTCGGCGATGATGAGACCGGCCATCGCCACCTTCCCGCGAGATGGCAGCTGCCAATCAGCGGCTGTGTTCGGAAATGAAGTTGTCACTGCCCTCATATGTTTTCGCCTTCACTCATAGCGGCTATCGGGGTCTTCCGGATGCTTCAGGTCCCACAAGGGGCGGCGGCTCGCGACCGTCGGAACTGTCGCAAAGTTATACGCAGGAGGCGGTGAACTGATAGACCATTCGAGAGTCCATGCGTCCCACGGGTCGTTACCGGCCCTGGCTCCCTTGAAATAAGAAATGATGAGGTTCGCGACGAACATGAGAATCGCGATTGCCTGAATGAACGCGCCGACGCTGATGAGCAGGTTTAGCGTGTCCCAGCCGCGGCCAGGCTCGTAGGTGTAGATACGGCGCGGCATACCCAACAGGCCGGGAATGTGCATGAGATCGAATGTCAGATGGAAACCGATCAGGAACAGCCAGAAATGCCACTTGCCGAGTGTTTCGTTTAACATTCTTCCGGTAATTTTTGGGTACCAGTAATAAATGGCGGCGAAGACGCCGAACACAACCCCGCCTACAAGCGTGTAGTGGAAGTGCGCGACAACGAAATACGACAACGTAAGCTGCGAAGCGAAGGCGGCGCTTCCCAACATGACGCCGGTCAGGCCGGCAATCAGGAATTGGAAGAGAAATCCGATGCTGAACAGCATCGGTACCTTAAACTGAATCCTTCCTCCCCACATCGTGCCGAGCCAATTGAAGATCTTAATTCCGGTAGGAACACCGACCGCCATCGTGGTAATCGTGAAAAAACTATTTGCGTACGAGTTCATTCCGACTGAGAACATGTGGTGCGCCCACACGCTCATGCTCACGAAGCCGATGCAGATAGTGGCCGCGACCATGACCGGATATCCGAAAATCGGTTTCCGTGAAAACACCGGAATGATTTCCGACATAAAAGCAAAGCAGGGAATAATGAGGATGTACACTTCCGGATGTCCAAATATCCAAAAGAAGTGCATCCACAACATGGCTGAGCCGCCAGCCTGCGTGTCGAAGAAATGACCGCCTAAATATCGATCGATGAGCAGCATGATCTGCGCCGCGGTCAGGGGCGAAATCGAGATCAGAACCATTCCCGACATGACCAGGTTGAGCCATGCCAGCAAAGGCATGCGGCTGAGATTCATGCCCGGACAGCGCATGCACAGAATAGTCGCAATAATATTGATGGCGGTTCCAATGCTTCCAAATCCAGAAACCAGCAGCGCCAGCGTCCAATAATCCGTGCTGTGGCCGGCCGAAAAGGCTCGTGCTGTTAGAGGCGCGTACGCCCACCATCCCACGTCGGGTGCGTTGCCCGCGCCGTAGAGCCCATTTGCGCCCACCAGGCTGAAGTAGAGAAGAAATCCGCCCAGTGCCGAAAGCCAGAAGCTGAAGGCATTCAGCCGGGGAAACGCCATGTCGCGGGCGCCAATCATTAGTGGCACAAGGTAGTTTGCAAAGCCAAACAGGATTGGCATGCCCATAAAGAAAACCATAGTTGTGCCATGCATGGTGAACAGTCGGTTGAAGACCTGCGGCGAAACAAAATGATTGTGCGGGAACATCAGCTGAATGCGGATGATGAGCGCTTCGACACCGGCCACAACCAGAAATAGCAGGGCGTAGAGAATATAGAGAACGCCCAAGCGCTTGTGGTCAACCGTGGTCACCCACTCATGGAGAGAGTCAACCCACGGTTTCTCTTCAATCTGGACGCCCGGAATCGTGATCGCACTCGATGACATATTAGCCTTCAACTTCCTCTAGCGAAGTGTCTCCATATAACTCACGACTGCATCTAGGTCGGAATCGGTTAATTTCATGGCCGGCATCAACGCGCCGGGCTTGATCGCGTCTGGGTTCTGAATCCAGAGACGGAGGTTTTCTGGTGTATTCGTTGCTGCACCGGAGGCGATTGTGACCCGGCTCATCAAGTGTGTGAGGTCGGGACCGAAGCGTCCGTTGGCAGCTGTTGCTCCCACGGCATGACAGTTCATGCAGGCATTGCTTTCGAAAACTCGCCTGCCGGTCGCTACGCTTGCGTCCTGAACTGCGGGCTGTTGCTGGCCACGGACCCAGGCAGCAAAATCGGCAGGACTATCTACCGAGACGCGTAACAGCATCTTGGCATGCTGAACCCCACAGTATTGCGCGCACTGACCAAGAAAGATTCCGGTGCGCAGTGGGTCCATCCACATTTCGTTCGGATGGTTGGGAATCAGGTCGGTCTTGCCCGCGAGTTCCGGGATCCAGAAGCTGTGGTCGGTGTCAGCAGAGAGCAAGGTCAAGAACGTAGGAGTCGGATTCGCGGGATCGCTGACCGGGATGTGCAGTTCGTTCGCTGTAACAACGCCCAGCTTCGGGTAGCGAAATTCCCACCAGTATTGGTGCCCGATGGCAGTGACCTCGACGGCGCCCGCGGGTTCGGGAGCATCCTGAACGGCATGGATTGCCCTCGCCGTAGCCAAGAACAACACGATGACGATGAGGATTGGAATGATCGTCCAAGCCAGCTCGATTTGGGTGCTTCCGTATACCTGGGCCGGTTCGCGTCCGGCATCCACAGCTCGCCCGCGGAATTTAATGATGGAATAGACCAGTAACGTAAACACGACGACAAAGATGATCCCGGTAATGGCAAGGACAAACACGGAGAGGTGAGTGACCATCTTCGCCGGCGTTGATGCAGGCGCAAAGATATTTGTGATACCGGTCGATGGATCTGCTAATGCGGCGGCTGCCGCCGTCGCCATGTACAAGAACAAGAGCGCGAGGATAAAAAGCGCGCTTAATTTAATCGAGTTTTGTTTGCGCTGCATTTGTGTTAGTCGCTCTCTTTTAATTCCTGCTAAAAATCAGTTAGCTGAAACGTAGACATTGCCGAGATCACGGATTCGTACCTCCCAGAGTCCGGTTTAGATCATCTCGGGTCAAGAGATAAGCCAGGCTTGCGTCGAGCAAACCTGCGCTTGCCTTCACCGCCTGGGCTCGCGACGCGTCGCGCTGGGACACCAATGTGATTCCTTGCTTAAATTGATCTTCTGAAAGGCGCGCATTTTCTTGCTGCGCGACAAGATACTCCTTCTTTACGTCCACCATCGCACGTGCCACATCGAGCCGGTTGTAAATCATTTGCACACGGGCTTCGACTTCGTCCTTCACACGCTGGAGGTTTTCTTCTGCTTCTGCTATTTCATCCCTGCGTTCTCGAACTAGCGCTTTGCGTTTGCCTGCATCGAAGGCATCGTAGCTCAGGTGGAAACCAAATGTGCCGAAGTTTCTAACCAGCAAGGGCACGTTGTTCTGATAGTCGTACCGGGCAAAAGCCGTGACATCGGGAATGTATTCCGCCTTTGCTGCGGTATGTGCGGCTCGCGCCTTAGCGAGGGTCTGCACCGCTTCTTTGACTTCAGGGTTATCGCTCAATGCGGTTTTCACCGACTCTTCGCGCGGCGGCACATCAAGTGCGACGTCCACATTCGGATCGAGGGCGAGTTTTGTATTCAGCGGCAATCCAAGCACATCGTTCAATTGGATGGTGAGATCAGCAATCTGCCTGTCGGTGGCAAGCAGTGTCTGCTTGGCTTCGAGTAGGGTGGCACTGCTTTCAACACGCGACACTTCCAGCAGCGATCCCCTCTTGACCTGCTCGTTGTTTTCAATCAGGTTTTCGCTGTCAGAGGTGATCTGCAGTTCAGCTGCCTGTTTCTGCAGTTGGCTGGTAAGGACGCGATAGTAGAGTTCTTGTACATGGAACACAACATCATTCGTGGCCTTTTGGAATGAAGCTTGCGAGGCTTTCAATTCTGAAGCTGCGATTTTATTGTTTGCGTGAATCTTGATGAGCTGTGTGATCGGCTGCGCCAGAGTTGTGCCACTGGTTTCGAATGTTTCTCGTCCCTGGGTAAGAAAAACGTTTGTGGCCGGAATGGCTGGACCGAAAGCCCCTGGTGGAACGTCGACACGCTGTACATCCGTAATATGAAGGGCGTAGGATTCATTGGTAAGGCTGGGGAAATAGCCGGATTTGGCAATGCGCCGGTTCTGCTCTTCTGCCGCGACTTGAAACGATGCGGCTTTCAAACCATGGTTAGCACGCGTAGCCAGATCAGTTGCTTCCTGCAACGTTAATTTGCGCTCTTGGGCCGCGGCCCCGCACGCCATTGCGAGTGCGCAGGCTGCCACCGAGGTCCACCGGCGGATCGCGTGGTTTCGGGTTAAGTTCATGCTTTCGACTCCTGATTTTCACTTAATTGCTGCTGAATGGCGGTGAGGTCGGCGTAGTTCAACGGAGCCTTTCGCATCAGCGCAACCAGCAGTAGAGCGGCCACGCAGGCCCAGGCCACCAGATAGAACCCGTCGATCAAGCTCAGTGTGTAGGCCTGAAGACGAAGACGTGCCGAGATGACCCCAACTGCCCGGCCCGTTGCTGCGACGAGGCCGGAAGATTTAGCAAACAGTCCCGCAGTCAACTGGCGGATGCTGGCATCCGTAATCCAGTTCCCGTTTTGAACGTGGAGGCCGAGGAGATTCGAGTGCAGCTTCTCTCGCTGCGCGATGAAGTGTCCCATAATCACTGCGCCCACGTTTCCGCCGAACAGGCGAATGGTATGAAAGAACGCGGAGAACGTCAGAATCCATTGCGGTTTCGATAATCCTCCTGAAAAAATCCCCTGTAAGACAATCGTTCCGACTAGACCGATGAACGCGAACGCTTGCCCAACACCCATCAGCAGTTCGGTCCGGTAATAGTTCGACGCCGACCATGCACTGGTTAAGTTCGCATTCAGGCAGGAAGCAAAAGCCATGCAGGCGAAACCAACAGCCATGAGTAGACGAGAATCCATTCTTGCCAGGAGCAGGAGTGCGGCCACAAAAGCGAAGAGAAGCAGAGGGGCGGCACTCCAAATTACGGCGGGCCCAATCTGATCAGCTTCGAAACCGTGGATAGCCAGCGACTGGGGCACCAGAATGATGGTGGCCACCAGACAGAAGCGAAAGAAGAAGAGCCCTATACCCAGCAGGATAGTGTTCCATTGCCGGATATAAGGCATGTCGACCAGGGGATTGGGACCCCGGAAACGCCGGATCAATGCGCTGAGGATAAGAAATGAGCCGCTAGCGATCAACGCAGTGAAAACACCCGAGCGCGACCAGTCGAGTCTTTCGCCTTGATCGAGGGCGGCGTATACCAGCGCGAATCCTGCGGAGGCATACAAGAAACCGGCAAAGCTTGGGGCAGCCCCACGCTTCTTGGCCACAGTGGACTTGGGAATTCCGTAATAAATGCAAAGCATCATGAGTGGCGTGATTAACGACGAATTCCAAAACATCCATTGCCACGAGAGATGTACCCTGTACCAGCCATAAAGTGATGGCGCAATGTTCACGGCGCCATCAACGAAGGTCGCGTATAGCGCTATCGTGAAGGGAAGGTACGGAAGCGGAATGTTGCGTAAAGCAAAGGTCAGGGTAAGCGGGTAGAACGTGCCTGATGTCAGTCCGGCCAGGACAACCGCCACGATGAGCAGGCTGTAGCTGTGAATGAGCGGGATGAACAGGCAAATCAGCGCAAACGAGGTCGCAGCAATGAACAAAATTCGGCGTGGGCCTAGCAGCCCGCCGAGATACACCGTAAACGGCCCGATAAATACCAGAGCAGCGTTGTAAGCAGTGCTGATCCAGGCGCCGTCATCGAAACTGATTCCGACGTGACCTTTAAGATCAGCCAGGCCAAGTGTGATCATGCGCCCGGTGAGCGTTACCAGGCCCGCGCCCATGATCACGCCGAGGATTCCGAGCAGCGGACTCTTCGAGAGCTGTTGTGGTATCGCCGCCGCAGTGGCTCTCGCGAGTTGGAATGGCGTGGGTCGAAGTGTGATCGTTGATGAAGCCATTGTTTGTCCAGTCCGGTTGGTTCCAATCAGTGCTTGGTGCGCACAGTGGCGATCACGGAAAGACCCGGCCGCAACGTAGTGGCGATCTCGGAATCGTCGAACGCGATCTTTACGGGGATTCTTTGCACAACTTTCGTGTAATTGCCGGTGGCATTGTCGGGTGGCAACAATGCGAATTGTGAGCCGCTGGCAGGTGCAATCTCGATGACTTTGCCGGCAAACAGTTTCCCCGGGTATTCGTCAATCCGGATCTCTGCAGTGTCTCCGACTTTGACATTGGTCAACTGCGTCTCGCGATAATTGGCTTGGACCCACTTAGTTTTGCTGACAAACGAAATCACTTGTGTTCCCGGAGACACCAATTGTCCGGGCCGGACCTGCCTTTCGCCCACGCTACCGTCGCCGGGGGCGGAAATCTTCGTATAGCCGAGGTTCACTTGCGTGACGGTAAGGGCAGCCTCTTTGGCATGCAGGTCGGCGATGAGTTGAAGCTCCTGCGAATTCAATACGTCAAGCCCGCGGCGTTCGGCGTCAGCGGCTGATTGGCTGCTGGAGAGCGCAGCTTTGGCTTGCTGCAATGATGCTTGACGGCCGGCGAGTTGCGCGCGTGAACGCTCCTCGTCGGCCACCACTTGCTCGAGTTTCTGCCGGGTCGTCGAGTTGGTTTCGATGAGGCTTTCCTGGCGACGACGCTCTGGAAGAGCGCGATCAATGTCGGCTTGGGCAGATTCAATTCCCGCTTGCGACGCCGAGATCTCGGCTTCGGCCCCGCTTACGCCTGCCAGCGCGCGGTCAACCTTAGCTTGTTGCAGTTGCTTCTGGCGACGATTGTTCTCGATCGCGGCTTTTGCGGCTTCCACTGCCGCGCTTGCCTGAGCGACCTGCGCGCGATAGTCGTCGTCGTCCAACTGAGCAATGAGGTCTCCTTGATGAACAGTCTGAAAGTCAGCTACTTCTACTCCCCTTACGATGCCTGCGACCTTAGTGCTCAGCGGTGTAACATCACCCCGAACGTAAGCATCGTCCGTAACCTGTTCGATGCGTCCGCCCTCCCAGGAATTCCAGTTTCGCGTGATGGTGTAGACGACCGCAGCAGCCAAAAGCACGACCAGCAACGGTGTTCCATACCTCTGCCAACTCGGTCTGGCCGGTGCGGCAGTGTGCTCAGGTTCAACCGGTCGCACGGGAGCAAGCGTCGGCTTCGCTGTCTCGGTTGTCGTAGAAATCGCGGCTTCTTGAGCCATTCTTTACCTCCTGCTGAAGTACAGAGTGAAGCGACGGTGGGCGCGAGGCCATCCTCAACGCATTCGTATACTGCACTCACGCTGCCAGACCGATTTCTCAGAATCGAAGGCTTTTTCCTCATGTGGCGCCCCAGCAAATCTGATTGTTGAGGCGGGCTTCTTGGCTTGTGACAAGGATTCGTCACGCCAAGCAGCAACAGCCCGGGCGTGCTTCGCGGTCAATTACGCTATCCGCCCACCCAGCACGACTTCCAATCCGGCTAGTGTCGACCAGTAACCGGTATGTCCGTCTTCTACAAATTCCTGCAAGATGTAACGGGCGCGTTCACCCGCACGTTCGAAACTATGCCGCCTGCGATGACGGCGCACCGCTTTGGGATTGCGCCAGACGATTTCCATCGCAGCCACACTCCTGAATCCAGTTATAGCGCCCAGCATGTTTTTCCTCCGGGTACGGCTCTCAATCGTTCTACGAGCCGTGTCCACGATGTGTAGTGTGGCAAATCGAAAATCCGCGCGCATCCCAAAATCCAGCGTTTTTTTGCTACCACGCATGTTGAAGATCCGCTACCTCGGTTTAGGGAACACCGAGTACACAATTTCAGGAAGAGTTCGACGACTTTCTTGGAGAAAGATCAACCAAAACGTGAGTGGCCCTTATGTTGCTCTCACTTTCCGTCGAGGTTTGCTACAGAGAGGATGGTGGAAACGTGAACGGGCAAGTTCAACGCAAGTGCGCCTACTCCGAATGCCTATGTGTTGTAAGCGAAGGAAAATTCTGCAGCGACTATTGCGCGGACGCTGATGATACCGGTGAAACCGAAATTCAATGCGATTGCAAACACGCTCCCTGTGCCCTCAACTGACTCACGCCGAGCTCCCATGGGACGAACACGTCCGCCAGGTTTCCTGAGGAACCATTGACGATGGCTCTCCCTGAGCGCCGCATCGTTGACATTCTGCTAACCGCGTTGTTCTTTGCCGGCGTGTGCGCCGCCACCTACTTTGCCCGGCGCATCATTCTGATCTTCGCTTTTGCCGTGCTGTTCGCCTACCTGATTAACCCCGCGGTCAAGTTCATGCAGCGGCACTCGTTGTTCTTCAGGAATTTGAGAGCGCCGGCAGTAGTAGAAGTCTATCTTGCTTTTATCATTGTGATTGCAGTGGCGGGTTATGAACTTGCCCCGGGTCTCGCCCGGAAAACCGTCATGGCTATCGATGAAGTGCCGGGTTTGCTGGAAGGCCTTTCGACAGGAGACATCGCGACGCAACTGGGAGAGAAATACGATTGGAGTGAGGAGCAGGAAGCCCGCCTCAGGGCATTCTTAGCCAGGCACAAAGAAAATATCCAAGACTTGGTCGGAAGTGTGGATCATTTCCTTTCCGACGGCGCGCAATGGCTGGGTTCGGCGCTTCTGATTCCCGTACTGGCGATCTTTTTTTTACGTGACGGTGACCACATCGCGAATATGCTTGTCCGGTTGTTCTTTTCTCCAAGGCGCCGCCCAGAAATTTATGCTCTAGCGAGCGAATTGCATGTCATGCTCACCAAATACGTAAGAGCGCAAGTACTCCTCTGCGGTTTTTCCTTCCTCTTCTACTTGTCCGCCATGATCCTTCTCCGGTTTCCGCACGCCTTCGCGTTGGGTATATTGGGAGGACTCTTGGAGTTCCTTCCCGCATTGGGTTGGATCACCACATTTGCCGCGATCGTCGGCGTCGGTGTTGTGAATCACCTGCACTGGATCTGGATGGCGGTATTGCTAGGGCTTTGGAGGGTGATTCAGGATTACTTCCTTGCGCCCCGCGTCATGGGAAGCCACCTGAAGATTCACCCTTTAGCCGCAATTTTCGCCTTGCTGGTCGGGGCCGAACTTGGTGGAATCGTAGGCATTTACCTTGCGGTGCCTTTGATGGCGTCGCTGCGAGTGATCTTGCGTGAGCGTCCTGGACAACGCCTGGAACCAAGTGTGGAGCGGCCCGAGTTTACGGAGACGACGACCGCCTGACCCCACTCGGAAGAGATCGGCCACAGTTATTCCGAGGGGCGATTAGCAAATGGAAGCTCCAGAGCAATACTGCTCGGGATGGAGAGTTCTACCTCGGTACCCGTACTTGCATTGCTGCAGATTTTGAGTAGCCCGCCGATTTTCGCTGCCCGCTCCCGGATGCCTGCCAATCCCCAGTGTCCCTCACGCCCCGTTTCTAGCACTTGGGGATCGACGCCACACCCGTTGTCCCGAATCCTCATGCGCAGCCCACTGTCGGCATATTCAAGGTCGACCTCAACCCGTGTCGCTCGAGAGTGACGAAACGCGTTGATGAGAGCCTCGCGGCCAATTCGATAGATCTCGTGCTGGATGCCCAAATGCAAAGCCCGCTCCTCTCCGATAACAGTGACCCGAAAGTCAACGTCGAATGGAACTGCGAGTTCGTGCTGAATGCCCGAAAAGGCCTGAACCAGGTCCAGAGGGGCAGTGTCATATAGGCGAAGGCCCTGAAGAGCTTTCCGGCCGTCCTCTATCCCTTGCTCCATAAGCTGAAGAATTCGATCCAGTCGCACTTTCACCGGCGAATCGGAAGGCACGCCATTCACAGTTGCACCAAGTTGCATCGAGGCGCTCAAGAAGTTCTGCAACAGCGTGTCATGGAGTTCCTGGGCAATTCGAGTGCGCTCTTCAAGACGCACGTTTTCTTGCCGAACCCGTTCTTCCTCCTGTTTACGCGATTCAATTTCCGTTGCGCTCACGTACCATCTTCTGACTCGGCCTTCCTCTACCAAGGGCTTGTACCGCCACAGGAACCAGCGGTAGATGCCGTCTTTTCCAAGCTGTCTTGCGTCAAGTTCAAACGGGTCACTCCCGGCAAGCCCACGCTCGCGCACGGCTCGCGCCGTCTCCACATCGCCGGGATGAATTGACCTGCCGATCACCTCCTTGGACCGAAACTCCTCAAGTGTCAGGCCTGTATATTCCCGAGCCGTCCGATTTGCGTATATCCACTTGCCGTCCGGTCCCAACACCACAATCAACTGGGGGACAAGATCAACAAGTTGCTGGAGTTCCTGTTCCGCACGCTTGCGCTCGGTGATATCGATCACCGTCCCCACGAACTCACCGAAATCGCCAGAGCGGTCGAGGACCGCATGGCCTACGACGTGAATGTCCCTGACCCCTTTGTCCGGATGAACGAGTCGGTACTCAAATTCGAAATCCGCCTTGTCGCGAATGGCTCTCTCGTACTGTTCCCGGACGGGAGCCTTGTCGTCTGGATGAAGGCGCTGAAAGAAGGTTTCGAATCGCGGTAGCGGCCCACGCGGGTCGAAACCCAGCACGCGATAGCACTCCTCCGACCAGTATCTAATGTCACCGGTCACAGGGTTCCAGGCCCAACTGCCGGTTTGGCTCAGCCTCTGGGCTTCCGACAAGTACGCCTCGCTTGTGCGAAGTTCCTCTTCTGCTCGTTTGATCGAGGTAACGTCAGTCGCCGCCCCTACAAACTCGCGGTTGCCGGATGCATCTTGTAATGCGTGGGCCACGGCGTGAACGTGCTTGATACTCCCGTCAGCCAGCAGCCAACGATAGGTATGCTCGAATTGTGTCGCCCCCGCAGAGGCACTCTCGATGACCTTCAGAAAGTCGGGCCGGTCCTCGGGATGGACGCACTGCGCCAATAAATCTATTGTTGGCTTCACCGCGTGGTCGTACCCGAAGATGCGATAGGTTTCCTCAGACCAGACAATCTCTCCGGTGTCGGGTTTCCACCCGAAGCTGCCTGTATGACTGAGGCTCTGAGCTTCGGCCAGGTAGGCTTGACGGCGCCGGAGTTCCTGAGTCAATAGCTCGTGCTCCGTAACGTCCATCGCAGTGCCAACGATTCTTTGCAGCGTGTCATCCTCGACTACGGGGGTACCCACACAGCGAATGTATCGGAGTTCACCGTTTGGTCGCACAATTCGCTTGGTGACATCGCAACCCAAAGCTTCCGCCACCATTTTCTTGATGAGCGATCTCATGAACTCGCGATCCTGCGGATGGATCAGGGCGAGGTATTCCTCAAGGCTGGGCCCTTCTTTCGCCGGATCAAGACCATATATGTGAAAAAGTTCGTGCGACCAGTAAGGGAAAAAACCCGCAGGGTCCAAAACCCAGCTACCCGTGTGGGCAAGGCGCTGCCCTTCGGCGAGATAGAACTCGTTACGCCGCAGACCTTCCTCGGCGCGCTTGCGATCTTCGATGTCGGTCGTGACCCCATACCACTTGACGATGTTTCCATCTTCATCTCGGAGCGGAGCTCCGCGGTCCAACTGCCAGCGATATTGCCCGTCCGAGCGGCGGGAACGCACCTCACTTTCGTGAGGCTTGCCGGTAGCAACCGCTTCCCTCCATTTACCGGCATGTCGCTCAAGATCATCAGGGTGAACTAGCGCTTGCCACCCAGATCCGGCCGTCTGTTCCTCCGATGACCCCGTGTACTCCAAAAATCGCTTGTTAACGTAAGAATTGGAGCCATCGGGCAGAGCACTCCACACGAGTGCCGGAATCGTATCGATCGCATCGCGAAGCTCTTTTTCACTCTTACGAAGGGCATCCTCTGCCCGCTTCGCGTCGTCGATATCAAGAGTAACTCCTATCCAATACAGGAGAGTTCCATCACTCGCCCGCAGGGGTTCAACCCTGCTGAGGAACCAGCGGTACCCGCCTTCGGCGTTTCGAGCTCGAAAACTCACTTCACCAGCACAGCCAGTACGCAAGCAGTGTGACCAGGCTCTACGCATCTCGGCGTGATCATCTGGATGCAGAAGGGGGAGATGGGAATCCCACTCTGCGCCCACGTCGACACCGAAACGGAGAGGATGGTCTTTCGGCAGACCGAGATAATCCGCATGTCGTTGATTCACAAACATAAGCGCGCCGGACGGACCTGCATACCAGGTATACGCCGGAATTACACTGAGAGTGGCTTGCAACTCTGCTTCAAGCGAGGTCTGTTGCTGAGTAACCTTGGGTTTGATCGCAGCTAAACTTTTCCCCATAACAGCTCCATGCACAAAGCCGTTTCGGACGCGCGAGTATTGGCAGCGAACTCAGCCAGCCCAGAAGTTTACACCTTTCACGGCAATTAATAGATGCGCGTCTAAAATTATAGATCCTTCTCGAAAGCTCGATAACTATCGAGGTGCGGTTTGTCAGATTGTTTCTAGTCACTTGGCAAACACTTGGCGCTCCTAAGTCATCGAGTAATTTGCTCGACGGCGTCCGGCTAAGTCTTCAACCAGTTCGTGTGAAAGGAAATGGAGGCCACCTTCCTCACGAGATCCGATTGGAGTTGAGCGTGCTTAAGTAGGTAAGCGGACTGGGCTTGTCATTTGAGAGGTTCCGTCGAGAGGAAAAGCGATGAGTACAGATTATGTTTTCTTGTGTGGTGTGATGTGGACGCAGTACGCTTCAGAGGATGCCGGCCAGGAACTGGTTCGGGCGTTACACTCAAAAGATCCGGAAGTGGTCTCACTCGCTTTCGCTCTTCTGGAAGCGACGCCGGCTGCGCCTCGACTATCAGTCCAGTAAAACTCCGAAAGCGGCCCGGCTTTGCCGCGGTCGCTACGCAACCTAAGAATCGCGGCTAGAACTGCTCTACGCTGATAACGGCGCTCATCCTGTGTTGCTCCCCTGGCTCCAGACTAACCGCAGAACCTAGAATGTTGCTGGCTTCAACACACAGAAACTGGCTCCATTCGCCATCCCCCAGGTCTCGCAAGGCTGCCGGGCCCTCGCGCCACGGATTCCACACCACGGTATTGAGTGAATTGCGCTTCCTAAGGCGAATTCGGCGGCGCATCACCTCGTCTAGAAGTTTGACCTCGCTAGCGGTGTTCAGGTACGCATTGTCAGTTTGCGCGCTAATCGCGACGTCCCCGTCCTGCGTCTTCTCCTTGTTTGAGTCGGTGTTGTCAAGGAAATGCACGTTATTGAGGCCCTGCAGGCGTACACGCCCAACATCCCCCACGCGGTTGTAGGTGTGCAGGGCTTCTTCGAAGCAGAAGGGTGTAGTGCCGGTATTGGTGCAGACAAGCTCCAAATTAAGCTCGGAACCAAACGTGACTTGATGCAGAAGGCGAAATTCCCCAGGCCACCATTGCCGGGTGTGCTCGTCATTTTCAGTAGACATGCTGACTGTAACCCCGGCTTCGCTTTCACCAATCGACTCAAGCTGCCAGATTTTCGTGCGTACAAATCCGTGCGCTGGAGCCTTGGAATCGTTTACCTTGGCTCGAAACCAAGGAAAGCAGATTGGGATTCCGCCCCGAATCGCTTGCCCTTCTTGCCAGCCCGATTTTGTGCTTACAAAGAGTAACTCGTCTTTGCCCGTAGGTTTCCAGGCGGTAACGTGGGCGCCATGCAGATACATCTCCCCCTGCCCGAAAGCGCCGTTGACTTGCACTCGTGGCAGACCCCCGTTGCCTTCGCACACTCTGACCAAGCCGGCGCTTCCGAACTTCCGGTCGAGTTCCGCAACTGCAAATGCTTCCTGCATCTTGAGACGGTCCTTTCAACAGCAAATTAGCAAGAACGAAGTGTCGGCTAGCCCCGACGGCTAGCGGCCTTAGGCATGCCCATCAGCTGAATGGCCCACTCCCATTCCGGAAGCCAGTTTCGACCACACCTGCCATCGCATTGGTAATCCATCATACGTCCCCCGCACTGTGGGCAGGTCAGATTGATGATTGCGGACATTAAGCTTGCCTGAGTATGCCCCGGTATCGTGTCGATGATCCTCATAGTTCCTCCCGCGTGAATCACAAGCTCCTCCCCGGAAACGATTTCGTATTGGCAAAGATGCGAGGTGCAGCCGAAGACTGCGCTTGTCGGTTAACTTGGCGCCGGTGTCCTTCTCTCAGGTCTCCGGGCTGGTTGGCTGCGGAGTTTTTGTGTCTGCCCTTACCGGCTGCGATCTCGCTGTGCCAGTGCTTGCAAGTGAGATACCAACGGTAAACGTACGGAGCCTCCGCTATCACACGGGGTTCCGAATGCTCGGGTCTCGTGTAGCCAACGATGTTGGCAAGCTTTTGGCACGTGACGAGGAGTGAGTTCACCGCGGCAGACTGCCACAGCCATCATTCGAGAATTGATCGGCTGTAATTACGTTTAAAATCCAACCTATCCAACAACGCCGTCTCACGTGCGCAATTGGCACTGCTGTTGCCTATGTGTGCAGGGGGGAACAAACTCCAGCCCGGAGGAATCGCTCTGCTCTTCGAGAAATGACGGAGGAAGCACGAGAACGGACATGCACTTCCCGAGTACTGAATGATTTTCCTTTTCTTTGTCGGCGGAATGTTCTGTTCCTTCTGCTTCGGCTTTGTCCTGTGTGTGCTGATTCAGGCGGAACCGCCGAGGATGGAGGTGCATTACGAGTTTTCCCGAGAGGACCTCGAATTTTTGGAGGAGGCGCGCATAAGTGATGAATAAAAATGGGCCACGCGAACGGTTCATTGATGTGGTTCGAATAGTGCGTGTCACCGCTGGCGGGCGGCTTGGCTTGCAACCTGCGTAGCAATGGAACCGCCCAAACTACCGATCTCAGCAGAGACCCCAGCCTCCGACCTTGCAAAGGCGGAGTGAATCAAACGAAAAGGATCAAGAAATTGGCTACGGCACAACAAATTGAAAATCCATCAGCAAACCTTTCTCCTGAGACTGAGACAAAGACTGGGGCTGACATTGTAGTAGAGACGCTGGAAGCCCACGGCGTGAACCACGTGTTTGGCGTTCCCGGAGCAAAGATAGACAAAGTTCTCGACAGACTTCGAGACTCCAGCATAAAAACTGTAGTCTGCCGCCACGAACAGAACGCTGCGTTTATCGCCGGTGGAATCGGGCGGATGACCGGGAAGGCAGGAGTTGCAATTGTCACCTCAGGCCCAGGGGTCTCGAATCTCACTACCGGCCTGGCCACCGCGAATACGGAGGGTGACCCCGTCGTTGCTCTGGGAGGCGCCGCGGCTGTTGCCGACCGCTTGAGGTCTCATCACCAAACGCTGGATTCGGTGGGCGTCTGCCGGCCGGTAACCAAGTACGCGGCAGAGATTGATTCTCCCGCGGCTACGGCGGAAGTGCTGTCCGCTGCGTTTCGGGCAGCCGAGGCTGACCGGCCCGGCGCGACATTTGTGAGCCTTCCGATGGACATCATGACCGCTGAGGCGCAATGCAAGACCATCCCGCTCTCGACATTCGTCGACCAGGGCCCCGCGGCCAAAACATCTCTTACTGAGGCGGCCCGTCTCATCAACTCCGCGAAATCCCCGGTGATTTTTCTGGGATTGATGGCAAGCAAGCCGAGATCTGCCGAGGCGATTCGTGATCTGTTGAGAACCACCGCGCTGCCAGTTGTTGGGACATTCCAGGCCGCTGGTGCAGTTTCGCAGGAGGAGTTCCCCCGCTTCGGTGGTCGCGTTGGGCAACTTGCCAATCAGCCGGCGGATGCTTTGCTGGACTCAGGCGATATCGTCATTACCATCGGCTATGTCGCCGTTGAATATTGGCCGGCCTTATGGAATAAGGGCAACAAAAGGCCGATCATTCACATTGACGCAACACCCGCCAACATCGAGAATGACTATTCTCCGGCTGTCGAGCTGATTGGGAATATTGAAGAGACACTCGACGCGCTGTCACCGCTCCTCCATCGTCCACGACTTGCTGCCGAATCTGCCGAATTGCTGCAGTTGATCGCTCAGGATCGAAAACGGCTGATGGCTGAGGCGGCGGCAAAGTCCGGCGTCCCGATTCATCCTTTACGACTGATCAGCGGGCTGCAGAAAATACTGACGCCGGATGTAACTGTGTGCTCGGACATGGGAAGCTTCAGCATGTATTTGTGCCGCTATCTCTTTAGCTTTCGCGCACGCCAGTTTCTAATCACCAACGGTCAACAGACGCTCGGTGTGGCCCTGCCCTGGGCCATCGCAGCTACCATAGTCCGTCCGCACGAGAAGGCGCTCTCCATCTCCGGCGATGGTGGGTTCTTATTCTCTGCAAATGAACTGGAGACAGCAGTTCGTCTGAATTCTCATCTGGTTCACATGATCTGGATCGATGGCCACTACGACATGGTGGGCACGCAAGAACGAATTAAGTACAACCGCACGTCGGGAGTCGATTTTGGTCCGGTGGATTACATCAAGTACGCCGAAGCCTTCGGCGCCACCGGCCTGCGAATTCAGCAGCCCGATGAAATTGCACCAACCCTGCGCAAAGCCTTCGATACGCCCGGCCCGGTGCTCGTTGGAGTACACGTCGACTATCGAGACAATGTCAAGCTGTTTGAAGATGTCCACGAGGGAGGTGTCCTGTAATTGCAGCAACGAATAACTGTTACCGGTTTACGAAAAGCGCTCGAAACTTCAGGAGTGGTAGCAGTCGACATTCCGACGGATTACAGCAAGAACGTGGAGATTGGCCAACGCATGATTCCCGAGGCCTGGGATTGAGAGGATGTCCATGAGCAATTCACCTGTGTCCGGCTCGCTCGCAATGGTCCAGCCAGCGTGGCACCACGTGTCAGGCAGCAACGATCATCGAGCGGGAGAGCTGTATCAAACCTCATTGATGTCCGCTTTGATGGCCGGGATTTACGAAGGTGAGGCGACATACAGGCAGATTCGGAAATACGGCGACTTCGGACTTGGCACATTCAATGAACTCGATGGTGAGATGGTCGGCTTTGACGGGACGTTCTATCAGCTTCGATCGGACGGGTCCGCTCGTCCCGTCACGAGCGACCAAAAGACGCCTTTCGCTGTGGTTACTTTTTTCCAGCCGCAGCAGGAGTTGCATGTGGTTGAGCAAATGACGAAGAGCGACCTCCTGGCGATGATTGAGAAGGCGACGGATGCCAACCTCTTCAACGCGGTGAGAGTCGACGGCATTTTCGATGAAGTCCACACACGAACCGTGCAACGTCAGGCGAGGCCGTTTCCTCCGCTCACAGAAGCAACGAAACATCAAGCGGAGAGAGTTTTCACTAACGTGGAGGGGACCTTGGCTGGATTTCGTTCTCCGACTTATGCGCAGGGTATCGGCGTGGCAGGGTTTCACCTGCACTTTCTGCGGCAAGATAAGCAGGCCGGAGGACACGCACTCGATTATCGGCTTCGCGCCGGAAAGGTGCAGATTTGCACAGTGCACGATCTCCGGGTCGAGTTACCTACGTCGACAGAGTTCCTTAAGACGAATTTCGAGGACCTGGCGCTGAACGAGAAAATCAAAGCGACGGAGGGATAAACCTGCGACCAAGCGTGTTCCCGTGAACATCATCGGCTATGCCGAGGCATTTGTCGCGAAAGCCAATGCCGCTGCGAACGGTCATTGATGTGGGTCAAATAGTGGGCGACCGCTGGCGGGAGTCTTGGCCAGCAACATGTGTAGCAATGGAACCGCCAAAACCAGGAGGACTGTCTTGAAGTTCAATCAGAGTTTCAGTTTGATCATTGCTTTGTGCCTGACGGCGTCAATGGCATGGGCCGATTCTTTGGAGTTGAAGAATGGGAGCTTGATTAATGGGAAGTTTATGGGCGGCACTGAGAGTGCGATCAGCTTCCAGGTAGGCTCGGAGGTGCGAAGCTACAACCTCGCGGACATCACTTCGCTCAAGTTTGATTCCGGAACAAGTGACGGGGGGCGGGCGCGGCGAATTCGCCTTCCAGCGAAGCTGGGATCGCCACGCAAGCGCCCGCGTACGTCACGATCCCGGCAGGAACGCGGATCTCGATCCGTACCATCGACAGCATCGATTCCACCAAGAACCATGTGGGCGATCGTTTTGAGGCGACCCTGGAAGAACCCCTTGCAGTCGACGGAAATGTAGTGGTTCCCAAAGACGCCGACGTCTACGGCCGGTTGGCTGAATCGAAAAAGTCGGGAACGTTTACCGGCCGATCAGAGCTTCAGCTGGAGCTGACGGGGATCGTCGTGAATGGGCAGACCGTGCCTCTGGCGACCGGGGAGTATGAGTTGTCCGGCAAGTCGCGCGGAGCGAGTACGGCAAAGAGAACGATCGGAGGAGCGGCGGTGGGATCGATCATTGGCGCCCTCGCCGGTGGTGGCAAAGGGGCTGGAATCGGAGCCGCCGTCGGCGGTGGAGTCGGCGCAGGGCGGAAATCATCACCAAGGGGGACCAGGTGAAAATTCCAAGAGAGACCCTGCTCGATTTCACGTTGCAGCAGGACCTGTCGGTCCCGAGACCGCGGGAATGACACTACACAGCCTTGAGGAGCAAATGAGAGGAGAATCATGCTTAAGCTAATGGGTTTGATCTGTATCGGTTTGATGACGTTGCCAGCAATTTGCCAGTCAGCGTCGAAATATGAAGTCGCCACGATCATGGAGGTCGAGCCTCATCAGGCTACAGGTGATGGTGCGACTCATGACGTCAGCTATGAGGTTTCCGTCAAAGTCGGCCGCACGATTTATGTCGTCCTTTATACGCCGCCGCTGGGCGCCACGGATGCGGTGAAGTACGCCGCCGGGCGGGAGCTACTGGTACTGGTGGGAGAAAAGACAATCACCTACAACGACATACTGGGCCAATCCCGAGACGTGGCGATTCTGAGGCGGAAATCCGCCGTACAGACCAAGCAGCCCAAGTAAGCTTCAGGATAACTTGGGAAGACTCGGCACCCGGAACTCAGCATTGTTGCTGGCCTCGTTGGCCTCTTCACCCGCGGATGATTTATCTCAAAGAGAATCCTCTGCTGAAGGAAGCTCTGAAGCCGGAGCAAATTTGTTACGCGAGCGCGCGCGGCACCGCCTCCTCCCAACGTCCCTGCGACTTCAAGATTAGTTCGACTACTTCGCGCGCGGCACCCCGCCCCCCCAGCCTGCGAGTGGTAAAGTGGCACACAGCCGCCAGATCAGGTGCTCCATCCGCTACGCACACTGCCAGTCCGGCTCGCCGGGCTAGAGGAATGTCCGGCAGATCATCGCCCAAATAAGCGACCTCGTCCTCGGTCACGCCCGCCTTTTGGGCGCACTCCTCGAACGCAGCGGTCTTCCGCTGCTGTCCCAGACACACAAAAGTGACCTTTAGTTCTTGAGCACGCTGAGCAACGGCTGGTGAATGTCGGCCAGTAATGAATCCTGTCTGGATCCCCATTGTGTGGGCGAGCGATAGCGCCTGGCCATCGTGGGCGTTGAAAACTTTCATTTCGGAGACGATCGGTTCTCCTGAACTGCCAGCGACGGTGGACGAGATCAAGCAGACGCCGCCCTCAGTCAGCGTACCGTCCACGTCCATCAGAAAGAGTTTGATCTTACGGGCGCGGGCCAACACTTCCGGCGACGCGATGTACGCAACATCAGCGTCAGTCATGGGCGGCGCTCCTAATCTGGCTTAAGGAAGAACCCAATCTTGTCATTGATGCTATGAGTAGACTCATTCACATGGCTCCGGTGATCATCGTTCCGCAATGCAATTCTAGAATCGGGCGCTTTCAGACATTAGTGGCGATTCGTGCCACTTGAAGCAAACGAGTAGTCGTTTGTTGATTGTTTGCCGATTGCTCATTGCGGTAGATGCAAACAAACCACCAAACTGCTACCTGCGACGCGCAAGTCGAGCCGTCGTTTCCCCTGTTACAGTTCTAGCTGCGGCCTGTGGTGGGGAGAAATCTTTCACAAGAGTAATGCGCCAAATCATTGGCACCAGCTAACCTTTCGTCCCGCCGATACACGCCGCTGTTGGTGCGATGTACTGCATAACGCGACATTTCCGTCACTGAGCAGAGTTCGGGTATGGAACCTTGCATGCCTGACTATTGGTAGATTCCACTCGAGGACTTGGAGAACATGAATCGAAAAACTATCCCCCCGTACCGCACGCTGGATTCTTATCTTCTGAAGGGTCTTCCCGCGCTTACGTTTTGGACCCTGCTGATTTTGTGCAGGGACGGAGCCTTAGCCCAGACTGCCAGTGTAACGACAGATACATCGTCCAGCATGCGCGCGACCCATCTTCTAGGTTTTCAAGGGGCCAAGAATAACGCTAAGGGGATGCTGTCGATTCAAGATAACGCTCTGCAGTTTCAAGACAGCGGGAAACCCGCTGTGCAGGTACAGGTAAAGATAGCTTCCGTCCAGGGCGTTTTTCTGGGCGAGCAGAGCAAGCAGGTCGGCGGCTTGCCGATGACCTTAGGCAAGACAGCGGCTCCCTACGGTGGCGGCCGAGTGGTTAGCCTCTTCGCACACAAAAATTACGACACTCTCACTCTGGAATACGTGGACGCGGATGGCGGTTTTCACGGAGCGATCTTTCAGCTCGAAAAAGGGCAAGCGGAGGTTTTCAGGAACGAACTGGTGACCAACGGTGCACATGTTAGCGAAACCGCGAACGAGCCTGCGAAGCGAAGCACGACGGAGGTGGTCTGTGAAAGCAACTAAACGAGTCTCAATGTTTGCACTTGCTGCGGCAATTGTGGCCATTGCCCTTGCAAGTCCCACTCAGCCTGCTGCTCAAACGGTGGCGGCAAAATCCTCGGCGGGAGACAACAGCTTTGGTGCTTCACGATGGAGCGTGCAAGTAGATAAGGTCGATCCCGGGGACGTAGCCGTTGCATCTTCCTTTCAAATCGCCATCTACGAAAGCCTGTTGGACGAATTAAGTAAGACGAAGCAATTTAAACAGGTGCTCCGCGATGGCGATCGCAATGCCGGCAGCGTTTCCGACCTGCTGATTCTCAAAACAACTGTCCAGCAATACACACCCGGGAGTGAGACTCGACGCGCGGTGACCACTGTGAGCGGAGCCACGAAGTTGACCGTCCGAAGCCAGCTGTGTACACGAGAGGGCACTGTCATTTCGGAACGCACAATCAACGGCAACGTCCGTTTCATGGGAAGCAACCTGCGGGCTACCCAGAAACTGGCTCACAATGTGGCCAAGGCCATCAAACAAGCATCTTTGCCGGAGCCTGCGCATGCGGCTCCGGTACAAAACGGACAAATCTGAACCAGAACCATGAGGATTGAAGAAAAAGAACCAAACATGTGGAGACAATGAATGGCAGCACCTGGCACCAAAGTTACAATTGCCCTAACGCTCGCTGCATTTTTCGCCATAACAGTTTTCGCAGTCGAGGCGAAAGGGCAGCAGGCTAATCCGGACAGTCAACCGGAACTTTCGACTCCCCTCGAACCTTTGCGTCCCGGGGTCGCCGAAAGCCAGCTTTTCGCAGAACTCGAAGCCCACAACCAGCTTCGGAAATCGGCACTGTTCGACTACACAGTCCTTAGAACTTATCAAGTCGTCGATCTTACGGGAAAGGTGCACGCCGAAGAGATCGGACAGATGGAGTTCCGCGCGCCCGACGAGAAGAGATTTTTACTGACTTCCGAGAGAGGGTCGGGAGTCATTCGCCGGATGGCGCTGAATCCGCTGATCACCAGTGAGATCGAAACTGCAGCCGGCAAGCAACACCACGATAGCTCTATCACACCTGCCAACTATTCCTTAGACTTGCTAGGTGAACAGCAGATCGGACCTTACCACTGTTTCGTGGCGCAGGCGGTTCCCAAGCGTAGGGACAAGTACCTGTTTGAAGGCAAGCTGTGGATCGATGTGGATGACTATGCCGTGGTCCGCATTGAAGGGCACCCTGCAAAGAAGCTCTCCTTCTGGATCGAGCGCGCCGATTTTGTGAGACAGTACCAGAAGATCGGTGGGTTTTGGCTTCCGCAAAGAGATCAGACTTTGGTCCAGGTTCGACTGTACGGCAAGAAGATTCTCACTATTGAACATCAGAATTATGTGCTGAACGCGTCTCGGAACCAGGGGCCTGCGCAACCCACCGGGCAGGCTCGTGCTCGAGCTATCGTTAGCGCGAATTAGTTTCGGTTTTGCCGCTCGGCCCGTAGGCAACAGGTATGCGAAGACGCAGATGTGGTAAGGGCAATTGGTCACTTGCCAAGCTCTCGTCACCCACTGCTCGGACTCGCGTGTACAAGCAACACGGCTGTCAATTCGGGGGCCGCAAGTTGACCTACCAAAGAGTCCTCAGCCTGAGCAAGGTGCGTTTGGAAGTTCATATGCTTCGACAACAGCCAGGCACTGGTAGCCGCCCTGCGGAACACGGGTTCGTGGATTCGACTGTGGTGAAAATTCTTTTGTCCTACGCTTTTGTCGCGAGGAGTTGCAGTGCTTCACAAGTGCGTGAACCCCGATTGCTCCGCACAGTTCCGGTACTTGCATCAGGGAAGGCTATTCGAAATAGAAATTCAATACCTCGAGACTGCAGATTCCGCAGGTCAGGGCAGGTTACGCAACGGCAAAGGCTATGTTGAGCGGTGCTGGCTGTGCGATCAATGCGCGACACACATAGCTCTGCGGTTTGACCCACGCCGGGGATTGGTAGTGGTGTCTTCACTCGGACGTGCAGAAGGAGTGATCACACTGTCAACTCCGCAATCAACGGCAAACGCCGCAACCGGAAGAACACGGGCCTTGATCCGGTCATTAGACATGAATCTAAGAATTTCGACTAACCGAAACGCAGCAGGCCAAAGAAACGCACGAGGGAGTGAGATAGCATGAGCGCAGTACTTCCAGTGGTGTATGTGGCGCGGCACGGCAATACCGCGTGGACCCAATCCGGCCAACATACCGGTCTTACCGACTTGCCTTTGACTCCGGACGGAGAGCGCAACGCCCGTCAGCTCGGGGAGCGGCTGAAAGGCATGACATTCGCAAAGGTATTCACCAGCCCATTGCAGCGCGCCGCCCGAACCTGTGAACTGTCCGGGTTTGGAGCTGGCGCCCAAACCGATCCTGACCTGGTGGAGTGGGACTACGGTAAATATGACGGACTGACCTCAGCCGAAATTCTCCGACAGCGCCCAGACTGGGACCTGTTCCGGGACGGAGGTCCCGGGGGCGAATCACCGGAGCAAGTCGGCGAGCGGGCGGACCGTGTGGTCAAGCGTATCCGCGAGGTTACGGGAGATGTCCTGCTCTTTACCAGCGGACATTTTATCCGCGTCTTGACCGCGCGCTGGCTGGGGCTTGGTCCTGGAGCTGGCGGACGGTACTTTCTCCTCAACCCGGCGAGCTTGAGCGCGCTCAGTTATGAGCACAATCTGTCGCGGCCCGTGATCCGACTCTGGAATGACGATCACCACGTCGCAGCATGAGTCTACGACATTTTTTCAGGCATCGGTGTTAATGGTTGAAACCTTACCTCCCAGAAATGACTCCAATCAGAAAGGTGACTGAATGAGCACAAAAAGTGTGGTGCGCCCAGATTCTGCGAAAGTTGTTCCGATGACAAAGAAGGCATTGGATGTTTCCGAGGTTCTCAAACAGTACCGGTCGTACCCCATTCCGTTTGTCGGAACCGAAGATGGGTTCTATGAAAGACACTTGGTGTTTGACCGTGCGATCGACCCAAAAGTGGCCAGTGCCAGGGAGCGCTTCGAGGCGTTCTCCAGTTCGGTGCGCGACATACTGGCGGAGCGCTGGGTACGAACCAAGCAAACCTACGAACAAAAGAATGCCAAGCGCATCTACTACCTTTCGATGGAATTTCTCATCGGGCGCTCGCTGGCCAACAACGTGACCAATCTCCTGCTCGATCCTCTCGTGCAGAAAGCGGTCCAGGAGAAAGGAATCGATTGGCTTGAACTGATCGAGCAAGAACCGGATGCCGGGCTGGGGAATGGAGGCCTGGGCCGCCTCGCCGCGTGCTTCCTCGACTCGATGGCTACCATGCAGCTCCCGGCAACCGGTTATGGCCTGCGCTACGAGTACGGCATGTTTCGGCAGTCATTCGTGAACGGTTGGCAGCAGGAAA
>Ga0206817_1054_pt1 | contig 42609 bp, 43 predicted proteins | sample Alteio_BWOrgCont_89_FD_152873 | JGI IMG/M metagenome (GOLD analysis project Ga0206817, IMG submission 152873) | Enriched cells from forest soil in Barre Woods Harvard Forest LTER site, Petersham, Massachusetts, United States -... | ecosystem: Environmental > Terrestrial > Soil > Temperate forest >...
TAGAGCTTATTTATGCAAGAGCGTATCATTCAATTCTTAAAAGAAAGTGGTGGGTATATCTCCGGTGAGGAGATTAGCCAACGGCTAAAGATGTCACGTGCGGCCATCTGGAAGCATATGCAGGAACTACGTGCCCAAGGCTATGAGATTGCGGCCGTTCCTCATCTAGGCTATCAGTTGGTCGCTGCCCCTGATAAGCTTCTAGGTTTTGAAGTACAAGCTGGTCTTGGCACCAAGATTATGGCTAAGAAAATCCATCTTTTCGACGCTGTAAGCTCAACCATGGATGAAGCTTTTCGTTTGGGCAATGAGAACTGTCCAGAAGGTACCGTGGTCTGTGCCGAATTTCAAACCAAAGGCCGCGGCCGTCTAGGCCGGGTATGGGCTTCACCGAAGGGAAAAGGATTATATTTCTCTATAGTCCTGCGCCCTAATCTTGCGCTGGCCCATCTACCTCAAATGACCTTAATGTCCGCCGTCGCCTTGGCTGAGGCCATCGAAGAGGTCAGTGGAGTAGAGCCCAGCATTAAATGGCCTAATGATATTTTATTAAACAATCAAAAGCTCGCCGGTATTCTCACTGAACTTCGCGCTGAATCAGATCAGGTGAGATTTGTGGTTTTAGGTATAGGTCTTAATATCAACTCGTCGGCTAATCAATTAGTACCAGCGGCCACGTCTTTAAAGATCGCGGCCAATCGCCCATTTAATCGCTGTGAGGTATTTCAAGCGATTTTGCGTTCACTGGAAAAAGGGTATCTGCGTCTGTTGGATCATGATTTTGCAGGAATCAGAAAAGAATGGAAAAAACGCTCAGCTACCTTGCAAAAGAAAGTGCGCATTACAGATTCTTCAGGGACCATCGAGGGTATAGCGGTTGATCTCGATCAAGATGGAGCTTTATTGATTCGTCAAGACAGTGGGGCCATTGTGAGAAAATCAGCCGGGGATGTCATTTTACTTCGATGAAGATGGATATTTTACAGAATGATCTAGAGCAATTAGAAGCGCAAGGGTTATACCGTTCTTTGAAACAAGTGGCCTCTGCTCAAGACCGCACGGTTATATTTAAAGGCCAAGAGGTCTTGAATTTTTCATCCAATGATTATTTGGGGCTGGCCAATGATGCGCAGCTTAAAAAAACAGCCATTCAGGCTATTGAGGAATACGGCCTAGGCAGCGGTGCCTCCCGCTTGATTTGCGGGAACATGATTCCGCATGAAAAATTAGAGGAAGAATTGGCTTTATTGAAACACGCCGAGGCAGCCTTGGTGTATAGCAGTGGCTACATGGCCAATTGCGGAATTATTCCAAGCTTGATGGACCGTCATGGCGTTATCCTTAGTGATAAGTTCAATCATGCCTCTATCATCGACGGTATTTTATTAAGCCGGGCAGAATTTTTGCGTTATCCCCATGTCGATATGCAGGTCTTGGAAGAAATGTTAAAGAAGATTCCCACCCAGAAAAGGAAATTAATTGTGACCGATTCCGTTTTTAGTATGGATGGTGATCGTGCTCTGCTTGAAGATATTGTGAGATTGGCTAAGCAGTATCAGGCCATGGTGATGGTGGATGAAGCTCATGGGTTTGGAGTATTGGGCAAGAACGGCGGAGGGTTAGTGGAAGAATTAGGATTATCCCACGAGATCGATATTCAAATGGGCACGCTTTCTAAAGCCGCTGGCTGTATGGGTGCTTATGTGGCAGGTAGTTCAATCTTAAGAAATTATTTGATTAACAAAAGCCGCAGTTTTATTTATACAACGGCCATGCCGCCCATGATGGCAGAGTCCGCACGCACAGCCTTAAAAATCATCACCCAAGAGCCTCAACGGCGAGAAAAATTGCTTAAGGCCGCAGAACAGCTACGTAGGGATCTTAAGACAATTGGTTTTGATACCATGAATTCAAGCACGCCCATTATTCCAATTTTAGTTAAGGACTCTCAGCAAGCCGTCACCATGTCCCAGCGTTTGTTAGAAAAAGGAATTTTAGTACAGGCCATCCGTCCGCCGACCGTTCCTCAAGGAACAGCTCGCCTGCGTCTGACCGTGACCGCAGCGCATACGCCCGAAGATTTGAATCAATTATTGGACGCTTTAAAAGGTTTATAAGTATGCCCTATTTTAAATCACAGCGAGGAGTTAATTGGTACTACGAAATAGCCGGGGTTGGAGAACCTGTCGTGATGATTCATGGTATGGGAGGTTCTGGACGTTTATGGCAGCACCAAAAAGAATTTTTGGAAACCGATTTTCAAGTGCTGACCATTGATTTGCCAGGGCATGGCCAAAGCAGCTGGATGCCGTTAAGCCTCACAGAGACCGCCCAGGAAATCCGTCAAATCATCACTCATCTGGGCCTTAGTCAATTTTCTATTCTTGCCTCATCCATGGGCGGCTTAATCGCCTTTGAGATTTATCGGATGATGCCTCATGAAGTGATGCGCATGAGTTTGGTAGGCTCCATTCCTAAATTCGCCCGCAGCCCGCATTATCCAGCTGGTCTTGATCTATTGAAGATCCGCACCATGAGTGCACAATTCGACGGGGACTATGGATTGATTTTGGATATTTTCTTTCGTTCGCTTTTTACCACGAAGGAGCGGCATAGTGAAGGTTTTAAATGGGTGAAGGAAATACGTTCCCAGATGCCCTTGCCGCAGCGAGAGGCGTTAAAGCATTGCCTGGATTTTTTAGAAAAGACAGACCTGCGTGATCGTCTGGCGTCCGTGATTTGCCCATTACAATTTATTACAGGTGCCGAAGATTATATTTGTCCGCGGGCTATTATGGATTGGGTGGCAGAACATACCTATAATGCGCGGTTTGATTTTATCGACGGGGCAGGGCATCTGCCTTTCTTAGTTGAGGTAAAAGAGTTCAACCGCTTGTTAGAGGACTTCTTGTTAAATTAAATTTTATGAATCAATCATTGAAAGTCCAACGTAGCTTTAGCAAATCATCTGGTCAGTATGATGAGTACTCGCAGCTGCATCGAAGTATTGCCAACGAGCTATTTTTATATATTCCTAAAAAACTCAATCCCCTGAAGGTGCTTGATATCGGCTGTGGCACAGGGTATCTAACAGGCCAACTTAAGACAAGATGGCCTCGAGCACGGATTGTTGGCCTTGATTTTTCTCCGGGGATGATTGAGAAAGCTCAATCCACATATCAAGGTATTGATTGGATCTTGGCTGATAACGCATCCCTGCCTTTTGTAGATCATCAATTTGATGTGGTGGTTTCTAATCTTTCGTATCAATGGGTTGAGGATTTGGTAAAGGCCTTTGCTGAAGTTCGTCGGGTACTTGCGCCTGGAGCTGTCTTTGCAGCGACCATTTTTGGCCAGCATACCTGTAGCGAACTGCTCGATCTTTTACAAGAAGTAGTAGGCATTAAAACCAAAAAGCTGCCAAGTCAAGCTGCGATCCAAGAAGCCATTGATCACAATGGTTTTAAGAATGTGGGAATACACACGGCGAAAAACAAAATCGAATTTGATAATTTATACGCATTGCTGGCATGGCTTAAAAACATTGGAGCGAATGCGCTTCCCTACGAGGGATTTTTAGGCAAGGATGCCTTAGCCAAGACGGCTGTAAAGTACCAAGAAGAATTTCCGTTGGGTAATGGGATCGCCGCCACCTTTGAAGTAATTTCGGTTTATGCCCAAAAATAGAACTATTTTTATTACAGCAACGGACACTGGTGTTGGTAAAACCGTTGTCACCTTATGTTTGGCCACCCTGCTTCGGGCGCGTGGTCGTACAGTTGGAATCATGAAACCCGTGCAATGCGCTGGCCATGATGCCAAATTATTAAAAGCTATCAATCCTTTTTATGCTCCAGAGCCATTATCACCACACCTAGCCTTTCGACGGGCCAAGATCAAATTTGATCAAAGCAAGATCCAGGAATGCCTAAAAAAGTTACAGCAAGATCATGATATTGTTTTAGTTGAAGGTGCGGGTGGCCTTATGGTGCCCATTACGGATGATTATTATAATGCGGATCTGATTAAGGATTTGAAAGCAGAGGTAATCATCGTTGCGCGTCTAGGACTTGGCACCATCAACCACACCTTATTGACCATTAATGAGCTAAAGAAAAGAAAATTGAAAATTCTAGGTATTATATTTTGCCAAACCAAGCCTGGCAAAAAAAGCCTGCCGGAGCTCACCAATCCCCAAGAAATAGAGAAATTATCAGGGGTCAAGATGCTGGGGATCATTCCTTATTTAAAAAGTTTCAAGGAAAGGTATTTGTTAGATCAGTGCAAAAACATCACTCTTTAAAACAATGGGATAAGCAATATGTCTGGCACCCCTTTACCCAGATGAAGGATTGGGATAGACAAGAGCCATTGGTGATTGATTCTGCCGACGGGATTTATCTTAAAAGTATCGATGGCGATGTTTACATGGATGGGGTGTCATCCCTGTGGGTGAATGTGCATGGGCATAGGCATCCTAAGATTGATACGGCCATCAAAAAGCAGATTGATAAGATTAGTCACTCCACTCTTTTGGGGCTCGCGAATATGCCATCCATAGAACTTGCCAAGCGTCTGGTTGAAATCGCACCCAAAGGTCTTTCAAAAGTCTTCTATTCCGACAATGGCTCAACCGCGGTGGAGATTGCCATTAAAATGGCGTATCAGTATTGGCAAAATATTGGTCAGACAAAAAAGACCAGCATTGTCCATTTAAGCAATTCTTATCACGGCGATACCTTGGGTTCTGTGAGCGTGGGAGGGATTGATTTATTCCACAAGGTGTACCGCAAACTGATTTTTAAAACCATTGCCTTAAAGGCTCACGGCTGGCCAGCCGTGGATGAGTTAGAGCAATTACTCAAAAAGAAAAGCGACAAGATTGCGGGCTTGGTGGTTGAGCCTTTGGTACAAGGTGCGGCAGGCATGCTGATGTGGCCGCATGGCGCGCTTAAAAAAATACGCGCTCTGACCAAAAAATATAATGTTCTACTAATAGTGGATGAAGTAGCCACAGGCTTTGGCCGTACGGGCAAGATGTTTGCCTGTGAGCATGAAGGGGTATCGCCAGATTTTTTATGCCTGGCCAAGGGAATCACCGGCGGATATTTGCCGTTAGCCGCCACCCTGACTACCCAAAAAGTTTTTGACGGCTTTCTTTTTGATTATAAAGAATACAAAACATTTTTCCATGGCCACACCTATACCGGCAATCCCTTAGCCTGTGCCGCGGCCCTGGCAAACTTAGATATTTTCCAAAAAGAGCGCACTTTGGAGAAATTAGACCCCAAGATAAATTACTTGGCCAAAAAGCTTAAAATGTTTTATAATCTGGGTTCTGTCGCCGAGGTCCGCCAACGGGGTTTCATGATAGGTATTGAGCTTAAAGGCCTTCCAGAACACCGCTTAGGCGCAAGGGTCTGTGAACGCATCCGTCAATATGGGGTGATTTTACGTCCCTTAGGCAATGTGGTGGTGCTGATGCCGCCATTAAGTATCTCGACGAAGGAAATCGACTTTTTAGTGCAAGCGACCTATAGGTCTATTGAAGAAACTTATGAAAAGTAATAACGGCACAACAGTTTATGTTGCCATGAGCGGCGGGGTGGATTCCTCGGTGGTGGCGGGTCTCATCAAAGATGCCGGCTATAACACCATTGGGGTGACCATGTGCTTTAACATCACGCATAATGATGGCAAGGCTTCCTGCTGCGGTATTGAAGGCATTGCCGATGCCAAGCGCGCCGCAGATATTTTGGATATTCCCCATTATGTATTTAATTTTGCCGCGGATATCAATGACTACATCATTGATAATTTCACCAATGAATATCTCAATGGCCGCACCCCCAATCCTTGCGTGCGCTGCAATCAGCATTTAAAATTCGGCACCCTTTATCAAAAAGTCAAAGCCCTAGGTGCTGAATATTTGGCCACCGGTCATTACGGTAAAATTGAATTGAATGCAGCCACGAATCAGCATGAACTAAAGAAAGCCATTGACCCTCGCAAAGACCAGTCCTATTTTCTTTACAGCATGAAAAAGGAAACCTTGCCGTCGGTGATGTTTCCCTTAGGTGGTTTGACCAAGGTCGAGGTGCGAGAACTCGCCCATAAATATAATTTGAATACCGCGGACAAACCTGAAAGCCAGGATATTTGTTTTGTGCCAGCTAGCGGCTATAAGAAATTTATTGAAAATCGCGTGGGTAGTGAGGCCATGAAACCAGGCCCCTTTATCGATGAAAATGGCAAGGTGATTGGCCAGCATAAGGGGTTGGCAAATTACACCATTGGCCAACGTGACAAGCTAGGATTGGCCTTGGGCTATCCGGTTTATGTTTATAAAATGGATCGTGCCAGCAACAGTGTGCACATTGGTAATTTAAGAAAGCTCTACTCCGGCGGGTTGGTCGCCAATGGCATGAATTGGGTGAGTGTTGAAATTCCTCAAGAAACCATAGAAGTCAATGCTAGAATCCGCTATAATTCTCCTGAAGTCAAAGCATATCTAACACCCATAGGACCTGATTCGGTTGAGGTGAAGTTTAAAGAACCGCAAAAATCAGTGACTCCTGGCCAGTCTGTAGTGTTTTACGACGGGGATGTGGTGTTAGGTGGGGCGACAATCGAAGAACCGATCGCCTGTCCCGACGAAGAAATTGCTTTAGCTGAAATTAAATAATTTACGGAGAAATCCCATGAAAATTTTTTTGTGGACCACCTTGGCAGCAATCATGCTTGCCGCACCTGTCTTTGCCCAGACGGTTAATCCAGACCGTTTGTATGAACAATCCCGCGGCTCTCAGTCGCCTGTAGAAGGGGTTTGGCATGTGTATGATCGTCAAGGCCATTTGCTCCGGGAAGAAAATTATCATAATTATCGCCTGGATGGCGAGATGAAGATTTTTTATCCCTCAGGGACATTAAAAGAATTATTGCATTATTCAGATGGCGAACGGGTAGGGGATGATAAGAGCTATTATGAAAATGGTGGGGTGGAAGTAGAATCTAATTATGATGATAATGATCTCAGTGGTCCTAGCACCGAGTATTATGATACCGGAGAGGTCAGGGCCCATATGCAGTATACCGACGGCAAGTTAGATGGTGAGAAAAATGTGCTTTATAAAAGTGGCATTATGAAACAAAGCATGTATTTTGTGGATGGCCTTTTGGATGGGACTGTTTCCACCTATAGTGAAGATGGTCAAATTGTGGCGGATGAACATTACATTCATGGTAATTTAGTAGGGCACAATGAGTATGGTGATAAAAATGTCTATGTGGCGAAGAATGATGTGGCTTCGGGTACAGTTGCCCCTACTTCTGATCATGAACCCACCCCTAATGACATGCCAACGAAATTAGGCGACAGCAGTTATGATAACCCTACATAAAAGGCAAAACCCACGGTGAACTTACCGTAGGTTTTGTAAGGGGATAGGCCTTAAGTTTGCTTTCGCTATCCTTTACTAACCCTCCCTTTAACTATCTCTAATATACACCTACTTTCTTTAAAATGCAAATTTTGGGACATCATTTAACATATTGATAATAATAAAGTTATGACTCTGCCAAAAAAATATTTTGAAATTGTGTTATCGGCTAAGAGTTTATGTAAGACCTACCGCGACAGTTCTAATAATGGCGTGATCAAGGCTCTTGATCATTTAGATCTTTCGGTGCGAGAAGGGGAAATATTAGGCATTTTAGGCCCCAATGGTGCTGGCAAAACCACCTGTTTAAACACGCTCTCTACCCTATTATTACCAGACTCAGGCGAAATTGAAATTTTTGGGGTGAAATCCATCCCTAAAAATTTCAATACCATCCGCCGTTGGATCAACATGTCCTCAGGCTATCCCAACTATGCGTTTAGCTTAACCGTTGAGGAAAATCTCAAATTTTACGGCCGGCTTTATGGCCTCAGTGGCCAGGCCTTGAGTGCCAAGGTTGATGAAGTAAGCACACTTTTTGAATTACGCCCCTATTTTAAGCGGCGTTTTGATGAACTCTCTTCAGGCACCAAGCAGCGTTTGTCCTTGGCCAAATCCTTGCTCAATGATCCTAAGATTTTATTTTTAGATGAACCAACCATCGGTCTTGATCCGGATGTGTCATTGCGCCTGCGCGATATTATTATAAATATTTTTCGTGAGCGTGGCACTACCGTGTTATTGACCAGTCATAACATGGATGAAGTAGAAAGCATGTGCGAGCGGGTGGCCTTTATCCAAAAAGGCAAGATCATCAATCTAGCCACGGTGGATGAGCTTAAACGCATGCATCACACGAATGACTTAGAAAAAATATTCATCGAATTAGCTCACCAAAAAGACGCTTCGTCAGTATCTCAAGAAATCACCGCGACAAAGAAAATAGAAATCCCCCAGGAAGGGGGCTGGCTTAATCGGGCCTTTGCCTTTACCTTTCGTTCTTATATTTTTGCCATCCGTAATTTGTTTGTGATGACGGATGTGTTTTTCTGGCCGATGATCAATCTATTGACCATAGGGCTTATGTCGAAGTTCATTCAGTTAGGGGCTAATACCTTTGGGTTCATTATCACCGGGGCCTTGGCTGCGGGTGTGTTGCAAATCGCCCAGCTGGATGTGGGCTATACGGTGCTTTATGAGCTATGGTCTAAAAGTGCCAAACATACGTTGCTTGCTCCCGTCGGCGTTTCCGAAGGGGTGGCAGGTACTTGGGTGATGGGTATTATACGCTCCAGCATTGCTTTCGTATTTTTAGCCGCAGCGGCTTCGTGGTTTTTTAATTTTCATCTGCCTAGTCCTATGACCACCTGTTGTTTTCTCCTTGGGCTTTTTGCCTGTGCGTTTATTTTAGGGATCTTGGTGAATATTTTGATTCTTTCCTTTGGGCAGAAGGTAGAGATCACGGCATGGATGTTCGCTCAATTATTTATGATTATCTGCGGCATGTATTATCCAGTGGATGTTTTGCCTAAATTTCTTCAATACATTGCCTTGGCCATTCCTATTACGCATTTCTTGGAATACTTCCGTCAGTCCTACGGCTTTAAAGCCCATACTCCATACCCTTTATTAACAGGTTTTGTGCTGACCATTCTCTATACTATTCTTTCCCTGCGCTTACTTGACCATGCCTACACGCGGGCGCGTCAAAAGGGTATTATTATTAGACTCTCAGAATAATTTTGCTTGTGGCATCCACGCTTAGCTTATAGAATAAGGCACGTAATAAATAGCCCCGCATGCCGTTAGCGGCAAAGCAGCGGGGTCCTAAAAGGAGAGCTATTTTATGGGTCGTTTACCTGAATTGATTTTAATATTAGCGATTTTCATTCTGCTGTTTGGTTCTCAAAAGCTGCCAGAGGTGGGTGCCGCGTTAGGCCGGGCCATCCGCGAATTCAAAAAGAACCTGAAAGAAACCGAAGACGAAATCAAAAAGCCTATCGAAACCACTTCGACGCCCAAGTAAGTGATTCTTCAATCCTTCTTTCAGTCGTTTATCAAGCATATCGAAGAAATGCGCTCACGGATCATCAAGTCCGTGGGCGCTTTCATTCTGGCCTTTTGCCTAAGTTATAATTTGGTGGGCAAGCTTATCCCCAAGATTATAGCACCCGCGGGCCATTTGATTTTTACCGCCCCCACCGAAGCCTTCTCTGCCTATATGACCGTGGGGGCTTTGTTAGCCTTGCTTATTGCATCTCCCTACATTGTTTATCAGATATGGGCTTTTATCGGAGGGGCATTAAGGCCTACAGAAAAAAAATTTGTTTATATTTTTGCGCCCCTTTCACTGGTGTTTTTTCTCTCGGGAGCGGCCTTTGCTTTTTTTATTGCGGTGCCGCGGGCATATCATTTTATGATGAGTTTCTCGTCAGATTATTTTGTGCCCATGGTGACGATCAAAAATTATCTAGGCTTCTTATGGCATATGGTACTGGCCTTTGGGGTAGCTTTTGAACTTCCCTTGATCTTGGCCTTCTTAGCGAAGATTGGCATTGCCTCACCGGAATATCTTCGCCAGATGCGCCGTCATGCGGTCATGATTATTTTAATTGTCGCGGCCTTGCTAGCACCACCAGATGTAATTTCCATGTTGATTTTAGCAGTGCCGTTGATTTTCTTGTATGAGTTGGGAATTGTATTTGTGCGGATCTTCTATGATCCTAAAGGAAGGACTAATTTGTAGAAACACAAAACCCTTTGAGTAATAAATCATCAAAGGGTTTTATGAAAATACTTAAAACAGTTATTTCTTCTTAGCTGTTTTCTTTTTTGCTTTTTTCTTGGTAGCCATGTGTAGCTCCTTTCTTGAATTAATTTGTTACTAAAATATTAACATTAAATCAGTTATATGCAAAAAATTTTTACTAATTTTTCATTATACGTGCACATTCCATTCTGTGCGCGTAAGTGTTTATTCTGCTCTTTTGTGATTGCGGTAGGCCAAGAACACCGACGAGAAGAATATGTAAAAGCCTTGATCAATGAGATGCAGATGCATCGCGGAAAAAATTTGCAAACTATTTATTTTGGCGGCGGCACCCCCAGTAGCTTAGATGAAAAACATTTTGATGAATTAATGAGTGAAATAAGAAAGAATTTTACGTTAAATAAAAATGTGGAGATTACGTTCGAAGCCAATCCAGAGAGCATCAATTTTCAAAAAGCGAAATTTTTAAAAAGCTTAGGATTTACCCGTGTTAGTTTAGGATTGCAATCAACCAAGGATCGTTTTTTAAAATTTCTAGGACGCAATCATGATGCGAGTTTAGGGCAGCGGGCGTACGAGGGTTTACGTGAAGCAGGTTTTGATAATATCAATGTAGATTTGATGTACGGTTTTCCAGGTGAAAGTGTAGATGAATTACGTGAAGATGTGCAGGCTATTGGTGGTCTTGGCAGTGAGCATCTGTCGTTGTATTCACTAACCATTGAGCCCAACAGCCGGTTTTTTATAACTCAAGTGAAACTCGATGATGAGGAGCGATTGGCCCAACAGTATTCACTGATAGCACCACTTCTATCCGCGCATGGTTTTGAGCAATATGAAATTAGCAATTTTTCTAAACCAGGTTTTCAGTCCGCGCATAATAAAAATTATTGGTTGGGCGGGGCGTATCTTGGTGTGGGAATGGGGGCGCATGGCTTTGATGGTCGCCGTCGTTCTTGGAATGTTTCGCAATTAAAGGAGTATTTACAGCGAGCCGACCGGCCGCAAGAGCTCATGGAAGATTACGAAGATTTGACTGATGAACAATTGTTGATGGAAAAGATTTTATTCGGTTTGCGTATGAACCAAGGGATTGATGCGGCATTGATTCCAGCCAATCGGCAAACCAAGATCAAAGAGTTTATGGCTGAAGGATTTTTGTTTCTCGAATCTCAATGCCTTAAGGTTACTGACAAGGGTCGACTGGTCTTAGATGAATTATCCAGCCGCTTGATATGATTCTGCAATACGTTTGGAGTGACTAAAAAGTTTAAGTAAGGATGCATTAAGCAGTTGACGGTACTTGTCATTCATCTTTAAGCCATTCATAATCCGTTGGGATTCTTTCAGACGGCTGTTAATGGCTTTCAAGGCATAGTTAAGACTGTCGCTTTTCACAAAGATTTTCTTCACGATTTCCAGATCGGTGAGTGTTTTGGTTTCCTGGCTAAAGATTTTTAAGAATTTTGCTCGCGGGGCACCTTTGAGTACGCTAAAAGCATGGGTGACCAGCAAAGTTTTTTTACCTTCCGCCAAATCACTCAGAATAGATTTACCGATATTATCTTCGGTCTCAAAAATTCCAATAATATCATCTTGAATTTGAAAGGCCTGACCAATGAGAATCCCAAAGCGGGATATCTTTTTAATTTCTTTTTTATCAGCCCCCGCCAGAATAGCCCCGGTGACCATGGGGCAGTCAAAGGTATAGCGTGCGGTTTTAAGAGTGTAATTCAGGAATACTTCTTCTTCATCCACATCTTCAAGGCGTTTAACGCCACTCACCGTATCAATAAACTCACCCATGGCGGTAAAGGCGGCCGTTTGGATAAAATACTTAAGGGCCTGCTCCTTGCGCTCAGAGGGTTCATCAATGGATAAAAAGGCATCAATGGCCAGGGCATAGACAATGTCGCCGGCAATGATTCCTAGATCAATGCCTAGTTTATCGGGGTCTTTGGATTTTACCGTGTGGTTTAAGATTTTATGCAAGGTGGGCTTGCCGCGCCGTAAATCCGAGCGGTCAATGATATCATCATGAATAAGCATGAAATTATGCAAAAATTCCATGCAGGTGGACGCATTGTAAAGCCGACGGGAAATCCTCTTAGATTCAGGTGCGTAGCCTTTGTAGGTTAAAATTAACAGCAGGGGACGAAGCCGCTTGCCTTCGCGCAGGGTAAATTCCCGGATGCTCTCGAAGAGTAGCGGAGAGACTAAATGTAACTTATAATCCTTTTTGACAGTGTCAAGAAAAGAAGCAAGGCTTAGGTCAATATTTTTTCTTATTTGGTCAATTTGCATAAGTTGCTAGTGTAACATAGCTCTTGATTTATCTCAAATATTCCTTAGAATGAAATAAAATTTTCTCATTCCCCAACGAAAGAGGTTTCTATGCGTATCTTAGGCATTTTGATGACCACCATGTTCTTATCAGTAGCCGCGCAAGCCGCCACCATTAATCTCACCGACGGACGTCAAGTTCAGGGAGATATTGTTAGTCAAGACAGTAAAAGTGTTCAGGTTAATGTTGATGGTGTGAGCATGACCTATTATGCTGATGAAATAAAAGACATTGATGGGCAGCCGTTGGGCTCCAATGCATCTGCATCAGCCAGTGCTCCGCAATCTGCAACGCCACCAGCCGCGATCCCTGCCGCTGTTCCCAACGAAACGGACAACACCACCAATCAAACAGCTGTTAATACTAGTGCAGGTGGCATTGATCCTGACAAGCGGGAGTTGATTCTGAAATTTATTAATGTCTTTGGCACGCGTCGGGCCTTGGAAAATAATTTTCAATTGATGTTGCAGCAAATTGAAAAAGATAAACCAGATGAAGCCGAGAAAATTCGTGACCGGGTGAAGGTGGATGAAATTATCGAACGCCTGCTGCCTATTTACGATAGAAATTTTACCAGCGATGATCTAAAGAGCTTCATTGCTTTTTATTCATCTCCGGAAGGCCGTAAATTAATTACGACCATTCCTGAATTGATGAAAGAAAGTGTGCAGGAATCAGTGAAGTACATGGAAGAAAAATTTCCAGAAGTGAAACAGGATCAGGCTCAATAATATTACGTAAGTCATTTAATACCAATTATTTATGATTTTATAGAGTTTTTTTTGATTGACCTTAGAATTTTTCTCTGCTATATTGATTCCGCTTTACAGTTTCCTCGATACAAAACACGCGAATGATAATTTAATCAAGTTTAAGGAGTGTCCATGATTGACCGTTATTCCCTCTCCAAGATGAGTCGTATTTGGTCTGATGAGCATAAGATGGAGATTATGCTTAAGATCGAAGTGTTAGCCTGCGAGTCCATGACCAAACTTGGGGTCATTCCTAAGGCTGCCATGGAAAAAATCCGCAAGAATGCTAAATTCGATTTGGAAGAGGTTCGTCGTCTAGAAGAACGCACCAAGCATGATGTGGTGGCGTTCATTCAAAGCGTTGGTCAAAGCTTAGGACCAGAAGCCCAATACTTGCATATGGGTTTGACCTCCTCAGATTTGTTAGATACCTCGCTTTCTTTTCAGTGTGCCGAAGCTGGCGAAATCCTCATCAACGATGTTAAAAAATTATTGGCTGCTCTCAAAGATAAAGCCAAGAAATATAAAGATGCGGTTTGCATTGCCCGTACTCATGGCGTGCATGCTGAACCAACCACCTTTGGTTTAAAGATGGCCATTTGGTTTGATGAAATGAATCGTAATTTAGTCCGTTTGCAAGCTGCCACCGACGGCATGAAGTATGGTAAATTATCTGGAGCGGTTGGGACTTATGCGAATATCGATCCTGCCGTTGAAGAATATGTTTGCCAGCAGTTGAATTTAAAGCCTGCCAATGTGGCCACCCAGATCATTCAGCGTGATCCACATGCGCATTTTGTGATGACCTTGGCCATCATCGGTTGTTCATTAGAGAAATTTGCCACGGAAATCCGTGCCTTGCAAAAAACCGAATTGTTGGAAGTTGAAGAACCATTCTTCAAGGGGCAAATTGGTTCCTCCGCGATGCCGCATAAGCGTAATCCAGTAACCTGCGAACGTATTTGTGGTTTGGCCCGTATCCTGCGCGCCAATTCCATTGTGGCCATGGAGAATATGAATCTCTGGCATGAGCGTGATATCAGCCATTCTTCCGCCGAGCGCGTGATTTTGCCAGATTCAACCATTGCCTTAAACTACATGTTGAATAAATTCATCCCCATCATCGAAGGCTTATTGGTGTATCCAAAGAACATGATCACCAATATTTCTAAGACCCGTGGGTTGATTTATTCTCAGCGCATCTTGCTTGAGTTAATGAAAAAGGGCTTAACCCGCGATGCCGCTTACGAAATCATTCAGGCTGCCGCGATGCAAGTTTGGCAAGAGAGTTCAGAATTCAAGGATGTGCTCTTTAGAGATCGTCGTGTGCGTAAGTATCTCTCCCAAAACGAGATTAACGCCTGCTTTGATATAAAATATTATATCCGTCACCGCGATAGGATCTTTAAACAAGCTGGTATAAAATAACCTTCCCAATCCTCGGGGATGACCCAGTCAACCCCGGGGGTTGACAAGATATGAAAAAAATTGAGAAGATATACGAAGGCAAGGCCAAGATCCTCTATACTACGGAGGATCCTGAGCTTTTGATCCAGTATTTTAAGGATGATGCAACAGCCTTCAATGCCCAAAAGCGCGGAGTGATTAGCGAAAAGGGTGTAATGAACAATGCGATTGCGGCCAAGATCTTTGAGCATTTAAAGTCTAAAGGCATCGAGAGCCATTATATGCAGACGTTAAATGACCGCGAGATGTTGATCAAGCGGGTTGCCATTATTCCTTTAGAGATCATTATCCGCAATCGCGCGGCAGGTTCGATGTGCCGCAGCTTGGGACTCAGTGAAGGGGCTACTCTCGCTTGCCCAACCATTGAATATTGCTATAAGAATGATGGCTTGGGCGATCCACCCATTAATGAATACTATATCCGGGCCTTGCAGTTTGCCACGGATCGTGAAGTGGAACATATCACAGCCACAGCCTTTAAGATCAATGAACTATTAAAAAAGTATTTCCTGAATCTAAAGATTGAGCTAATCGATTTTAAGATTGAATTCGGCCGGATTAATAATCGCATTATCCTGGCCGATGAAATTTCTCCTGACACCTGCCGCTTGTGGGAAATCGGTACTGGCAATAAGCTGGATAAAGACCGTTTCCGTCGAGATTTGGGCAATGTTGAAGAGGCCTATCAGGAAGTTTTACGCAGAGTCTCCCAATAAGTATGATTTGGCGTATTGAGGTCAAACAGAAAGACGGAGTGCTTGATTCACAGGGGCGCTCTGTTGCCCATGACATCATTGATTTAGGTTTTTCTCATGTCAGTGATGTTAAGGTGGTTTTGGTGTATCTGCTAGAAGGCAATATCACCCGCGAAGAAGTTAAGCGTATCGGTGATGAACTTCTGGTCGACCCCATTGTTGAACAATACAGCTTTGATTTAAAACTCCCGTTACAAACTTCCACTCATCATGTTATAGAAATCGCCTACAATCCTGGGGTCATGGATCCGGTTGAGGTTTCTACCTTAAAAGGCATTCGTGATTTAGGTATCACCGGGATTACCGCGGTGCGCACCGCTAAGCAATATCACATTTACGGTAAAATTTCCGCCCCAGAGCTTTCGACCATCACCGCTCGGGTGCTCATGAATAAACTCATTCAGCATGTGGTCAAAGATCCATCCCATGGGCCTAATACCATATCCCCTGTTTCTTGCTCTGCGAAGGTGGGTTCGAAATTCGATATTATTATTGTTGATTTGATTTCCGCCAATGATAAAAAGCTTTTGGAAATTTCTCAAAAAGGCCAGTTGTATTTGAACTTGAATGAAATGAAAACCATTCAAGCTCATTTCAACAAAGAAAATCGTAATCCCACGGATGTGGAGCTCGAAACCATTGCCCAAACCTGGAGCGAGCATTGCCGTCATAAAACCTTCCGCGGGATTATCCGTTACCGTGAAGGAAAAAAGGGTAAGCCTAAAATCATCAAGAGCCTTTTTAAAACCACCATTGCCGCAGTCACGGTAAAGCTCAATAAAAAATGGTGCGTCTCCGTCTTTCATGACAATGCCGGCGTCATCACCTTTGATAAAGACTACAACGTCTGTTTTAAGGTGGAAACCCATAATCATCCTTCGGCCTTAGAGCCTTTTGGTGGGGCTAACACCGGGGTTGGCGGTGTCATCCGCGACACCTTAGGCACTGGTCTAGCCGCTAAACCTTTATGTAACACCGACGTGTTTTGTTTTGCTCCTCCCGATACTGCCATGAAGGATTTACCTAAAGGCACGCTTCATCCTAAACGGGTGATGAAGGGTGTGGTTGCTGGTGTACGTGATTACGGCAATAAGATGGGGATTCCAACCGTCAATGGCGCCATTGTGTTTGATGAACATTTTGTAGGTAACCCCTTGGTATTCTGCGGCAATATCGGACTTATTCCTAAAGGCAAAGAATTTAAAAAAGTGTATAAAGGAGATTTGATCGTCGCGGTGGGTGGACGTACAGGACGCGACGGGATTCATGGCGCTACCTTTTCTTCGGGAGAACTCACCAGTGAATCAGAGACCGTTTCTTCTGGGGCGGTGCAAATCGGTAATCCTATTGAAGAGAAAAAAGTGCAAGATGCGTTGCTTAAGGCGCGTGACGCCAATTTATATACAGGCTTGACTGATTGCGGGGCAGGTGGTTTTTCATCCGCCGTCGGTGAAATGGGGCAGGAAACCGGTGCTAGGGTTGATTTAGACAAGGCTCCACTTAAGTATCAAGGCCTGAAATATCATGAAATTTGGATTTCAGAATCACAGGAGCGCATGGTGCTTTCCGTGCCACCACAAAATTTAGATGCGCTGTTGAAAATTTTTGCCCAAGAAAATGTGGAAGCGGCGGTTTTAGGTGAATTTGATGGTTCCGGCCGTTTGCAATTATTTTTCCATGGACAGCAAGTGGCAGATTTGGATATGCATTTTATCCATGATGGTCTGCCGCAAATTACCAAGGAAGCGATCTACGAGAGACCAAAATTAAAGAAGGAAAAACTGCCAAAAAAAGAAAGTCGTGACAGGCACGACTTTCCCCTATTTTTGACTGAAGCCTTATGCGATGCCTTAAGCCACTACAATGTTGCTTCCAAAGAATCGGTGATCCGTATTTATGACCACGAAGTGCAAGGCACCAGTGTGGTCAAACCCTTGGTTGGGCCAGCTACCGACGGACCTTCTGATGCGGCAGTGATTCGGGGGCGTCTGGATTCCAATTTAGGAGTGGCGGTTTCCAATGGCATCAATGTGCGCTTTGGCATGATTGATCCATTTTGGATGGCCGCTTCCTGTATTGATGAAGCGATTCGTCAGATCATTGCCGTGGGTGGTTCCTTGGACCGTTTGGCTTTATTGGATAATTTTTGTTGGGGGAATCCTGACAAACCGGATCGTCTAGGAAGCCTGGTGCGTTGCGCCCAAGGGTGTTATACAGCTGCCGTGGCATTTGGCACCCCGTTTATTTCCGGTAAGGATAGCTTGTACAATGAATACACCCAAAAGGGAAAAAGTTTGGCTATTCCAGGAACTATTTTGATTTCGGCCATGGGCATTATCGATGATGTGCAAAAATCCGTGACCATGGATTTTAAAAAGCCAGGCAATCATATTTACATGCTGGGTATGACCTTTGATGAATTGGGTGGTTCTATTTATTTAGAGAATCAGGGCCAGTTAGGGGCCAATGTCCCCAAGGTTAATTTTAAAGCTGCGCTTAAAATGTATCGCGTTATTGAAAAAGCCAACAAGGCATCACTTTTTGCTTCTTTGCATGATTGCTCCGAGGGTGGCTTGGCCGTGGCTTTAAGTGAGATGGCTTTTGCGGGGGGTTTAGGTGCAACCGTTTTATTAAAGAAGGTTCTCTATAAGGGTAAACAACGCCTGGATGATGGAATTTTATTTTCGGAAAGCAACTCCCGTTTGGTAGCTGAGGTTTCTCCTGAAAAAGAAAAAGAATTGTTAAAGATTTTTAAAGGGCTGCCAATAGCTAAAATTGGTACGGTAGAAGCAGGCCCGGAAGTCGTGGTGTACGGACTCAAAGATAAACCTGTGATCAATGCGCGTATCGATGAACTTAAAGAAATCTGGAAAGCTCCATTAAAATAATCGCATTTCAAATAAGGAAACACTATGGCCATGACTAGAATCAAAAAGCTTAATGAAGCACCAGATTTGCAAATGATGGAAGATCCCTGGCGGATTTTTCGCATCATGGCTGAATTTGTCGAAGGTTTTGAATCACTCAAAGATATTGGTCCTGCAGTCAGCATCTTTGGTTCATCCCGTATTCACACCAAACATTCGTATTATGCGGCCGCGGAAAAAACCGCCGAGTTATTGGTTAAAGCCGGCTATGCGGTGATCACCGGCGGTGGTCCTAGCATCATGGAAGCAGGTAATAAAGGAGCTTCTAAGGGTGGCGGTAAATCCATTGGATTGAATATTGATCTTCCTTTTGAGCAAAAGCCCAATGATTACATCAATCATTTGATCAATTTTCATTATTTCTTTTGCCGCAAGGTTTGCTTTGTGAAATATGCCAAGGCCTTCGTGATTTTCCCTGGTGGTTATGGGACCTTAGATGAACTTTCAGAAAGTATTACCCTCATTCAAACCCAGCGCATGGACCAATTCCCTGTCATTCTTTACGGCAGCAAATATTGGAAAGGTCTGCTGGAATGGTTTAAGGGGGAGATGCTTGAGGAAGGCTGCATTGATAAGAAGGATTTGGATATTATGCAGATGGCTGACAAACCGGAAGATGTGGTTAAGATTATTCAAAAATTTTACGGAAAGAAAGCAAAGGCTAAAAAATAATCATGATGGGCGTTAAAGTCATTGTCATTCGTACCGCCGGCACCAATTGCAACGAGGAAACTGCATTTGCTTTCAGATACCTGGGGGCTCTTGTGGACCAAGTGCATATTAATGCGCTTATAGCCGGTGAAGTGAAAATTAAAGACTATCATATTCTCGCGTTGCCCGGTGGTTTTAGCTATGGGGATGATATTGCCTCAGGCCGCATCCTGGCTAACGAATTGCGTTTGAAATTAGGAAATGATATTCAGCAATTTATCCGTGATGGTAAATTGATTATTGGTATTTGTAATGGATTTCAAATCTTGGTGAAAGCGGGAATCTTGCCTGGACTAAATTGGAAGGTGGGACAAGAAGCCACTCTATTTCATAATGACTCAGCCAAATTCGAATCCCGCTGGGTGCATTTGAAAAATGAAAGCCGCTGTGTATGGACCAAAAATCTTGCCCCCCAAATTTATTTGCCGGTAGCACATGGTGAGGGAAAATTTATTCCCCGTGATAAAAAAGTATTAGATGCCCTTGCCGCCAATGGTCAAATTGTTTTACGTTACTGTAACGCTCAAGGCAGCAAACCAACGTATCCAGAAAATCCTAATGGATCAACCGAAGATATTGCTGGCATCTGTGATACCACCGGCCGCATCTTTGGCCTAATGCCGCATCCAGAACGTCATTTTCTTTTTGAACAACATCCGTCCTGGACGAGATTGTCAAGAAAAAGCGATCTTGGAGACGGGGCTAAGATTTTTGAAAACGGCGTTAACTATGTGCGTGAGAATTTATTGAGGAAATAATGCCTAAGTCATTAACCTATAAAAAAGCAGGTGTGGATATCGACAAAGCCAATCGTTTTGTCGATGCTATTAAGGTAATGTCTAAGACCACCATTAATCGCGGGGTAGTGAGTCGCCCGGGTTCTTTTGGCGCTTTATTCGATATTAATTTTCTCAAGTATAAAAAGCCAGTGCTAGTTTCATCCACCGACGGGGTTGGAACAAAATTATTGATTGCCAATCTCACAGGCAAGCATGATAAGGTGGGAATCGATTTAGTGGCTATGAATGTGAATGATGTGCTTTGTACCGGTGCGCGTCCTTTATTTTTCCTCGATTATATTGCCACAGGCAAAATCAATCAGAAAATCATGAAGAGCGTGATGAAAGGTATTGTGGAAGGCTGCCGCTTGGCGAATTGCGCGTTGATTGGTGGTGAGACCGCAGAGATGCCTGATATGTACAGGGGTGAAGATTATGATCTGGCAGGTTTTACCGTTGGGGTGGTGGAAGCTGACAAGATCATTGATGGATCAAAAATTAAATATGGTGATGTCTTAATCGGTTTACCGTCTTCGGGTCTTCACTCTAATGGTTATTCGTTGGCCCGTAAGGCGTTGAGCCTTAAGGAACAGAAAGAATACGCGCAGATTCTGCTTAAGCCTACCTGTATTTACGTCAAACCCATCCTTAGTCTTTTGGAAAAAATTGATATCAAAGGCATGGCCCATATGACCGGTGGGGCTTGGTACGAAAAATTAACCAAGGTTCTCCCTAAAGGTTTTTGTTTTGAAGTCAACAAAGGCTCCTGGCCTGTTCTGCGCATCTTTGATTTAATCAAAGACAAAGGCCATATCCCTGAAGCAGAGATGTACCGCACCTTTAACATGGGCATTGGTTTTTGTTTGGTAGTCTCACCCAAAGATGTAACAGCTGTTCACGCCTTTTTACGCTCCCAAAAAGTAGATTCCTTCTGTGTTGGCCAGGTGATTCAAGATTCTAAGCACAAAGTTGTCTTTAAATAATCTTAGCTCTCCAAATCCTAGGTCTTAAATCATCTCGACAGCATCCTTAAACTCTGGTATAAATAACTTTTCCTCATAGTATCTATATTTAAGGGAGATATGAACGTTTTAGTGATAGGTGGCGGTGGGCGTGAACACGCTCTCTGCTGGAAAATCAAGGAATCCCCTAAGGTAAAGCGGATTTATTGTGCGCCTGGCAATGCGGGCATTGCTGGAATTGCCGAATGCGTTGATATTAAGGTTGATGACGTTGAATTGCTCTTGCAATTTGCCCAGCGTAAGCAGATTGATCTAACCATTGTCGGGCCAGAAGCATCCTTGGTGGCTGGCATTGTGGATCTCTTTGAGTCCAAGGGCTTGAAAATTTTTGGGCCTAATCAAGTGGCCGCTCAGCTAGAAGGCAGTAAGGTCTTTGCTAAAGAATTCATGCATCGTCGCAATATACCGACGGCGATTTATAAAGTTTTTGATCAAGCTAAGGATGCCTTAGATTTTCTTAAAGCGGCCCAATTTCCTTTGGTGGTTAAAGCAGATGGCATTGCCGCAGGCAAAGGTGTCTATGTTTGTGCGGATCTTAAAGCCGCCCAAGTGGCGATTGATGATATCATGGTCAAAAAGATTTTTGGGGCAGCCGGCAATCGCGTTGTGATTGAAGAATGCCTGCAAGGACCGGAAGCTTCGGTGCTCGCCATCTGCGATGGACGGCATTTTTTGGTAATCCCCACGGCCCAAGATCATAAACGCATCTTTGATGATGACATGGGGCCGAACACTGGCGGGATGGGAACTTTTTCCCCTAACACACTTGTCAATGTCAATGTGCTTGAGCAGATCATCAACCGTGTGATTGAACCAGCGGTGCGCGGGATGTATCAAGAGGGAAATCCTTTTAAGGGAGTGCTTTTTGCTGGCCTGATGTTGACCAGCGACGGTCCTAAAGCATTAGAATTTAATGTGCGTTTTGGTGATCCTGAAACCCAAAGTATTTTACCGCGGCTTGATTCAGATATCATTGATATTTTTATGGCCACCTGTGAAGGCCGGTTAAATGAGGTTACAGCGCATTGGCGCCAAGAAGCCTGTGTCTGTGTGGTGATTGCCTCCGGCGGATATCCTGGCAAATATGAAAATGGTTTTCCCATTCATGGTTTAGATGAGATCAAGGATCATGAAACCTTTATTTTTCATGCGGGTACTAAGAATGACGGGGGTGTTTTAGTCACTAATGGCGGCCGTGTTTTGGGGGTCTCAGCCTTAGGGCAAACCCTTGAAGCCGCAGCAGCCAAAGCGTATAATGCCGTTGATCAAATTGAATTTGACCATATGTTTTTTCGCCGGGACATTGCCAGTAAAATCCAAAGAGAAAAGATTGTGAAACAATAATTTTATGGGATCTACTAAGATTTTAAAAGTTAATTCAGCATTGCCCGAAGGCGATAAAATTGCCGAGGCTGCCCGTATTATTCGCCAGGGCGGCTTGGTGATTTTTCCGACGGAAACCGTATATGGCGTTGCGGCTGATTCTAATAATCCACGGGCCATGGACCGTCTGCGTGATGTCAAACGCCGTTCGGATGGCAAACTTTTTTCGATCCTGGTGGCCCAGCGCGGGATCATTGATAATTACAGCACCTACACGCATCCTAATCTCTACAAGGTGATTGATAAATATTGGCCAGGTCCTTTGACAGTGATTGTCCCAGCTAAGCATGAAGGTGAAACCATTGGGATCCGCATGCCTGATCATACCGTGGCCTTGCGTTTGGTAGAAGAAAGCGGCTGTACCTTGGCGGCACCTTCCGCTAATCTTGAAGGAAAAAAAGCTCCCATCAATTGCCAAGAGGCGTTGGAAGATTTGGATGGTTTGGTTGATTTAGCGTTGGATGGAGGTCCGGTTGATTTTGGAATCTCATCTACGATTCTGGATTTTACCAAGACCCATCCCACGGTTATCCGTGAGGGGGTCATCACCCAGCCGGATGTGGATCGCACCATCAGCAAAAAATGCGTGCTGTTTGTTTGTACAGGCAATAGCTGCCGTTCGGTGATGGCGGAATACTTGCTGAAAGCCAAATTAATCGCGCGGGATGATGTGGAAGTGCATTCAGCTGGAACCAGTGTATTTTTCAAATCCGCCGCCAGTCAAGAGACCATTGCGGTACTGCGCGAAAAAGGCATTAATGCCGCGGGGCATATTTCACGGCCCTTAGGCAGCATCATGCTTAAGAAATCAGATTTGATTTTTGCTATGACCCGCGCTCATCGCTCTCAAATCCTAGAGCGTGTTCCATCGGTAGAAAAACGGGTGTATTTGTTAAGGGAATTTGCCAGCGGTCATTGGGGGCACGAAGCTGATTTGGATGTGCCGGATCCGATCGGCCAACCGCATTCAGCCTACGAAGAATGCATGATAACGATTAATGAAGCGATTGAGAAAATAGAAGGATTGCTTTGATGAAGATTTTTGTTGGTTCTGATCATAGGGGATTTCAATTAAAAAAAGAAGTTGATGGGGCGCTTAAAGAATTAGGGCATGAGGTGATTGATCTAGGCACGGACAATGAAACTCAAGCTTGCGATTATCCCCAAATTTCATTGAAGGTGGCTCAGGCGGTTGTGAAACATCCAGGCAGCCGCGGCATTCTTTTTTGCCTGACTGGTATTGGACATTCCATTGCCGCTAACAAGGTGCCGGGTGTTTATGCGGCCCTGGTTTACAATCGCGAAGCCGCTGCACTTTGCCGTCAACACAATGACAGCAATGTCTTGGTGTTGGGCTCTAAATTTATTGACCAGCAAAGTATGTTGGATATTGTGAAGATTTGGCTCACTACCGAATTCGAAGGCGGACGTCATTTGCGTCGCAAAGAACAGATTCAAGCCATAGAAAGGGAATACTCGAAATGAAGGATTTAAAGACCACAGATCCAGAAATTTATGGCGTGATCCAGCATGAGCTAAAACGTCAGAAAAATAATTTGGAATTAATTGCCTCTGAAAATATTGTTTCGCCAGCGGTGTTGGAAGCCGCAGGAAGTGTGTTAACTAACAAATATGCCGAAGGTTATCCTGCGGCCCGTTGGTATAACGGCTGTGAATATGTGGATGAAGCGGAAAGTTTAGCCATTGCCCGCGCCAAACAGCTTTTTGGTGGAGATCATGTGAATGTGCAGCCGCATTCAGGTTCTCAAGCGAATACCGCGGTGTACCTGGCTGCTTTAAAGCTAGGTGATACGGTGATGGGGCTGGATTTAGCTTGTGGTGGACATTTGACCCATGGGCTTAAAATCAACATTTCTGGTCGTCTGTATAATTTCGTTTCCTATAAGGTCGATGAGAAAACTGAGCTTATTAATATGGATGAGGTTGAGCGTCTAGCCTTGGAGCATAAACCTAAAATGATTGTGGCGGGTTACTCGGCGTATTCACGTACGCTTGATTTTGCACGGTTCCGCGCTATTGCGGATAAGGTAGACGCGTTGTTGTTTGTGGACATGGCCCATTTTGCTGGTCTCACCGCCGCTGGATTGTATCCCAATCCGGTGCCTCACGCGCATTTTGTCACCACCACGACACACAAAACCCTGCGTGGTCCTCGTGGGGGAATGATTATTTGTAAGGCAGAATTCGCCAAGAAAATTGATAGTGCTATTTTCCCCGGCATTCAAGGTGGTCCTCTGATGCATATCATTGCCGCCAAGGCTGTGGCTTTTAAAGAGGCGTTGTCACCGGAATTTAAGAGCTATCAAAAACAAGTGATGGCTAATGCCAAGAGCTTTGCAGAGGCGTTGACCAAAAAGGGTTTTCGCATTGTCACCGGTGGAAGCGATAATCATTTATTTATGGTGGATTTACGGTCAAAGAAAATCACGGGTAAGGATGCCGCTGCCTTGCTTGATCGCGTGCAGATTACTGTAAACAAGAATTTAATTCCTTTTGACCCCGAAGTTCCGACGGTGACCAGTGGTATTCGCATTGGAACGCCGGCGATCACCACCCGTGGCATGAAGGAAGCCCAGATGCTGACGATTGCAGATTTGATTGACCGCTGCATTGTGAATCGCGATCAAGAATCAGAGCTCGAGGCGGTTCGTCAAAAGGTTCAGGAATTAGCTTTAGCTTTTCCGATTTACTAATTTATGCGCTGTCCGTCCTGTGGTTATAAAGATACCAATGTCATGGATTCCAGGGTTAATGCCGATGGGACGTCCATCCGTCGTCGTCGCAAATGCCCTAAATGCGAAGAACGTTTTACCACCTATGAATATATCGAAGAAGTGCCCTTGATGGTGGTGAAGCGCGACGGCCGTCGTCAGGCTTTTGACCGCATCCGGGTGATGAACGGGTTGATTAAAGCCTGCGAGAAAAGACCGGTGAGTGTCGAGCAAATTGAGGCCATGGTGGATGATGTGGAACACACCATCCGCAAAAAATATGACCGGGAGATTTATTCTAAGGATATCGGTGAGATGATTATGACGCGCTTATCAACCTTAGACGAGGTGGCCTATGTGCGTTTTGCCTCGGTGTATCGCCAATTCCGTGATGTGAATCAATTTATGAATGAATTACAGAGCATTTTAACCAAGAATAAAATTAAAAAGCTTAAAAAGCAAAAGGCGAGAACATGATTCAAGTAGAATTGTCCCGCATTATTATCGACGAGAAGCGTCAAGACCAAGTGATTGTGCTTAAGGAAAAAGATGGCGACCGCCAAATCCCCATTGTGATTGGTTTTATGGAAGCATCGTCCATTAAGATCAAGATTTCCGGGGTGGATGTGCCGCGCCCTATGACCCATGATCTGTTGGTCAATATCCTGCAGGTCCTAGATGCCAAATTGGAACGTGTGGTCATTGATAAGCTGGTTAATAACACCTTTCATGCCAAATTAGAAATTAAGCCCAAAAATGGTGAAATCAAGACCATTGATTCCAGGCCGTCGGACAGCATTGCCTTGGCGGTGCGCTTTAAGGCCCCTATTTTTGTGGCTGAAGATGTTTTGCAAAAGTCTTCCTTGCCTCAACCGTGAACAAAAACATTCTTCAATACTATCCTGCGTTAAACGTGATCACTGACGCGCTTAAGGGTACCCGTCAGCGGGTATTCTTGGTGGGTGGCGCCCTGCGTCATTATTATTTGAATACTCCAAGCATTGATTTTGATTTTGCGGTTGACCGTAATGCCATTGCTTTAAGCCGTCAAGTGGCTCGTCGGATTAAGGGTGCTTTCGTACTGTTGGATGAAGAGCATGGTTCAGCTAGGGTGGTAAAAAATGATTGCTCTGCTACATGGACCTTTGATTTTACCGACTGGCGGGGTAAGGGCATTGCTGAAGATTTAGGTTTAAGGGATTTTACCATCAATACCTTTGCGCTTGATCTTAAGCAGATTGCTGATCCGTCGAAGATTTTAAGTGTTAAAGGAGCGGAGCATGATTTAAAGAAAAAAATCATCCGCATGGTTAATGCAAAGGTTTTTAAAGAGGATCCGTTAAGGCTTTTACGTAGCCTTAGTCTGATGGCAACTCTTGGGTTTAAAATCGAACCTAAAACCTTAAGCCAAATGAAAAAAGATACGCATTTAATTTCCAAGGTAGCCTCGGAACGTATCCGCGAGGAGATTTTTAAAGTACTTTCATCTGCGCGGGCCAGTCAGACCTTGGGGTTGATGGACAAGATGGGTTTATTGACGCAGGTCATACCTCAGATTTCGGTGATGAAGGGCGTAAGCCAAGGCGGTTTTCATCATTTAGATGTATGGAAACATTCACTGATGGTATTGGATAATCTCGAAAAGATGGCCGCCAAGACAGATGATGCACGGATCAAAGAGTACCTGCAGGAGAAAATTGGCGGAGACCATAGTCGGCTTGCGCTATTGAAGATGGCAGCACTCTTACATGATATTGGCAAACCTGAAACCAGAAAGCCTGAAGGAAAGCGCATGACCTTTCATGGCCATGAGCACGTCGGTGCACGCATTACCCGCTTGGTAGCCAAGCAATTGAAAGTATCCGTTAAGGAGCGTTATTTTCTTGAAGATGCCGTTGGCATGCATCTAAGGCCAGGATATTTAGCTAACTTTAAGCGTCCTAGTGAAAAAGCCATCTTTCGCTATTTCCGTGATACCAAGCAAGAAGCGCTAAGTCTGGCGATTTTAGCCATGGCTGATCAAGCTGCCACCAAAGGACCCTTGACCACCCTGGCTCGCCACAAACATCATACCAAAATATGTCAGATGATTATCGATCGCTATTTCGTTAAAGTTCAAGAAAAACCCAAGTTGCGTTTGATCACCGGCAATGATTTGATTAAGCTGCTGAAGCTCAAACCTTCACCGCTATTTGGGACTATTTTAGCTAAGGTTGAAGAAGCAGCGGCACTTGGCAAAATCACCACCAAGCCAGAAGCCTTGGCCTTGGTGAGAACCCTTGTCAACCCCCGGGGTTGACAAGGTAATAGGAAAACATATGCGATTGTATAAACTTCCAGAAACAGTGTTGAGCATTAAAGGCAACGCGGCAGTGTTTTTGAATGGCATTAGTTCTAATACGCTTGAAGCGCCGCTGAATGCATTTCTTAACATGCACGGCCGTATCATTGCCACCTTTCGCCAACACAAAATTAGCGACGATGAATTCCTCATTAGTGTGCCTATAATGGTGGTTGAAAATCTGCTTAAACATCTGGAACGTTATGCCAAAATAAGCCGTGTGACGCTTGAGCGAAGTTCTTGGAAGACCTACATCGATCTAGATAGCAAAGAGATTATTTGGGAACAGCAGGATTTTCCCAACGCGGTCAGTGAGAGTGAATTTACATTATTTCGTCTGGAGAATCAAATGCCACTGATGGGTATTGATTATCAGTCCGATGAATTTATCCTTAATGTGCATGAATATAATTATACTTCTTATACCAAGGGTTGTTTTTTAGGACAGGAGCCCGTGGCCAAGGTGCATAATCGTTCACGGCCCACCCGTCAATTGGTGGTAAGATTTCAAGATGAGCTCATTCAAGAAGAAGTGGCTCAGATGACTTCCTTAAACGTTGATCCATCCAATAGCCGCACCAAAGGCTTTATTTTCATCCGCAATAAGTCTGCATAAATTTATTCGCTCTCCCTTGCCCCGTCAATAATAAGCGGGTATAATTGACATAAGGATGTGAGTTATAGAATGTAATGAAATAACTCAGAGTCTGAATGTCATCCCGGAATGCTTTAATCCGGGATCTTAATATTATCCAAAATAAATACATGAAATTTCAACGAATTATCTTTTTGCTGCCTTTATTGTGCACACCGCTGGCCTATGCCCAGCTGCCTCAGGAAGAGACTGTTTCAACCCCTGATCAGTGGGAACTCACCTTGGATGTGATTAAGTCCAAGGCCCAAAGCTTGATGCTTGAAAACAATGGTCTTCAAGATCAATACCATCAATTGATTTCACAGCTGCAGGAATTAGAGCAGGCCATTTATGATCAACAGTATAAGAATAATCAGCTCGAGTATTTTATTAAGGACAGGCACGGCCGCAGCGATCAGCAAATGCAGCTAGATGAATTAACCCAGGTGTTGAAGGCCAAAAAGCTTAAAGCCCAATTGATTGAAGAGGATTTAGATAATTTAAAGGAAAAGCAAGCCAAGCTTAATGCCAATATCCAGCAGTTAAAATATATGATTTCCGATTTGGAATTACGTGAGCAGGCCCAACGGCAAAAAGCCCAGCAAGAAGCTCTCAAAGTACAGGCTGCCGCGAAGATTGATCAATTAGCTCCTTGGCGTCAGCAGTTGGAAGATGAAAATAAGCAGGAAGTACTATTACAAAATCAATTAAATACCTTAAAAACTGGTGATAAAACCCAGCAATTAAATGTTGATGCGATCTTTGAAGAAAATAAACAACTGGCGGCCAGGCTTGATTTTTTACGTTTGCAAAAAATGCATCATCTGACCAGTTCTCCTAAAGAAGAACAATCCTCAATCAATGCCAAACGCTATATCGAGCTTAAAATGCGCAAAGAGGAGTTGGTGGCAGATATTAATGCGTATGAATTGCGGCTTGATCAGTTAAGAGGGACGTCGATACTGAGTCTTTCTTGGCCAGTTCAAAAGAAGAGATTGGTGCATGACATGGTGCGTTTAGATAATCGTAATAATCAGATGAAAGAAAATATCAAGGTCTTACAAGAAGACATTGAAGTTCTAAGGGATGAGGTCTCACGGCTGGAACGTCGTTTGAATTTCGCCCGAGGAAATACCTGATTTGAAATAGTAGTTTAAAGAGGAGATCGATGTATGCCTAAACCGAAACCAGCCGCCTCAACCGTGGTGCGCGCTCTTATTGAGGTTTCTATCACGCCGCAAAAGGACGTTGGCTTTGATAACATCGCTGAACGTATTTATAGTTATCCTGAGGTTAAAAGTTGTTATTTAGTTTCCGGTGGTTATGATTTGCTGGTCGTGGTCGAAGGAGAAAGTATCCATACCGTGGCGGATTTCGTGGCCGCAAAATTGTCATCCATGGCCAACGTGCGTCAGACCGCGACACACTTTTTACTGCGTAAGTACAAAGAAGAGGGTCAGGTGTTTAAGCATCCTAAGAATGAACGCAGGCAGAATATTTCGTATTAATAAAGGATATAGATGAGAATTTCCAAACGTGTTGATCGTCTTGCACCGTCAGGGATCAGGGCTTTTTTTGATTTAGTGTTAGGGATGAAGGACGTGATTTCGCTCGGAGTCGGCGAGCCGGATTTCGTCACCCCTTGGCATATACGGGCCCGTGCCATCGAATCTCTTGAGCAAGGTTACACTTCGTATACTTCCAACAAAGGCATGATTGAGTTACGACGAGATATTGCGGCGTATTTAAAGAAGCGTCGTAATATCGAGTATGACCCTGAAGAAGAAATTTTGATTACCGTGGGGGTTAGCGAAGCCTTGGATTTGGCCATGCGTGCCATCCTTAATCCAGGCGAGAAGATTTTAATCCCAGAGCCCTGCTATGTGGCCTATGGCCCGGTGGTGGAATTAGCCGGTGGGGTACCGGTATTTTTACCTACGACCATTGACAATGGTTTTAAAGTAACCCCTAAGCAAATTGATCAGGCAGCCGGCAAAGGTGTTCGGGGTATTTTGCTGGGTTACCCTTCAAACCCGACGGGAACTTCCTACAACAAAAAAGAATTGGAAGCTTTGGCTCGTGTCATCAAAAAGCATGACATGCTGGTGATTAGTGATGAGCTTTATGATGAATTAACCTATGATTTTGAGCATACCGCTATCTCTAGTCTGCCGCAGATGAGGGACCGGGTGATTTATCTTAATGGTTTTTCTAAAAATTTTGCCATGACCGGTTTTCGCATTGGCTATGTGTGCGGGCCCGCGGATTTGGTAGGGGCTATGACTAAGATTCATCAATACACCATGCTCTGTGCCTCGATCACCGGACAAATGGCGGCCATCGAAGCTTTAAAAAGTGCTGGCCAAGATGTGGCGGCCATGAAAAAAGAATATGACCGCAGGCGCAGGTTTATCGTCGGAGCTTTAAACGATATTGGACTAACCTGCCATATGCCTCAAGGGGCTTTTTATGCCTTTCCCTCCATCAAGAAAACCGGGGAATCGGCCATGGATTTTGCCAAGAATTTGTTACTAAAGAAAAAAGTGGCCTTGGTGCCAGGGGATGCTTTTGGTAAATCCTGTGCCGGCCATGTGCGTATTTCCTATGCTTCCAGCTACGATAATTTGAAAGAGGCCATTTTAAGGATTGAGCAGTATTTAAAAAAGAAATGAACGAAAGGATGTCTCATGCGAAAAGAGCACGCGCCCAAGGTTTCCCGCAAGAAAGAAGACATTGATTTCGAAATTGCGTTTTATGAGAACATCCTCAAAGCCACGCCTAATTTCATTGAGGCCTTGACTGCCGTCGGTGATTTGTATACCAGGGCAGGGCTTTGGCAGAAGGGCCTGGAGGTCGATTTAAAATTGACTGAACTACGCCCGGAGGATGCTTTAGTGTTTTATAATCTTGCCTGTTCCTATGCCCTGCTTAATCAGACCAGGGCTGCGTTATCTGCCTTGACGAAGGCCATTGATTTTGGGTATGATGACTTTGAGTATCTTAAAGGGGATACTGATTTGGATAATCTACTCAAAGACGAACATTTCCAACAATACATCAAACAGTTGGAAAAAAAGAAAAAATCAACTAACCAGCCTTCCTGATTGAAGAAACCTTTCGAAATCGAAGGAATAGGGCCTTTTGAAAAACTACCGTGAAGAGCTGTGGTTTAACACTTCCACTCGTCGAGCGTATATCAATATCACTCCCCAGGTGCAGGCGGCTATTGACAAAAGCGGTATCAAACAAGGTCTTTGCTTGGTGAATGCTATGCATATCTCAGCCAGCGTCTATATTAATGACGACGAAGGCGGCTTGCTGCATGATTACGATGCGTGGCTAGAAAAATTAGCCCCGCATGCACCTACGAGTCAGTATCGTCACAATGATACGGGTGAAGATAATGCGGACGCGCATTTAAAACGCCAGGTCATGGGCCGTGAAGTGGTGGTGGCCATAACGAGCGGAAAATTAGATTTCGGTCCCTGGGAACAAATTTTTTATGGAGAGTTCGACGGCAAACGAAAAAAACGTGTACTGATCAAAATTATTGGAGAATAAGAAATGAGTATAGTCGTTCTAGGAACAGTGGCTTTAGATCATGTGAAAACTCCTTCAGGAGCTAAAAAGGATATGTTAGGTGGTTCGGCAGCGCATTTTGCCATGTCCGCGCGGCTTTTTACCGACGTGCATATGGTGGCGGTGGTGGGTCGTGACTTTCCATCCAAGCATTTAACTTTTTTGAAAGCCAAGGGTATTGATCTCTCCTCGCTAACCATAGCCAAGGGCAAGACTTTTCGCTGGAGTGGGGAATATAAGAAGGGTGATTTGAATACAGCTTTGACCTTGGGCACGGAATTAGGTGTCTTAGAAAGCTATGTGCCAACATTAAAAAATCATCAACAACATCTGCCCAATATTTTCTTGGCTAATTTTGATCCTGATTTGCAAATTCAATTGCTCAAGCATGTGAAATCTCCGAGGTTGATTGGCTTAGACAGCATGAATCTTTGGATTACCCATAAACAAAAATCCCTGCGTCGTCTGATGAAGCTGGTGCATTTATTTGTGGCTAATGACTCAGAAGCCAAGGCCTTGACTGGGGAAAATAATTTGATCATGGCTGCCAGGCGTTTAAGGGCGATGGGGCCGCGCATGATTGTGATCAAAAAAGGTGAGCATGGGGTTTTATTCTATAGTGATCAATTGATGTTTTCCTTTCCCGCTTATCCGGTAGATAAGGTAGTTGATCCCACCGGTGCAGGGGATACTTTTGCTGGTGGTCTTATGGGCTTTTTAAGCCGCAACGGCAAACTTGATGATAAGAATCTCCGTCGGGCCTTGCTTTATGCCACGACTGTGGCTTCCTTTAATGTGCAAGGTTTTGGCATGGCCCGTACCGCTTCCTTGACCATGCGCGAGGTGGATGAGCGCCTGAAGACCCTGATTAAGTTCTTTGCACTGTCATGATAAAAACCATTGGCTTTTGGGCTGCCATAATGTTACCGTTGTGGGATATTCCTTTGATTATTCAGGTGGTCAAACGAAAATCTTCACAGGATATTTCTATTATTTGGTCAGCAGGCATCTGGGCCACAGCGGTGTTAATGGCCCCGGCTGCTTTTATCAGTCATAATCCAATTGCTATTGGTTTTAATATTGCTAATGTGACCATGTTATCAGCCGTACTAGTTGTAGTGATTAAATACCGAAAAGGGCACGCATGAGTATGGGCATCGTTGAGAAAATAAGCCTGTTTGCATCAATTGCGATGCCATTATTTAATATCCCTTTGATTGTCAAAATCGTAAAGCGCAAATCATCGGCGGATATTTCTAAAAGCTGGGCCATGGGCGTGTGGGGTTGTGCGATCCTGATGGCGCCTTCGGGCTTTACCTCCACGGACATTGTATGGCGCTGCTTTAATATTGTTAATCTCGTTTTATTTACAGGAGTGGTGATCGCCATTTGGCGATATCATAAATATGATGGAAAAGAAAAAGTTTAAAAGTGGGTTTGTCGCCATTATCGGTCGTCCTAATGTGGGTAAGTCGACCTTGCTGAATGCCATTTTGGGTGAAAAAGTATCTATTGTTTCCAATGTGCCGCAAACCACCCGTCATCAAATTCGTGGTATTCATACCGACGAGCGTGGTCAAATTGTGTTTATTGACACCCCAGGGATTCATTTAGGTAAGGATAAATTAGATAAGTACATGAACCGGGCTTCTTTTGGCAGCATTGATTCGGTGGATGTGGTACTGCACCTGGTGGATGCCAGCGAGGCCACTGGTGTGGAAGAAAAGCATGTGGTGTCCAAACTCAATAAATGCGGCAAACCCATTATTGTGGGATTAAATAAAGTAGATATTACCAAGGGTAAATTTGTCCCTGAATATATCCAGTTATGGGAGCAGACCCGCGGAGTGCCCATGACTGAGATCACGGATTTGGTTTTATTACCACTCTCTGGTCTTAAAGGTACCAATGTTAAAAAGCTTCTAGATATGCTGTTTGAACAACTGCCCGAAGGGCCTTTGCTTTATCCTGAAGATACCATCACCGATCTGCCCAGACAAATGGCCATGGCAGATTTGATCCGTGAAAAATTATTTGTGCTGATGCGTGAAGAAGTGCCGCATTCCATTGCCGTGCTCATTGACCATGTTCAGCCCAAGAAGGGGAAGGTGCTGCATATCAAGGCCACCATCTTAGTTGAACGGGAATCCCAGAAAGAAATTGTCATTGGCAAAAATGGGGCCATCCTAAAGGAAGTCGGTTCGCAGGCGCGTAAGGATTTAGAGGACCTGCTTGATAATAAAGTTTTCCTGGAACTCTATGTGAAGACCGCCTCCAACTGGCGCGAAGACTACTCAACCCTCGAAGACATGGGCTACATCTTTAGCGATCTTTAAAATTAGGGACGGTTCCGAATTATTAATTCGGAACCGTCCCTAATTTTCACGTCTCTAGTTTTATTATGCCAAAACTTTTAGATAACACACAGATTGCTGAAGTGATTAAACGCCTGAAGGTGGCGATGCGGGATTTGCCTGATCCTTCGGTGACGCTGGTGGGTAAGAAATTCAAAAGTCCTTTTCTAGTTTTGATTTCCTGTTTGCTTAGCCTACGCACCCGTGATGAAACTACCTTGCCTGCCTGTGAAAGGCTTTTCGCCCGTGCGGATTCCATGGAGGGCATGTTAAAGATACCTATCCCTGAACTGCAAAAACTCATTTATCCCGTCGGATTTTACAAAACCAAGGCAGAACGTATTCATGATATCTGTAAGGACCTCCTAGGAAGATTTGGCGGTAAGGTGCCTGATACTATTGAAGAGCTGTTGACGCTATACGGAGTTGGCCGCAAAACTGCTAATTTAGTCATTATTGAAGGTTTTGGCCTACCTGGTATTTGTGTGGATACGCATGTGCATCGCATCTCCAATCGTTTGGGCTACATTAAGACTAAGACGCCAGACGAAACCGAATTTACTTTAAGAGAAAAATTGCCCCAAAGATTCTGGATTGAATATAATGCTTTGTTAGTGACCTGGGGGCAAAATGTTTGCAAACCCATTTCACCCTTGTGTTCAACCTGTCCGGTTAAAGGCATTTGTCAAAGAATTAATGTTGGAGTAAGCCGTTAAACAATGCGATTATTCATCTTCTTCTCTCAGATTGTGGGTTGTGATGTGCTGGATGCTCAAAGCCAGGTGGTAGGGCATTTGCATGATATTGCCATGAACCCCAGTGCGGAGATTTATCCTAAGGCCAATGAGATTATCATCAAGCGCGGCAACTTCGAAAAAGAATACGCCAAGGTCAGCTGGGACGATATTTTATATTTCGAACATGAGATTAGATTAAAAATCAACGCTGTCCAGCTTATATACTCAAAAGAAATTCCTAAGTGTGATTTTACCCTGCGCCGGGATATCTATGATCAGCAAGTAGTTGATATCGACGATCAGCGGGTGGTGCGGGTGAATGATATTCATCTGCTGCGGGCCGAGAATCAATTGTATGCCGCCCATGTGGATGTGGGGTTACGGGGTATTTTCCGCCGATTAAGTTGGGAGGGGGTTATTGATTTTTTGGTCGCCCTTTTCAATTCTAAGTCCCCTTATTTAAAACAAGAAGAATTTATTCCCTGGAAGGCCACCCAAATTTTGCCCAAATTGGGGCGCATGAAAAGCGTCTTAAAATTAGAAGTTGCAAAAAATAAATTGAGCAGCATTCCTTCGGCAGCGCTGGCCGACATTGTCCAAAATTTGGATATATTTGCCAGGGTTTCAGTTTTTAAATCCATGGACATGACCCTACAAAATAAAGTTTTTACCGACATGGCCCTTTCTACCAAGGAAGAACTTATTGATCAGCTCAATGAGCAGGATGTGGCTAATCTCATTACCAATATTCCGGCTGACGAGGCCACCGATTTGTTAATGAAACTTCCCCAAGAAAAATCCCATCGCCTGCTGGATCTTTTGAGTACTGAGACCAATAAGAAACTACGTAAGTTATTGAGCTTTGCTAAAAATTCCGCTGGTGGATTGATGACCACCGAATATTTATGTTTGAAGGCAGATGCCACCGTGGCTGAGGCTTTTCAGAAAATAAAAGACAATATCAATTTTCATGGCACCATCTTTTTTCTTTATATCATCGACGATAATGGTAAATATCTGGGCACAACTTCCTTAAGACGTTTTTATTTGGAAGATCCCAACAAGAAATTACTAGAGACTTGCTATCCGGAAAATATCCATGTGTTTACCGGGGATAATATTGAACACATTGCCTTGTTGATGGAGCGTAATAAAACCTCATCAATCCCAGTGCTGAATGAGCAGGAGATTTTACAAGGCATTATTACCATTGATGACGTGCTTGAGGTGTTGATTGGGCTGCTGTGGCATAAATACGAAGAGAAACTATGAGATATTGGAAAAATCTTCAAGAAAATAAAGTATTAAAGAATATCCTGCTTTTTTTGGCCATGCTGGGGCCTGGTGTGATCACCGGAAGTGTGGACAATGACGCGGGTGGTATCACCACCTATTCCGTGGCTGGGGCAACCTATGGCTATCCTATTATCTGGACCTTGCTGCCTTCCTTTATAGTGCTCTTGGTAGTGCAAGAAATGAATATGCGCATGGGGGCGTGCACGGGCAAGGGGCTGGCTGACCTGATCCGGGAAAATTTTGGTATTAAGGTCACCTTCTGGATTTTTTTAGGCCTTTTGATTGCTGATATCGGCAATACAGCCACTGAATTTGCCGGGGTGGCAGGTAGTATGGGTATTTTTGGGATTAGTAAATATATTTCAGTTCCTACGACGGCCTTGATGGTTTGGATTTTGGTGACCAAGGGTAATTACAAAATCTCTGAGCGCATTTTTTTGCTCTTTAGTGTTTGTTTATTGTCGTACGTATTCTCTGCACTCGCAGCCAAACCTGATTGGGGCCAGGTTGCTCACTCGCTAGTGAATCCTCAAATTCAGTACAATAAAGATTATCTCATCATGGTGCTAGGCATTGTGGGGACCACCATTGCTCCTTGGATGCAGTTTTATATGCAGTCAGCGGTCATCGAAAAGGGTACTACCATGGATGATTACAAATTGGCTTTGGCGGATGTGGTGATTGGCTGTGTGGCCACCATTGCAGTGGCTCTTTTTATCATGGTGGCTTGTGCAGCTACCTTGCATGTGAATAACATCACCATCAATGAGGCCAAGGACGCGGCCCTGGCCTTAAAGCCATTTGCCGGAGCTTTTGCTTCAGCGGTGTTTGCCTTTGGGCTTTTTGTAGCATCGATATTCTCGGCAACGATTCTACCACTGGCCACCGCCTTTTATATCTGCGAAGCTTTTGGTTTTAATGCGGGGATTGATAAACGGCCAGAAGACGCTCCGCAATTTTACGCGCTTTTTGCCGCCATTCTCATCATCGGCTGTGGCATTATTCTCATGCCCAATGCTCCCTTGATTGCCATCACTCTTTGGACCCAAGATATCAATGCCATGCTGCTTCCGGTTGTTCTTATTTCCATGCAATTGATGGTGAACAATCCTGATATCATGGGGGCTCATGTGAACAATAAAGTACAGAATATGATTGGCTGGGCCACCACCGTTATCCTCATTGCCATGACAGCCTTGCTGATGATTCTGCCTTTATTCGATTCCTTTAAATAGCCTCAGCGGGCGCTTTGAGCCCTCAGCTTGACAGGCCCGCTTTCATCGTCTATACTTCAATCTTCCCCAGGAAAATGACTATGTTTAAAAAACTCACCGCCCTTAGTGTTTCTATTGGTTTGGTTTTGTCTTTATTACAGCCAATCCCTGATGCCTCGGCCCAAGCTATTTACAATTTGCCGGCCCCAGGTGCCATGATTTCTTTAAGCCAATCCTATAATCCCTTGCAATTAAAAGGGATTGTGATTGACGCTAAAAAACCATTTCGTTTTGATTTCCTGATCGACAAAGGCGAATCTAAACTGGTTGGCCAGCCTTTGAATGATGAAATTATCCGTTTATCAAAATATTTTCTCACCTGTTTGGCTGTTCCTGAAGAAGATTTGTGGGTGAATTTATCACCTTATGAAAAAGACCGCATTGTGCCGGGCAATTTTGGTATAACCTTGATGGGCAAGGATCTTTTAGAGCAGGATTATTTACTTAAGCAGATCATGGCTTCCTTGAGCTATCCTGAAAATAATTTGGGAAAACAATTTTGGCAAAAGGTGTATCAAAAATCCTATCAGCTTTTTGGCACCACCAATATTCCGATTAATACCTTTAATAAGGTATGGATCTTGCCTAAATCAGCCCAAGTATATGTAAAGGGCAATAGTGCGGTGGTGGTCAAAAGTCAGCTGGATGTAATGCTCGAGGCTGATTACAAATCATATGTGTACCACACTAAACAGCAGAAGGGTGCTGGAGATTATTCAGAAATTTTTCGGGAAGTGATTCTGCCTCAATTGCGCCAGGAAGTTAACGAAGGCAAAAATTTCGCCGTGGTGCGTCAGGTGTACAATGCCATGATCCTGGCCACTTGGTATAAGAAGCATTTGAAGGACAGTTTATTTTCTAAGGGATACGTTGGTCACAATCAGGTGCGTGGGGTAGACATTGCCGATAAAAATGCCAAGCAAGAAATTTATGTACAGTATCTGAAAGCTTACAAGAAATGCGTTTATAACTATATTAAGGAAGATCACGATCCTATCACTGGAGAGAATGTTCCTCATAAATACGCTTCCGGCGGTATTGTTGTTGCATTGGACGATACAGGTGATACAGGGGTGAATCGCACGACATCAGTTTATGGAGAAGAATCAGGCCAGGAACCTGCCATGACCTCCATGGATTTGGCTATGGTAGACATTACACCTGCCAAGGCCGATGCTGCTACTTTAAGCCAAATAGTCAAACGTCTGCTCCTTCCGTTCTTGGCTCTGGCCATTACTATTTCTGCTTTTGCCTCAGGGAGCTCATCTTCAGCGAATACTCATCATCAAGGTCAGCTTACTTATAATTCGCAGAGCTTACACGCAGTGGACTCGGGGTTAAAACTAGCGATTGTTAATATTGATCATCAAGTGGCAAGCTTAGAACAGACCATCGCCACCGCAAATCAAGATTTTATAAACCAGAAAGCTCCTGATTATAGCAATGTTTATACGAATGATTCCATCAGTAAACTTGATCAACGAGAGGCTGATAATAAAGCGGCTTTGAAAAATTTAGGGGAAGAAAGGATTCAGTTAGTCCAATTCCAACAAGCGGTAGAGAAAACCTTGGCTGAACATACGAATCAACACCATACAGTTGCCGTTAACGTAATTCACCCCACGGTAACGCATCAACATCATGTAATTGTCAGTATGGCCCACACTCAGAATAAAGAGGCCTCTTCGGCAAAGAGCCATTATGAGAAACCAAAAATTCAGTTTCATCAAAATGAGAAAACAGGTGCTGATAGCAAAGCGACTCAATTCTTAAATCAGCCTCCTGTAATTACGAACCAATTGCCTGCGGTGATCAATTGCAATTTCGGGGAAGATGTGACGATGCATATTGAATCTCCTAACGCTGATTTTATTGAGTTGTCCAGCAATGGTCAATTCGTTGAAAAAGACCAATATCCCAATCAGAAAGATCCCAAACATCCTTTTGACTTTAAGGTACAGGAATATATGCCCCTGCAAGGAGGGGATGGAGAAATTAAAGCAGAATTGATCAATAGCAAAGGAACCACCACGATTAAGATACCCGTTAAATTTAAAATTAACTTCGCGTTTCCTGCTGCTCTTATATTGGCAGGGGTAGTAGTATTGATATTGGGTAATTTAAAAGAATCCAAAAAAAGAGTTAAATTCCTATTGTTTGCTGCACCTCTTGCAGCCATCGCCATTGCTTTGATGACGCGTTCCACACCATCAACATCGGCATTGTCTAAAACCAATCAGGACCCCAATATTGTTTCTGCTACTCATCCAGCAGTCCCGCAGCCGCAGCTGCAAGTATCTGATTCCGGTCGACCTGTCATCACATCCCAGCTTTCTCCTCAGACAGTATTTAAAATTGGTAGTGAGCTTGATTTAAATATTTCATTTAAAAACGCAAATTCTGTCAGATGGTTTAAAAACGGTCAACAAGTTGTAGCGCAGAGTGCTGATTTAAAATCACAGGAACAGACAGCAACTTTCGACACGGGTTTACTCTTTGGTTATGATAGTGGAAATGTTTATAAAGTCATCGTTAAGAATGATGCTGGCGATGAATCCAGTAGTGTAACCAAGGTTGTGAATCCTGATACAGCTACTACTGAGGCAGAGGGAACTGATAGTAAAAGCAACCCTGTCCCATGGATTGGGGTAAGTATCCTTGCGGCGGGTATTCTTTTAATCAGGTCTCGTCTAAAGCGAAAAAAGGATAAAGCTATGGCTATCCTTGAACGCGACGGGGGTATTAATATGAATAGTCATCTCATGCAGATGAATATTAGCGGAAGAGACGACCATCAATTGATCATGAGGGATGCTGCCATGATAAGCCCTATTGAAGGCGTTGTCCCGACAGTCTTTGCTGTCGTCAATCTCTCAGCCTCCCAGCTAAAAAGTATTTTATCCACCGGTGTGCTCAATTAAAATTTTTATAGCATTTTGGTGTATTTTTGTTACATTTATTACCTAAATATGGCAAAAATTATAGGTATCACATACGATTTGAAAACCGATTGGCAGTCCTCTGAGGGTGATCCCATCGATGCTGCGGCAGAGCTTGACGGCCATAAAACCGTGGAGGCCTTGAAGGCTGCTTTTGAGTCCGCCGGGCATCAGGTTATTTTGATTGGCGGTGCGCGTCAGTTGATTGAGCGCAGCATCAAGAATGATCTGAAAGTCGATTTGGTTTTTAATATTTCCGAAGGCTTCAAAGGCCGCAACCGTGAATCCCAGGTGCCGGCAATTTTGGATTTATTGAATATTCCTTTTTGCGGGGCTGATGCTTTAACGCTTGGCGTGACATTGGATAAAGTCGTGGCGAAAAAATGTTTTATCGCTGATAAGATTCCAACCGCACGTTATTTTAAAGCAACGCCCGAAGATAATTTGCAAGAATTAAATACGATTGGTTTCCCTCTGTTTGTGAAAACCTTGCATGAGGGGACGTCTAAAGGTATTACTCAAAATTCGAGGGTGCAGAATTTTCAGCAATTAAAAGAACAGGTCGACCATATCAATCGTCATTATCATCAGCCTGCCCTGGTAGAGGAATTTATTAAGGGTACGGAATTTACCGTCGGGGTGATTGGTAATCATCCGCCAGAAGCCATGCCCGTGGTCCAGTATGCCATTGCCGGTAAAACCAGTTTAGGGAATGAGTTTTATTCGTACCGTCATGTGGCTGAAAAATTAGTTGAGCATATTTGCCCGGCACCCATTGATGACAAGTTAGCCACACGTTTGCAAAAGTTAGCGGTGCGGGCTTACAGGTCGGTTGATTGCCGCGATTTTGGCCGGGTTGATTTTCGGGTGGATGAGAAGGGTAATCCGTATGTTTTGGAGATCAACCCCTTGCCCAACCTAAGTCCCGATGATGTATTTGTTTTATTTGGCAAGGTGAAAAATATGACGTATAATCAGATTATTAATAAAATCCTGGATGAGGCTTTGCAACGTTTGGGGCTTGCCCAAGAGGAAGTATATAAAAAATGACACCGACCACTGTTATTAAAGAAGAAGCTGCTGCTTCAACCGGCCCGAATATTCCTTTATCGCCCGATGAAGAACGTGTGATCAAGCTTTTCCCTGGGGCCACCTTGGCTGATTGGGAAGATTGGCGTTGGCAGATCCGCAATCGTTTCCGTACCTTTGATCAGATTTCAAAATTAATGAAATTAAGCCCTGAGGAAGAACGCGGGGTCAAAGGCGCTGGGGACAAATTAACCATGTCCATCCCGCCGTATTTTGCAGCCTTGATTGATACTAAAGATGCCGGCTGCCCGATCCGTTTGCAATCAGTACCATTGGATTGTGAATTTCTAACTGCTCCGGAAGAAATGCTTGATCCTTGCGGCGAAGAAAAAAGTTCTGAAGTGCATGGCCTGGTGCACCGTTATCCGGACCGTGTGCTGTTTTTAGTCAATGAGATGTGCGCCATGTATTGCCGTTACTGCACCCGTTCACGCATGGTGGGGGATGGCAATCACACCTTAAATACGGCGACCTATGATGCCGCACTCAATTATATCCGCAAGCATACCGAAATCCGTGATGTATTGATCTCCGGTGGTGATCCTTTGACCTTAGGCGATCGCATGCTGGAATATCTCATCTCATCGGTAAAAGCGATTCCACACGTTGAGTTTGTACGTATCGGCACCCGTATTCCGGTGACCTTGCCTCAGCGTATTACTCCAGAATTGATTGCCATGTTTAAGAAATATTCACCGCTGTGGATGAGCATTCATTTTAATCATGCCAAGGAAGTGACTCCGCGTGTCAAACATGCCTGCAACATGATTGCTGATGCGGGTATTCCTATGGGCTCCCAAACCGTATTGTTGCGTGGGGTGAATGATTCTTCGGAAATCATGAAGAAATTGTTCCATGAGCTACTTAAAATTCGAGTGCGTCCTTACTATATTTATCAATGCGATCCTATTGTGGGTTCCAATCATTTTCGTACCAGTGTTGATACAGGGATCAAAATTATGGAAAATCTCCGTGGTCACACCACGGGTTATGCGGTGCCGACCTATGTGATTGATGGTCCAGGCGGTGGCGGTAAAATTCCGGTCAGCCCTAATTATGTGGTTTCTAAACAACCTGGAAGCATTAAACTGCGTAATTTCAAGGGTGAAGAGTATACCTACGTTGATCCGACCTATTAAAAGTTCATACCTACCCCAAAGGCGTTGGTTGCAACTCTTTATTTGACAATCAATAAACATATACTATAATACACCCTTCGCATTAAACTTGAAACCCTATAAGGAGCAGTGAATAGTCAATGTTAGAAGTTAAAGTCAACGACAAA
>Ga0206817_1058_pt1 | contig 40390 bp, 33 predicted proteins | sample Alteio_BWOrgCont_89_FD_152873 | JGI IMG/M metagenome (GOLD analysis project Ga0206817, IMG submission 152873) | Enriched cells from forest soil in Barre Woods Harvard Forest LTER site, Petersham, Massachusetts, United States -... | ecosystem: Environmental > Terrestrial > Soil > Temperate forest >...
ACTGCTGTACGCGAAAGGCGCAAGCGTGCACGGATTGTGGCTGACATATCTATCAGCTAACCGGGAGTTGATGAAGCAAGTCTGGCAACAACTATCCCGCTGGACCTCCGAAGGCCACCTGCATCCTGTGATCGGGCACGTGCTGCCCATGGAGCAAGCCGCCGAGGCATATCAATTATTGGCCGAGGGAAAGAACTTCGGAAAAGTGATTCTGAAGATCGCGTAGAGCAATCAGTGTTTCGCTTCCGAACACCGCGAATCCATTAGCGCACACATCAGCACTCCCACATTGGCGTTTCTCCCTGTGAATCAACACATCCAAAATTTATTACTTGGCAACGTGCGTGCAATCGTTACGTCGTCCGAATATCGAACGTGTGTGAAAAGTTGTGAACATTCGTAAACAAATCCGCGTAGACAGAACAAGCAAGGGGTGTGCTTATTCGCGTGCTGGCGCACTTGCTAACGACAACGCCGATGAAGCGTCCAAGTGGGTAATTGCGATTTGAAGCGCAAGGGAACTTTCGGGCATCCAACGTCGTATCTTGACACGGTAGAGATGAAAGCCTGACGGCCAACAACCGGATGGGCTTTCGGAAAACAATTTCAGGGGTTAAGGGACTGGCTCACTCTCGGTTTGGCGGCCCAGGTGAGCGCAATCCCTGCAGCAGAGAGCTTGCGGCTTTGTGGCCACGCGCTTTCTCCTTAACCCCGCGGCAGCATTGTAAGGCTTTCGCGGCAAAACGCAAGTTTTTCGTGGAAGACGAGTCCAAGCCGCCCAGAACCGTTTCCCGACGCTTTTCGGGAAAGAAGAAGGAGTCTTATGAAATTCGCAAACGTTTCCAAGGGCTTGCTGCTGGGACTGGCTTTGCTGCTGGCGACAAGCGTATTCGCGGCTACTAACAAGGGTTCCATGCAACTGGTCGATCCAGTGACGGTCAGCGGAAAACAATTGCCCGCAGGCGATTACTCGGTCAAGTGGGACGGCAGCGGTCCCAATGTTGAGCTGAGCATTTTGAAGGGTAACAAGGTCGTAGCCACGACCCCAGCCCGGCTGATTGATCTGAGTCAAAAAACAAACAGCGACGCCGCCGTGATCCAACAGAACGGCGACGGCAGCAAGGCGCTCACTGAAATCCACTTCGGTGGAAAGAAGTATGCGCTGGCGATTGGCAACGAGTCCGCCAGTATGGACGGCAGCGGCAGCAGCAAGTAAAGTTGCTGACCTTTATGTGAGAAGAGGGGGAGCTCCAGGCTCCCCGTTTTTTCTCGTGATCACAATTCGCGCCGGCAGTTGGTGAGAGCTACTTGGCGGAGGCTAGCACATCATCGAAATAGTTGACCACCGCCCGTCGCGGTTTGTCCTTTATGCCTTTCAGAGGAATCTTTTGCTCGAGTGTCGTGTTTCCAGTTAACCGGGCGCGCCCCAGCGGAAACGTGCGCCCGTCCGCCATTTCGAGATAAATCGGCACCAGCATGCGGAAATGTTCGTTCACGTTGGATTGCGTCAGCTTGAGACCGAACACAACGTCGCCGCTGGCATCGTTGTCGAAGGTAGACTCGATGCTGTAGCTTGGCAGCGCCGTCCCATAGACGTATTCATCGAAGAACCAGTCCATCTTCCCTCCGCCGAACGCGGCCATTTCCGGCGTCATATGCTTTTCCAGCATTGCCTTGAAGTCCTCGGTCGTTGCCGCGCGGCCGGCGTAGGTCTTCACAAAATCCTGCATGGTCGTCTTGAAGTTCTGATCGCCAGTCTTGCGGTCCCACATCATCATCCGAACCATGTGCAGAATGTACGCTCCCTTGGGATAGATGAGATCCCGGGTGAGACGCGTGCCCGTGCGTGAATTACTCATCCGGTAACCCATGGTGACGGGGCCCGCATCAATGGCGCGGAAGCCTTCCTTGTCGCGCTGCGTCAAGAGGTAGCGCTCGTCATCCCAGAATTCGATGAACTTCTTGGGATTCTTCTCGACCGACTGGATGAAGAGCGACGCAGACATGTCGGCAAAACCTTCGCTCATCCACTGATCGCGATAGGAGCCGAATCCGACCTCGTGTCCCCACCATTGATGAGCGACTTCATGCGGGGCGACAGTCTTCCAGTAGCCGAGATCGCCAAAGTCCAGCCCCAGTCCGTGCCGCACCGTGCTATCGAAGAATGAGCAGAGCGGAAGCCAGACCAACCCGGGCCAGGACTGCCCAAAATTACACGCAGTCTGTTGCGTCATGGCGAGGCGCTTGAAGGGAATGGGTCCGAAGTAATCGGTGTAGAGCTCGATCGAGATCTCTCCATCAGCCAGCGCTTTTTTCTCCATCCCCGTGGTTCCCATGTTGCCGAGGGCAACTTCGGGCCGCCCGGGCCCGCCCATGCCGAGTCTTCCGCCGTTTTCCAGTGCATTCCCCTCGGCGACCTGTTGCAGGCTCTTGACCCATTCCGGTGGGTCTACGTTCGCATAAGACTGCACCAGGTATTCCGGCTTGGTCATCTTGGCTTCCAGCATTTTGAACTTGCCGAAGTTGAATCCAGCTACCGTCTGCGGAACTTCGCTCTTCCAGACGCTGACATTCTGATCGCCATCGTTGCTCTCGCTCAACAACGTGCCCGTGGCGGCGATCTTCATTCCTTTCGGAATGCGGAAAGTCATGTCGTAAGCTGAGTACTCGCCCAGCGAGAAGGTCGGGTTGTTCGGATACCAGTTGTCACGGGCAATGGGAAAGTAGTTGCCATTGCCTTCGTTGCGAACCGCATCCTTGCCGCTGTAATTCGTGGTGATGGTAAACTTTTCGCCCGCGGCCAGCGCCTTGGGAAGGATGACCGCGAAATCAGGATCATCTCTTTTGTCCTCCTGGATAAAGGACAGCGCCTGCCCGCCTTCTGCGATCACGCTCTGTACTCGGAGGCTGCCGAACAAGTCGAAACGGGCCACGCGAAGACCATTGACCTGGGAGACGAAGGTAGTGGTAGCCTTGCCCGCTAAGTTAGCGTTTTTCTCAATAGTTGTATCGAGTTGCTGGTGTTCGATGTGAATGGGGGAGTTTTTCTGTGAGCCCGTGGCGGTACCATCCTTATACTCGGCCGACAAGTGAAAGCTCGCCCACACGCCGAACTTACCGTCGTCGTAGGTGACGAACTCCTCTTCTTCCGGAGCGACCGGCATAATCAGCGGCGAGCCTCCTTCCGGGTCGATGGCGAAGATTTCGTCGCCGTTATACCTTTTGCCGTGGACGAAGGCTACGAATACCCCGCCCGGCCAGGACCCAAGCACATCCTGCAGGAGGCGGGCATCAAGGTTGAAGTGGACTTTCTTGCGCGTTACTTTCTCGCTATCCGGCAGCAGGCTGGCGTCGCATCCACCAGAGGCTGTGGTCCCTGCCTTCTTGATCTCATCGTAAGTTGCGTCGCTGAAACGCAGCACCAGATGGCTGAAGGTTTCGCTGAACTCGTCTTCCTTGGTCAGCAGCTTGAGACTGCTTCGCTCAATGGGCAGAGGCGGATCGAGAATCAGGTTGCCGTCGCCCACAAACACCGCACCTGTCACTTTGCCTTGCACGGGAGAAACAAAACAAACCGTGCCGGAGCGCAGGTGAAAAGTTGCCGCATCGCGCTTCAGGGTGAGGTCAGTGACCGCGACCGCCTCGCCACCGAGTCCGATGTTGCGCAATTGCTGATACGTGGAATCCGAGTTGGGAGAAGGCGTGGCGGGAGTCTCAGCCGCAAAGGCAGCCGAGATCACCAGTACACACACCAATGCGCCGGAGCGCATAAGGCGCGACGAATATGGCAAGAAGCCTCCTTTTTTGGGGGAAGGAGGAACGCGCGCAATTATCTACACAATCAGAAAAAAAGCAAGGATCTAAGCCACCGCATGAAGTCAGGGCGGGCAAGGAAGCTGCCCCACCCATCCGCGGAAGCAATTATTTTCCCTGAGACTCGAGCTCGGCGTTGATATTTGCGCTCCCACCCGTAGCTTTGAATTTCCGCTCCCACGGTTTAAATCCCGACTTACTCACCGTAAGCGTATGGTCCCCAGGCGTAACGTCAATTTCTGAGGGCGTGTTGCCGATAAAGCTTCCATCCAAGGTAATGTCTGCGTTCGCAGGCGTGGAAGAGACCGCAATCTTGCTCGCTACCGAAGGCGTAGCCGATTTATCGCTCACGCTGACCAGTTGTGCAGCCTGTTTCTGGGCGGCGACCTTCCCCACTCGCGACGGCCAATCCTTGGAAATGGCCTCGCACGCGTCTTTTACTGAAGTCCCTACCGAGCGCGTAGAGTGGCTGACAATAGCATCTCCATCGCTATTGAAAACCGCGACCTTGTTGTCGTGAGCCAGAATGCTCTTGCCGCCTTCGTGGTCGAGCACAACGACGTAGTCGGCTTTGTCCTGTTTGTTGTTGACGACTACCTGAGGACATCGTTGACCAAACGTCTTGATGATCTCCGCGGTTTGCGGACGAGCGCCGCCGCTGAAATGGCTGCCGTGGGCGTCGCTTGTGCCACCGCCGTTACCAGTCATTTGCCAGGACTGGCTATCCGTGATGAACACTCGCGCCTGCTCCGAGTTAGGACTAGATGTCTGGGCCGCCGCGGGAATCACCAGCAGCGACACAATCGTAAACTTGAGAATGGATCGCATTCGTCCTCCAAATGATCTAGGGGAGAAGCGTCCATTCTTGCATCAGCGGACGGGATGGGATAGTTACGGTCGTCGCTGTCCGAAAAGGAAGCGGGAAACCGTATCTTTTAGCACATTGGGGAAACTTCAGAATCGGCGGCTGGAGCCTTGAAATGGCGCAGCTTAAAGCGGCGCCGTACATCGTTTTCAAAGACCTGCGGCACGGCTCAGAAGCCGTGCCCTTTCAAAACTCCAATCCAGAGAGTTTTTTCAGCAACCTGTTAGTACTTGGCCATCCTGGGATCCACGCGATCCGCCCACGCTAGTATTCCGCCCGCGAGGTTATGCACTTTCTTGAATCCCGCCTGCTGCAGGAAGATCACTGCCTTCGCGCTGCGCACACCGGAGCGGCAGTGGGCCACGATCTCGCGGCTGGAGTCGAGTTCATGTACCCGTTTGGGCAGATCGCCCAGCGGGATCAGATGCCCGTTAATGTTGCAAATCTGATATTCGTGAGGCTCGCGCACGTCGAGCACAAAAAGGTCTTCGCCTGCATCCAGACGCCGTTTCAACTCTTCTACTTGTATTTCAGGAACACCTGCTTCCACCGGTTTCTCCTCCCCACGGATTCCGCAAAACTCGTTGTAGTCTATCAGTTTTGTGACGGTGCGATGCGTCCCGCAGGCGGGGCAATCGGGATTCTTGCGCAGCTTCAATTCGCGGAACTTCATTCCCAGAGCATCGATCAGCAGCAGACGCCCGATCAGCGGCTCACCCTTGCCCAGGATCAGTTTGATGACTTCAGTCGCTTGAATTACGCCGACCAGTCCGGGCAAAATGCCCAGCACTCCACCTTCGGCGCAGGAAGGCACCAGCCCCGGTGGCGGAGGCTCGGAATACAAACACCGATAGCAGGGGCCATCCTTCGTAGCGAAAACGCTGGCTTGCCCTTCGAAGCGGAAAATTGAACCGTAAACATTCGGCTTGCCGGTAAGCACGCAGGCATCGTTCACTAGATAGCGCGTTGGAAAATTGTCGGTGCCATCGGCAATGATGTCGAAGTCGCGAAATAGTTCGAGCGCATTTTCGCTGCTAAGACGGGTCTCAAACTTGCGGATATTCAAGAACGGATTGATCGCCTTCAGCTTCTCCGCGGCGGAATCCAGCTTCTTGCGTCCCACATCCGCCGTGGTGTGGATAATTTGCCTCTGCAAATTCGTGTAATCCACCACGTCAAAGTCCACGATCCCAAGCGTGCCCACGCCGGCCGCTCCGAGGTAAAGCGCCAACGGTGAACCCAGTCCTCCTGCCCCAATACACAGCACGCGCGCAGCCTTGAGCTTCTGCTGACCCTCCATGCCCACTTCGGGCATGATCAGGTGGCGCGAGTAGCGCAAGATCTCGTCGTTCGTGAGAACAGCGGCTTCGGGCTTGGTTTCAACTGGTTTGACGTCTGTAATAGTGGCCATAAAACCTCGGTTCAGAATTGTCGATTTTAACGATTACGGAATGGACGACTAGAAACAACAACAGAACGGACAACAACAGCAGGCGCTGTGGCGGGACATTCGAGGAGTGGTCCATCCGCAATTCATCAGTTCACCAGCCTCCGGCAATCGAAGGCACTATCGAAATAGTATCACCGTCTGTGGTCGCAGTGGCTTCTTTTTGCAGGTAGCGGACATCTTCGTCATTCAGGTAAACATTCACAAAAGAACGGAGTTTGCCGTCGTCGGTGTAAAGATGCCGCCGCAGGTCTGGATGTTTGGAAACCAAGCCGGACAAGGCCTCCGCGACGGTCCCAGCCTTAACCTCGACCGTCGGAAGCTTCCCAGCGTATTGCCGCAAGGGTGTAGGTATATTGATCTTCGTCATCCTGATAGAGGATGCCGGAACACCGCCCGAGGATTCAGTCCGACTTCCGAATCGTAGAAACGTAGCTTGCTACGTTTCCGCTTGCGCTACCTCAATCTTCTCGTCCATTAACTTCTTGTCGCCCTCGTCGCTGCCGGTCAACCCGAAGGAATTTGTCACGGCTGCCTTGCCCTTTTCCACGCTGGTGATGACATACGAACACCCGAACCAGTGCGCCTCCGCCAGATCAGTCGACGACCAGCGTGCCGGATGGTCAGGATGTGAGTGATAAAACCCGATGATGTCCTCGCCCCGCTCCCGCCCCTCCCGCTGAACCCGAACCAGTTCCCGCGGATCGATGTGATAGCGGTTCTGCGGCGAATCCGTCCGGGTGTTGCCGCAACGCGCCACGGAACTCACCCAGCGAACGTCCCCGTCCAATTGGCCCAGTAAAACGCCACAGCATTCGTGAGGATAAGTCTCCTCACCGTGTTCACGGATAGCCTCGTAATCTTTGCGCTCGATCTTTAGCATGTTCCCCGTCCACTGTCATCCTGAGCGGAGTTGGCGTCGCAACGCGACGCCAACGCAGTCGAAGGACCCCGAGTGTGCTTGTGGCAGCAGAGGCGTTCCGGGGAGTTCTCCCAGTTCCGTGGAGTGCATGGCCAGAATGCCTTGCGCGTCCCTAGTTGCTCCCGCACTCTCTGGGTCCTTCGACTACGCAGCTGCTGCGCTTTCGCGCCGCAGCCGCTCCGCTCAGGATGACAGCATTATTATGATGTCGCGCTGACCTGTCACTCCTGCCAGAATCTCTCGCTCAAATATTTGTCCCCCGAGTCGCACAAAATCGTCACAAACACCGCATGCTCGTTTTTCTTCAACTGCCCCGCCAGTTGCAGGCACCCAACCACAGCACCAGCCGCCGAGATCCCCACCAGCAAGCCCTCTTCGCGAGCCAGCCTCTTCGCCATAACATAAGCGTCTTCGGTGGAAATACCCAGGTCGGCATCCGCTAGCGACGCATCATAAATCTTCGGCACGATAGCGCTGGCCATGTGCTTGGTTCCTTCAATTCCGTGAAACGCCGAATCCGGCTGCAGCGAAATGCAACGCACCCGCGGATTCAATTCCCGCAGCCGCCGCGTCGTCCCAACAAACGTTCCACTCGTCCCTAACATCGATACGAAGTGCGTGATGCGTCCTTCCGTCTGTTGCCAGATTTCGTTGGCTGTGCCATGGTAATGAGCTTGCCAGTTGGCGTCGTTGGAATACTGGTCGGCGTAGTAATACAAATCCGGATGTTTGGCCGCCAGTTCGCGCGCCATGCGAATGGCGCCGTCGGAACCATCCGCAGGGTCGGTATAAATAATGTTCGCACCGTACGCGTGCAGGATGCGCTTGCGTTCGACCGACACATTCTCCGGCATGCACAGCGTCACCGCAAAGCCTAACGCGGCGCCGATCATCGCATAAGCAATGCCGGTGTTGCCGCTGGTCGAATCGAGCAGAATTTTACCGGATGTTAACTTGCCACTGGCCTGCGCTTGCGCCACGATGTTGGAGGCCGCGCGGTCCTTGACCGAGCCTCCGGGATTGAGCCACTCCGCCTTGCCGAGAATCTCGACCCCGGGCAGTTCCGTGCCGATGCGTGCCAGCCGAAGCAAGGGAGTATTGCCAATGCGATCCACCGTTCGCTGTCCCGAAGCGGGTTTGCCGGACCGGTCGTTTCCGTCCGCATGTGCCGCAGAACCATGCACTTCCGCGATCTTTAGAGACCAAGGCAGCATAAATTTCAAACTCGAAGGCCGTGACTTACGTAATGTTCCTGAGAAACGAAATCAAGCGTCACAAACGGTTGATTAGATTATAAGAGAGACTGATTGGTTCCACCGAAGATGCGGCCCGCGTTCCTTTTTCAGGATTCCGCATCTAACCTAAGCGAGAACGAAGGACGAAATGGCATCGAAGGTAGAACAACGGACGTACGAAGAAGCGCTGAACTGGTTGCGCGATCACGGCTTTGATCTGCTCGAAGCTCCCGGCACCACGGCGCGCGTCTTCCTGAAAAAATACAACGTGTCCGCCGCCATCCAGAAGAATGGCGATGACGGCGTCAAGATTTTCGCTTATCCCGGCTACCTGATTGGCAGCGAAATTTCAAAGCTGGTGAACAAGGGATACCAGCAGTTTCTCAAAACCGCGAAAACCGAAGTCCCCGCGACCGCCGACCATCTGAAAGCCCTGCAACAATTCACCGAAGAATTAAAGGAAGGCCTCGGCCTGCCCACCCTGTACAACGAATCGCTCGGCACCGTCAGCGAATCGTACCATTACGACCGCATCGAAAATCGTGACAAGCCCGTAGCCGACCGCCCCAAGCGTCCCTGGGAAAAAGCCGGAGTCCTCGCCGCCGCCGCCAAAAAGGGCCGCGCATAGTCCATTCCGTATCCGGCCGCCCGATTAATCAATGAGTTCGTTCGCCCCCTCTTGCTGGTCGAGTTCCTTCTGCTCTTGCGGCGAAAGCGCGGCTTCGCCGAGGTTGACCACAACCTTATTAAGGGTGCCGGTAAATTTGAAAGGCACGTGGTAATCTTCGCTGACCGGAGTGCCGGTGTCTTCCCCAACGTCGAAGGTTTCGTCGGCGGAAACGCGGAACGGAATAGTTCGCGCAATCTTCTGTTCAGCCACTTTCTTTCCGTCCACGCTCAGTGTTGCCAGGCCACCTTTGCCGATACCGCCGCCGTCATACTTGAAGGTGACCACGATGCTGTGTTTGCCAGGGGCCAACTTGTCACTGCCGGAAATAGAAGTACGGTCAACGCCGACAAGGTTGTAGTAGAAGACGGGTTTACCCTGAAGCAGGTATAGCCCAAGGCCATTGAATCGACCACCCTGTGTCATGAGCACGCCCTCTGCGCCGCCAGCAGGAATCTCAACATCCGCGGTGATGCGGTACGACTTGTTCTTGAAGTCGGGCGCCGTGCCCTCGGGGATGCGGACCATGCCGGGATAATAGGTAAACTCGGTACGGCCGCGAGTAAGGCTGGGACGAAGGCTGACATCAAAACGTTCCGCTGTGCTGTTGTCGAGAGGCAGCACGTTGTACTTGCCGGCTTCGACCCAGAACAGGTCCTGCAGTTGGCGGAGTCTTTTCGGTTCCTTCGCTGCAAGGTCGTTGGCCTCGCTGAAGTCCTGGTCCACATTGTAGAGTTCCCATTTGTAGTCCTCCACCGGCGGCAGGCTCCCCACACCTATGACCCAGGGCAGGCGGGGAGGCGTGGTGGCGGCGACCCAGCCGTCGTTGTAAATAGCGCGGTTCGTAAACATCTCGAAATACTGCGTGCGATGGACTGATTTCGCCTTGGGATTATCAAACGTGTACACCATGCTGAAGCCCTCGATTGGCTTCTGAGCAACGCCGTTGAGCATCGATGGCGACTGCACACCAACCGCTTCGAGGATGGTCGGATAAATGTCAATAACGCTGCTGAACTGGCTGCGGATACGACCTTTATCTTTAATACGCGCGGGCCAGGAGATCACCAGGCCGTTGCGTGTGCCGCCGAAGTGGGATGCCACCTGCTTGGTCCACTGGAAAGGCGTGTCCATGGCGTGGGCCCAGCCGACCGGATAGTGGTTGAACGTCATCGGTCCGCCCAGATCGTCCATGTGCGCCATCACTTGCTTGAAGTCTTCGGGAATGCCGTTGAAGATGGACATTTCATTAAGCAAGCCTTGCGGTGTTCCTTCGGCGCTGGCGCCGTTGTCGCCCTGGATGTAGATGACAAGGGTGTTGTCGGCCTCGCCCATTTGGTCGATCGCATCGACGATCCGGCCCATCTGGGTATCGCAGTAGGAAAGCGCGGCGGCATACACTTCCATCATGTGCGCATAGACTTTCTTGTGGTCGGCGTCGAGCGAATCCCATGCCTGGATTTCTTTTGGCCGCGGCGTAAGTTGCGTATCCGGCGGAACGACGCCCATTGCCTTCTGACGCGCCAGCGTTTCTTCGCGCATCTTGTCCCAGCCCATGTCGAACTTGCCTTTGAATTTGGCAATCCACTCTTTGGGCGCGTGGTGGGGCGCATGCGCCGTTCCCGGAGCGTAATAGGTCACCCAGGGCTTATCGGGCGCGACCGCGTGCAACATTTGAATGCGGGCGATGGCATGATCGGCCATATCCTTGTCAAAGAAATAATCTGGCTGATCGTGGGGCGGCTCGACGGGCTTGATGTTCTCGTAGAGCGCGGGTGCCCATTGGCTGGTATCCCCGCCCAGGAACCCGTAAAAATATTCGAAGCCCAGGCCTGTCGGCCATAGATCGTACGGCCCAGCCTGACTGCTGTGCCAATCGGGGACGTTGTGGTTCTTGCCATACCAGGCAGTGCTGTACCCGTTCTGCTTGAGCACCTCCGCGAACGTGCCGTTGCTCTTGGGCATGAGCGAGTTGTAGCCCGGGAAACCGGTAGCGATTTCCATGATCACGCCTGTAGCATTCGAATGGTGGTTCCGGCCCGACAGCAGAGCCGCCCGCGTGGGCGAGCAGAGTGCCGTGGTATGGAACTGCGTGTAGCGAAGACCCGCGGCCGCCAGGCGATCCATGGTGGGAGTCGGAACCGGCCCGCCAAACGTGCTGATCGCGCCGAAGCCAACGTCATCGGTCAGGATCAGCAGAATATTCGGCGCCCCTTTGGGGGCTCTGGTTTCCGGCGGAAAGTCCAGGGTCGAATCCTTTGGCGTGAGGCCGATGTGGCCTTTGAACGGCGGCTCCGGCCGCGGCAGAACTTCCTGCTCATAGCTGACGCCCACCAGCAACGCCAGGATTGCCGATAGCACTCCCGCAATTGTTCTGCACGATCGCATTCTCATGTCACGTCCTGTGTATATCTCTTGAACTGGTAGAGAGTCTCTCGGCGCCATAGCGGCATCGGGGTCGCTTACATTCCTGCGAAAGCAGATTGAAACTGACCGCCTTGAAGGCCAGCTCATTCTTACCCTGAGAATCAGCAGTGTCGACTGGCAGAATTAGTAGTTGTTTCCGCTGGCAGAACTAATAGTTTTCTCCGCGCGGGTGCCCCGCTCCTCGCGTTTCGTGTACGCGTCGAATCCAGTGACGCTCACCATCGAGTGGGGCAAGGCCACCCGTTCATCCCTCCAAAACCAGCCGTCATCCTGAGCGGACGCAAGTCCGCGAAGGATCTCTCGCGCACAACGTAAAAGCCTGTGGTCGACTTCATGCCAACCAGCAATTCTAAATCACATACATAATAAGGGTGCCCCATCTTTCCGCGTTCTTTGCGGAAAGGTGGGAAGCGAGAAAGCGGAGATGCAAACCAGCCTCCCGCCAGGTGAACCAACCTTTCGCGTTCTGTGCGAAGGCTGGAGCAGTTCAGAGGTCGTTACAAATGAACCCCCCTCTCTCCACCGTCCCCAGCCCCCGCATATTCTCATTGACCGCACCTGCACAACCAGATAACATATGTCTAACCGACATTATCTGTTGGATAATATACGGTCTTTGACAACCGATTCAGGCCAGCGCGCGTGTATCCCCGCCAAGCGGATTGCTCCGCCGTGTCCCCAGCCGCAAAGCGGCGGAAGAATGCAGCCCATGGCGCAAGCCATGGGGAATAAGCGGAAAGACGAAAAGCCCCAGCGGGGCGGAAGACAGCTCCTAGCAAGTTCGAGCCCGTCTAGTTCAAAAACGGAACGCAAGCCGGGCACGCACCGCCAGTAACTCCCATGTTCTCTAGATTTTGCGCGCAACTCCTTTAAACTCAAAGATCTAGCACATAGTGATAAAATAACTATTGCGTTTTCAAGATTTTGCGCACGAAGGGGGGGGAGGGGGTACCAGGTGCTAAACAGTAAACTCCGTTCCAAAGTGGGAAAGGATGCGTGCGACACTAGCGGCAGTCGGGAGGCTCCCAAGAAATGCGCAAGAACTGTGGCGTCGTAGCGGTCGTGCTGATTCTCCTTTTTTCGGTGTGCAGCGTCACTGCAGAGAATTCACCACCCGCCCTCCGGTCCATGGTGGAACAAGTTTTGCGCCGTCAGCAGGAAGCCTGGAACCATCACGATCTAGAAGCCTTCATGTCCGGCTACTGGAATTCTCCGGACTTGACGTTCTTCTCGGGTGTGCAGAAAACCTCAGGCTGGCAACCGACCCTGGACCGCTACCGCAAGAATTATCAGGGCGGAGGCAAGGAGATGGGCCAGCTGGAGTTCTCCGACCTGAACATTCAGGAACTCTCACCGGACGCAGCCTTCGTACGCGGCGCCTGGCACTTAACCATGTCGGACGGCAAAACGCCCCACGGCCTGTTCACCCTTGTCTTTCGCAAGTTTCCCGAAGGATGGAAAGTCATCCACGATCACACCTCAGCGGCCGACCACTAACGAATTCGTTCTGAAAACGTCCGAGGGCAAATCAATTTCACCGTGGTAATCACGAACCCTCTTCCGCGATTCGTCATCTGGCTTTATGCTGTTTAAGATATCGTTGCCATAGACCGCGCAGTTTCTTTCCGGAAGTCATGACTCCAATTCGTCTCTATGAAATGATCTTGGGCGGCGCAGTCGCCCTGCTGGCCGCGTATCTACTCCTGCGCCGCAAGCCCAAAGGCCCGGATGAAGTGGAACGAGAGCGGCGAGCGTGGCTCGACCGCGTAGGACGAATTACTGACGGCACGGTGATCGACGTTCAGGAGATGCAGCCCGAAGGCCGCAAGCCCGCCACCTTCCTGATCTTCCAGTACGACGTGGCCGGCGTATCCTACGAAGCTTCGCAGGACGTCACCTACTTGCGGCAACTCATCAACCTGCACTCCTGCCGCCTGGGCCTGCCGACGTCGGTGCGCTACGATCCCCAGAATCCAGGGAACTCGATTGTGGTTTCCGAGCGCTGGATGGGATTGAGGCAGTAGAGAAGGTCGTGGGTCGTTGGTCCGCACACTCCTGACACTCGCTCTGCAAGAAATGTGGGTTCTGATTCTTGGCCAACGACTAACGACCAGAGGCCAACGACCAGAGGCCAACGACCTCTTCTAGCTTCCCGCTGCAAATCCGCCACTGTGCGCCAAGGTAAGCCGCAAGAACTTGTGGGGATTGACGGGTGTGTCGTTAATGCGGACTTCGTAGTGCAGGTGTGGACCGGTGCTGCGACCGCTCAACCCGACATATCCGATGGTGTCGCCGCGGCGCACATACTGTCCAGGCACAACCGCATAGCTGGCAAGATGCCCGTAGCGGGTTGTGATTCCATGGCCGTGGTCCAGCGCGATCGCGCGTCCGTACCCACCCATAAAGTCGGCGAACGTTACCACGCCGTCGGCCGGCGCGATGACCGGCTGCCCGTAAGACGCCGATATATCGATTCCGCGATGGAATGCACCCTCACCGTTGAATGGATCGGTTCGCTCCCCGAAAGATCCTGTAACCGGACCCTCGACCGGCCAAAGGTTGGGAGCGGAATTAGCCCGCAGCCAGTCTGCTGTGGTGACATTACGCGTAAGTCCAAGAGAGATGCCGGTGGCGGCCGCCCCGCTGAGAGCGGTGTCTTTCAACGCATAAAGGCGATCGAGAGAAGAGCTTACTTGGGCATCTTGCACGTGGTCCGAAGATTCCGATTCCAGCACAGGATCCGACTTCAAACCGTAGAGTGAAGAAACTTCGCTGGCCAGCGAGCCGAGCGACGCCACTTGAATATCTCTTTCCTGGGCGACCTGCTCCAGCCGCGAATACCTGTTCTTCAGCTCATCTTTTTGGGTTCGCAGCTCGTTAAATCGCGAGACCTTCAACAGCATTCGCATGTAGGAACTGGCGATTCCGGTCAGGCTCAGAACGCCGATCGCCGCTCCGACAACTAGTACGTACAAATAATGGACCGGGATGGGGATCTTACGGAGTTGCCCATCCTCGCCACGCGCCACGAAAAGTATGTAGAAACGCTTACGCAATATCGTCCCTTCGTTAAATAATCGGATCGACCTACCGCGGCAGGTTCGCCGCCTCTGATCCTACAACCCGATCCCTGATGCGATCGTACCTTCCCCTTATTGAGAATAAGGCTAGTAAATCGCTCCGTCCACCAGAACCAGGGTCAGGTCCGAAATCTTTTGTGCCTGCAATCTTAACCACTTGCGGCACTTAGCTCGGCCAGAGTTTTTGGAAGCAGCTTCGCAACGGTACCAAAGTAGGTTCCTCCTGTCAACGACCCAAAGCGCAGTCCAAAGTTACGGAAGACTGGGGTTAGGGGAATTGGCGGGTTACTACGGTAACCTCTTGCAGTCTAAGGAACCATCCGGAGTCGTTCGGAAGCCCTCAACATTGGCTGGCCAGTCGGCTATATTGAGTCCATCTTGCCTTTCGCCGAAAAACTGTTGATCTCTCGCATCCGGGGCCGGGCTGCCTGTAGACGTGGTATTGCGACCGGTATCGGGGACGATTGCGCCATCCTGCAAATCCCAGTGGGTAACCAGACACTGGTTACTACCGATTTCAGTTTGGAAGGGGTTCATTTCCGGCGTGAGTGGCATCCTCCGGAAGCCGTTGGCCACCGCTGCCTGACACGCGGCCTCAGCGACATCGCCGGCATGGGGGGCACTCCGGTTGCTGCATTCTTATCGCTGGCGCTGCCCCAAGATTTGCGGCAATCCTGGGTTGACCAGTTCGTGAAAGGCTTGCTCAAGTTGGCGGATAGGTTCAACGTCAGTCTCGCGGGCGGAGATACTGCACAATCTCCCGGCGGCGTTCTGGCTGACATTGTGGTCGTCGGATCGGTCCCAAAAGGCAAGGCGATCCTGCGCTCGGGTGCCCGCCCAGGAGACGGCGTCTACGTGACTGGCGCCCTGGGAGGCGCCGCTGCCCCGCTGAAGTTGTTATTTTCCGGCCGCAAACTTCGGCCGGCCGATTTCCCCCGGCACTTCTATCCCACGCCGCGAATCGAGGTAGGCCGGTGGCTGCTCGAAAAAGACCTCGCCTCGGCGATGATCGATCTCAGTGACGGGCTCTCCACCGATCTCGGGCACATTTGCGAAGAGAGCGGTGTGGGCGCGGAGATTCAGGCGAATGCGGTTCCTTGCGCTGAGATTGGCAAGCCTGTCCGCAAAGTCGATCTGCAATTCGCCCTGCACGGGGGCGACGACTACGAACTGCTTTTCACCGCACCCAGTGGCAAGCGCGTGCCGGCTAGGATCGCGGGTGTCGACATAACCCAAATTGGCCGCATCACCCGGGCCAAGAATGTCATTGTCATGAGCCCCGATGGCTCTGCCGTAAAATTACGCCCGCAAGGCTGGGAGCACTTCAAGCATTGAACGTAGGACCTGAAGCCTGAAGCCCGGAGCCCACTTTTCCGCATGTGACCTTCGTGCTACCTCAACCTCTTCTTTGTTTACTGCAGGCCCCTTAACCGGTCTAGAGTGTCCTTATGTTCCGTAGACTTGCCGTATTCCTCGCCACGTTGTGCGTCGGCACGAGTTGCATGCTGGCCGCACAACCGGCGTCCCTGCCTTCGGTGACCAAGCCCGCCGTTGACAACAACTTCGTTCAAAAACAATTCGGGTCGACTTGCTCCCTCATCGGACTGGATCCGCTCATCGCTGATCTGGATAGCGACGGGGTGGAAGATATTGTCATTCCGGCCCGTTGCACGAATCCAATGATGGACCAGGTCGAGGATAGCTTCGTCGTCGTCGATCCCTACAACAGCTTCTTCGGTTACGGCAATCCCAAAATCACCACGCAATTTTCTTCCGACGATCCGCACAACCGCGGCTACTCGCTACTGGTGATTCACGGAGCTGGTCCCGACGCCTGGTACTCCGCCACGCCTAAGGCAAAGTTCCTTATCGTGAATCTGCCTTTCAAGAATGTCATCGTAAAGAAACTGGCCATCAAGAAAAAGAAGACAATGATGGGCATTTTTGCCGAAGAAACCGGCGGCGATCAAGCCACCTCCGTAGTCTTCTGGGACGGCAAGAAATATAAATACGAGCCACTCGGCTCCAGCATGGAGTAATCCCGTGCCTCGAATCCCGTCGGGACAGCTGCCCACGGCTGTCCAACCGAACGAAGCTCGGCCGTCCTCTTTCCTAATATCAATCAGCCGGAAAATTCCCTGATCCTCGCAACCCGCTATAATTCTCCCGCCATGAACCTCGAACAGAAACTGGCGGAACTGAAGAAGCGCGACCATCTGGCCGAAGACGGCGGCGGCGAGACGCGTCGCGAAAAACAGCACAAAGAAGGCAAGATGTCGGCCCGCGAGCGCATTGAGTTGTTGCTCGACGAAGGCACATTTGAAGAGACCGACAAACTGGTCACCCATCGCTGCAACGACTTCGGCATGGCCGAGCAAAAGTTTTACGGTGACGGCTTCATCACCGGATACGGCCGCATCGAGGGCAGGCTGGTGTTCGTCTTCGCCCAGGATTTCACAGTATTCGGCGGCTCGTTGTCGGAAGCCAACGCCGCCAAGATCGTGAAGGTCATGGATCTCGCCGCCAAAATGGGAGCCCCCATGATCGGCCTCAACGACTCCGGCGGCGCCCGCATTCAGGAAGGCGTCATGTCACTAGCCGGCTACGCCGACATCTTTTTGAGAAACACGCTGTATAGCGGAGTGGTTCCGCAGATTTCCGCCATCATGGGCCCATGCGCCGGAGGCGCGGTTTACTCCCCCGCGATCACCGATTTCATTCTCATGGTCGACAAAACTTCCTACATGTTCATCACCGGACCCGACGTAATCAAGACGGTCACGCATGAGGAAGTCACCAAAGATCAACTAGGCGGCGCGGAAACCCACAACGAAACCTCAGGGGTGGCCCACTTCAAAGCCCACGACGATGCCGAGTGTTTATCCATGGTGCGAGAGCTGCTCAGCTTCATGCCCTCCAACAATCTCGACGACCCGCCACGCAAGGCCTGTACTGATCCCATCGACCGAGCCGATTCCGCCCTGGACAAGATGGTCCCAGATCAGTCGAACATGCCTTACGACATCAAAGACGTAATCCACGCGGTGGTGGACGACGGCTATTTTTTCGAAGTCCAGGAACACTACGCGAAAAACATAGTGATAGGATTCGCCCGCCTGAACGGAAAGCCCGTAGGAATCGTGGCCAACCAGCCTGCGTTTCTCGCGGGCACACTGGACATCAATGCGTCCATTAAAGGCGCCCGCTTCGTGCGCTTCTGCGACTGCTTCAACATCCCGCTGGTAACCTTCGAAGACGTACCCGGATTCCTCCCCGGGACCAATCAGGAATACGGAGGCATTATCAAACACGGCGCCAAACTGCTGTTCGCCTTCGCCGAAGCCACGGTCCCAAAGGTCACGGTGATCACCCGCAAAGCCTACGGCGGAGCCTATTGCGTCATGGCCTCCAAACACATTCGCACCGATGTGAACTACGCTTGGCCCACAGCCGAGATCGCCGTTATGGGCCCCGAGGGCGCAGTGGACATCGTGTACAAACGCGAATTGGAAAGTGCTGAGAATCGCGAAGGGGTTCGCCAAAAGAAGATCGAAGAATTCCGCGAGCGCTTCGCCAACCCCTACGTAGCCGCCGACCGCGGCTTCGTCGACGCCGTAATCCAACCCCGCGAAACCCGCAAAAAACTGATCCAAGCCCTGGAGATGCTGGAAACCAAGCGCGACAAGAACCCTCCGAAAAAGCATGGGAATATACCGCTGTAGTCTTGAGAGCTATTGAATTGGCTAAGCGCCTTCTGGCACAATATGGCGAATGTAAGGCGAAACAAAGGCGTTTGCTATGGACGTTGTTAACGACGTATGGGCGTGTCCGGTGGTCGGAAAACAGGCCGAGGAGAAGCATGGCCTTGTATCGTTTTACGCGAAGCTTTTTTCCACCGGTATGAAAGACAAATGGCACGAGCGAGTTTACATCGAACTGTACGCCGGATCTGGTTACAGCAAGATCCGTGACACATCGAGAATAATAGCCGGCTCTCCTATACAGGCCATCACCTTAGAGCATCCATTCGATAAATACATATTCTGCGAAAAGAACCCGAAGAACCTTGATGCCCTGAAGTTTCGAGTCGAAAAAACTGCGCCGCTTGCGAAGGTGGCGTACATCCTCGGTGATTGCAATCAGCGTCGACGACATCTTGGCTGAGATTCCTCCACATTCACCCGACCATCGCGTCCTGTCGCTCTGCTTTGTTGATCCTTATGACATTGGAATCAAGTTTGAAACTTTGCGGAGTCTCTCCAAAAAATACCTGGATTTCTTGGTCTTGCTCGCTCTCTACATGGATGCAAATAGGAACATCGACAACTACGTCAAGGACGAGGTTGTAAAGATCGACGAGTTCCTTGGGTCGAAGAGTTGGCGTGAGAGATGGAAGGGTCGGCACCTGGAAGGGGTCCTCTTCCCTCAGTTTTTGGCGGAGGAATTTTCCAACAGCATGGAGACGCTGGAATATCAGCCGCAGCCGTTTTATAAGATGAAGCCTGTCACCATTCCGGAAATGAACGTTCGGCTGTATGTCTTGGCATTGTTCTCACGGCATGCCCGGGCCTACGATTTTTGGGATCAAGTGCTGAAATACAGCACTCCGCAGAGGGAATTCAATTTTGAGGGGACAGTTGGCGAATAACTCCAAAATCGAATGGACCGACGCGACCTGGAATCCCATCCGCGGCTGCACGAAGATCAGCCCCGGATGCAAGCACTGCTACGCGGAGACTTTTGCGGAGCGGTTTCGCGGGGTCAAGGGTCATCCTTACGAACAAGGTTTTGATCTGCGTTTGGTTCCAGAAAAGCTGACTGAGCCTTTTACCTGGCGTTCCCCCAAGTTGGTCTTCGTCAATTCCATGAGCGATCTGTTTCAGCCAGGAGTGCCTGACGCATACACCGAAGCCGTCTCGCGGGTGATGGCGACTGCTGACTGGCATACCTATCAGGTGCTCACGAAGCGAGCGGAAAGGCTGCGGAGCCTGCTCAACGGAAAACTACGGTTCGCGGCGGAGAAAGAAAACATCTGGTGGGGTGTAAGTGTCGAAGACCGAAAATACGGATTGCCCAGAATTGATCATCTTCGACAGTCCCCTGCGAAGGTTCGCTTTCTCTCGATCGAACCATTGCTCGAAGATCTCGGGGAAATCAAATTGGCGGGCATCGCTTGGGTGATCGTTGGCGGCGAGAGCGGGCCAGGTGCGCGTCCGATGGAGCGGGAGTGGGTAATCTCCCTCCGCGATCAATGCCGGAAACAGCGTGTGCCGTTTTTCTTCAAACAGTGGGGCGGTGTGAGAAAGAAGAATAGGGGCAGATTGTTGGATGACCACACTTACGACGAATATCCCAATCGCGTTAGCAGACCCATCCCCGAGAGAGCCGAGTGCATCGCATCAGCTGAGAAGTTCGGGAAGAACTTGCAGGTTAGGTCACTTCAGCTCTTGTAATAAAAAACCAACTCCGAGTTTCGCTGTGACAGCCGGGGGCGGCTATCAACACGTGAGTTCGCCCACCAAACAATAAGAGTCCCGAGGTGGTGTTGAGCTCATTCGTCTCGGCCAGTAGCTCGCGTTAGACCCTTGCTGACCTGACATAATTGCTATCCTTGCGGACTGCAATTACCGATCCTTGCTTGGGCTCCGGGCTTACCGCCAACCGGATAAACCAGTTCAACGCCTCGGGACTCTATCCTGCCTTTGACATGATGTTCTTGTTCGCCTCGACCAGCGCTTTGCTATAGACCCTTGCTCGCCCTCTCCACTTTTCATCTTGCGATGCCGCAGAGTGACTTCGCTTGAGTCCCGGACGCCGCACCAACCGGATAAACTTAGAACGTGTCAAAGAACGATTATGTTTTTACTCTTCCTATTCTGGGAGTCAACGAAAAACGCGAAAGTGTATCTGCTTTGAATGCAGTCTGGTGCAGCACTATCACAAGCCTGTGACCGGATTTGGTGCAAGCGGCCGAATCGGATTTGCGGAGTGCTCGCTCCCGTTGGTTATTTCCGCGCATATCAATGCTGTGTCTTCCTATTACAGCTGGAATTCATTCGAGATCCACAATGTGCAAAATCCGGCGGAATCCCTGCTGGGAGCGGATTTCGTGGACTATCTATGATTCGCGCAAGAAAGAAGCCGCCAGCGCTGAAGAGCTGGCGGCTTGAGTTTGAACTCACACCGTCACTTCTGATTCTGAGGTGGAATCAGCCGCGACGGAGGAATGGGCACATGGCCTTCGTCGTCATAGTAGAACTTCATTTCGTGGTCCGACTTCGCGCCGGGCACAGGCTTCTCGCCCTTCGAACTGAACCGAGCTTCACCGGCCGCTGCCAACAACGGTTCCTTCGTCGTATACGAAGCCTGATTCAGGATCCCTTTGGAAGGAGCCTTGGCGACCTCGAATATGCCGAATGGGTTCCCGTTGTTATAAGTGACGCCGATGTAGTCCGCAACCATGTAGCCCGCGTCGGAGACTGGCAGCCAGGTTAATTTCATGGGACCGGCAAGTTGTTTCCCCCTGGTCCAGGTCTTGCCGCCATCGGTCGAACTGGAGAAGCCTACGTCCAGCTGGCAGGAATTATTGCAGTTCGAAACCGGGTAGTAGTAATAAACGATCGTTAGGTGAGCCGTGCCGCCGGAAGTAGCGAGGTCCGCGCCGATGCCAGGAAGGAAGTGATCCACCGTGCTCTTGATGGGATCAACCGGAATACGGCTGACTGCGCTCCAAGTTTTGCCGTCGGTGGAGCTGCTCATTACAATATCATTTGAGCTGCAGTTGCTGCGAAAACGGCAGTCCGACCAAACGACGTAGACTTCCCCCGCGCCGTCAACGGTCACTCCAGGCATATCAAAAGTGGTGCGGATGCCACCATCGTCTTGGTGGGTTATAGGGCTCGCGATGGTAACCGTTGTGCTCCAACTCTTGCCGCCGTTGGTGGAAAGAAACGCGTCGTAGCCGCCGCCTAAGAACGGCACAATGACCGTGCCGTTCGGCTGAACCACGGGCTCACCGCCGAGGCCGCCGGCGTGATCGGCAGAGGGAATGCCCGGGCTCCAGGTCAGTCCGCCGTCGTGGGATGTGCTCATCAGGACGTCGCCGCTGCCATACGCCTGATCCCATTCCGTATAACAGTTGCCGTAGAACGGACTCGTGGGGGTGTTATCGCACGTGGTCCAGTTCTTATCATCTTCATGGGTCTTATCAAGGATGATCGGCTTTCCCCAGTGAATGCCGTCCGGTGAACGGCTCACGGCGACGTCTCCGATCGTGTTCGAGTTCTCCTGTTGCGCGAGCGGAAGCGTTGAAATCAACCATTGCTTGTGCTTGGCGTCGTAGGCGACGGAGGGGTCCGCGGCCCACCCATAGGGTCCGTTCTTGTACTTGTCCGTCAGCCCGGGGAGAATGCCGTAGGTCCATGTCTTGCCGCCGTCAGTCGAGGTGGACCACCCCACGTCCGCGCTTCCCCATCCGATTGATCCGGGTACGCGGGCCACATGGAATGTACCTACGATGGTATTTTCCCAGGAGAAGAAGTCAGGCTCAACTTCGGTTCTATGCACACTGTCGGAGTTGTGGAGTGTGTCGCTGCTGATTTTCACGAGAGTAAACTGCGCCTTTGCGGGCGTGACCAATACCGCCGAAATCACCGATGCCAGCACTACGTTAAGGAAGCCAAATCCATTTCGATTCATCCAATTTTCCTTATGGGTTGAGATTCCAAGGTTCGGAGATTCTTGCAATCTGACGGCTGCCAGCAGACGGGCGACTGGCAGCCGGGCTCGACATCAAATTTTACTTCTGCTTCAAAGGTCGTAGCTGTTTCGAAGGTGGGATGGGATACTCTCCATCGTCATCATAGAATTTCCAAACGTATTTTCCCTTGGCGTGCCGGACGGGTTTTTCGCCCTTAGAGCTGAATCGAGCTTCATCAGCCAGCGCCAAGAGAGGAGACTTGGTGGTGTACATAGCCTCGTTGAATTTGCCGCTGGAGGGTGCCTTGGCTACGGCAAATACTCCAAACGGGTTCCCATTGGAGAATGCCACGGCGAGGTAGTCAGCGACCATCAACCCATTTTGTGATTGCGGCAGCCAGCTCAACTGCATGGGTCCGGCGAGATGCTTCCCAGCGGTCCAGGTCTTTCCTCCATCGTGCGAAGTTGTAAAACCTACCTCGAGCTGGCAGGAGTTGTTGCAACTCGCGACCGGATAGTAATAGTAAGTCAGCGCGAGGTGAGCGGTTTTTCCGGAAGTGGCGAGGTCGACGCCCAGTCCGGGGATGAAATGATCCACCGTGCTCTTAATCGAGTCAATCGGAATGCGGGCGGGATTGCTCCACGTCTTCCCATTAGTGGAAGTGCTCATTACGATATCGTCGGTGCTGCAGCCGCTACGAAAACTGCAATCGGGCCACACCACGTAAATGGTTCCACCGCCATCCATGGCAGCAGAAGGCAACCCTGGGCTGCGCAGGCCGCCATCTTCTCCACGGAAGTTCTGGTTGGCTATGGATACGGTGCTGCTCCAGTTCTTGCCCCCATCGGTCGAACTGAAAGCGATCATGCCGCCGAAGCCGTCTATCGGTACGACCACCGTCCCGTTTGGTTGTACCAGCGGCTGCCCGCCAAGGCCGCTGGCCTGATCCGCGGTATTCTTCCCCGGACTCCAGGTTAAACCGCCATCGGTCGAGGTGCTCATGAAAATGACATCGCCCAGGCCAGGCTCGTCCCATTCCGTATAGCAGTTGCCATAGTGCGGACTCGTTGTCGTGTTGTCGCAGGTAATCCAGTTCTTGTCATCCGAGCCGCTTTGATCCACGATGACCGGCTTGCTCCAGTGGATTCCGTCTGTGGAGCGGCTGGTCGCCACGGCCTGCCCATTGTTGTTGATGATGGGAAGAGTCGAAATCAGCCACTTGCCATGCTTGGCGTCGTAAACAACGGCCGCATCGCTCGCAGCTGTGAAGCTTCCACCCTTGTAGTGATCCGTCAGGCCGGGAAGATAGCCGTTGGTCCAGGTCTTGCCCCCGTCCGTGGAAGTCGCAAAGCCCACGTCAGCGCCGCCGCCGTCCGGGACCCTCGCTACCTGGAAAGCACTCACGATCGTAGAACCCCAGGCGTAGGTGTCCGGCTCAACTTCGGTGTGATGTTCGCTGTCGGAATTATGGAACGTGTCCGTGCTGAGCTTTACTAGATTGGACTGCGCGGGGGCAGAAATCACCATCGCGAGCACAATCGCAAACGTCAACACCAGGGTGAAAAAGGCAGAGTTGTTCCGGCCATTTTGAAACCTGAGAGAAGTACGATTCATCGGGGATAGTCCTTGTACGCTGGAGTTTACCGCCTGCAGAACCGCCGCGGTTTGAATGGTGAGGGCATTCGAGGACGCAACGAGACGCGGTAGTAATAGCGCTGCCGAAGATACACCGCCCTTCTCGCGCTGTCAATGTGCAGCTTATTTCACACAGGCTGAAGGAGAAATGCGCGGGTAAGTGGGTCAGGAAAACAAAACGCCGCCGGTATGTTATGCCGGCGGCGACGCGTCCAATCTACTTCTTCGATTCTTCCCTGGAAGGCGGAACTGGTCCCACCTCGACATCGTGGAAGTTCGTCCATGGATGATCGGAAGTGGCGTTGCGCAGTCGTTTCTCACCCTTGGAGCTGAATCGCGGCTCGTCAGTTGAAGCTAAGAGCGGGCTCTTGGTGGTATAGGCAGCCTGGTTGAACACGCCGCCGGAGGGTTGCTTGGCAACCATGAATACTCCGAACGGCTCACCGTTCACGTACGACGAGGAGAGATAATCGGCAACCATCGGCCCGGAAAATGTATTGGGGAGCCAACTTATCTTCATCGGTCCGGCGAGTTGTTTCCCCGCTGTCCAGGTCTTTCCCCCGTCTTTCGACGTAGTGAAGCCAACATCGAGTTGGCAAGCACTGTCGCCGCAGTTTGCCTCAGGATAATAGTAGTAGGTTGTGGTGAGGTGGGCACCGGCGCCGGATGTCGAACGATCCACTGCGAGTCCGGGGATAAAGTGGTCGACGGTGCTGGTGAGCGGGTCAATCGGAATGCGCGCGGGGTTGGTCCACTTGGTCCCGTTGCTTGAGCTGATCATGACAAGATCATTGGTGCTGCAATTCTTGCGGAAGCTGCAGTCGGACCACACCACGTAGATCTTCCCGGATTTGTCGATGCCAGTGGAAGGGAAAGGCAATCCGACGCTCCGTAGACTGCTAATCCCCCGGAACGTGTTGACCGACGAAATCGTGATGCTCTTGCCCCAACTGACGCCCCCATCGGTTGAACTGAAGGATTGCATCGCGTTGCCGAGGAAGGGTACGACGACCTTGCCACTCGGCATCACCAACGGTTCCGCGCCGGAGCCGCCGGCCTGGTCCGCCGTCGTTTTGGCCGGTCCCCAGGTTAATCCACCGTCAGTGGAAGTACTCATGAAGATGACCCCGCTGTCCCACTCCGTATAGCAGTTGCCATAGAATGGGCTGCCCGCGTTGTTGTCGCAGGTGATCCAGTTCTTGTCGTCCCCGCCACTACTGTCCACCATGATTGGTTTTCCCCAGGTGAGTCCGTCTTTCGAGCGGCTGACGGCGACATTCACTCCTGAGTTTGCGATGGGAAGGCTGGAAATCAACCACACCTTGTGTTTCGCGTCATAAACCACCGATGCGTCGCTCGCCGCCTGATTGGTTCCGTTCTTATAGTTAATCGTTAGTCCGGGGAGATATCCTTGGGTCCAGGTCTTGCCGGCATCCGTGGAAGTCGCAAAGCCGAGGTCTGCGCCGCCGCCGCCGGAAATTCGAGCCACCTGAAAAGCGGCGATCATGGTTGAGTCCCAGGAATACGTGTCAGGTTCAACTTCGGTTTTGTGCTGGCTGGCGGAGTTGTGAAAGCTGTCGGCGCTGATCTTCACCAAAGTAAATTGGGCATGGACGGGCACGGCGATTGCGAGAGAAATGGTAAAGACCAGAACTGACGTGAGAAGAACAAACTTATTCCGGCTGGCCGGAGAGGTAACGGGAGTGCGATTCATCAGATTATCCTTAATGGCTGGGAGTGTGGTATTCGCGACTCGCTTGCGGTGCGAAAATGAGGACGGCATTTGCCGGCAGCATCGAGGCGCAGCAGTAGTTCAAGCGTCCGGCGAAGATACATCGCGTGTTCGCGCCCTGTCAATGTGCATGATTTTTCATCTTTAGTCTCCCACATCGACTTGCGGTGTCTCTCGCTTAGTCACTTAGCGCGGCAGAGTCCTGCCGGTACAATCGGGCCGGGGAGGAAATCTTCATGACCATCTTCAATGAGGGCCGGGGCAGAATCGTCAACGCCGACGGAAACCCGCTTTTCCGGCTGATCGGGTTAGCCATCGTTGCCTTTGTGATGGTGATTCTTCTTTTTACCTCGGTGGCCAAAGTCGAATCCGGCAACGTCGGCGTGCTTACGCTCTTCGGACGTGTGACGGGCGAGGTGCTCCCGGAAGGCATACATTTGGTCAATCCCTTCAAGACCAACAACGAGATGTCAATTCGCACCCAGGAAATCAAGGAGTCGGCGAGCGTGCCTTCCAGCGAAGGCCTGGTGATGAACCTGGATACTTCTTTGATCTTTCACGTGGACCCGGCAAAGGCTTCGGATGTGTACCAGAAGATTGGCCCCAATTATCAGGTAGTGCTGATTGAGCCCAATCTGCGGGCCGCAATCCGCGAGGCCACAGCCTCGCACAGTGCCAACGCGCTCTATACCGGAGAACGCGAAATGGTCGCCAAGCAGATTTTCGACCAGCTTGCTGGACTGCTCGGGCAGCGTGGATTCGTTGTTGAAAGTATCCTCCTGCGCGACATTCAATTGCCTGCGACGCTGAAGACCTCGATCGAAGCCAAGCAGCAAGCCGAGCAGGAAGCCCTCGCCATGAGCTTTCGTCTGCAGAAAGAGACTCAGGAGGCACAGCGCAAGCGGATTGAGGCGCAGGGTATCCGGGACTTTCAACAAATCGTGGCACAAGGCATCAGTCCCCAGCTCCTGGAATGGAAGGGCATCGAGGCTACCGAGAGCCTGGCCAAGAGTCCGAACAGCAAGGTCGTGGTCATCGGGAATAATAAGAATGGGCTACCTCTCATCCTGGGCCAGTAGGAAAACGCCAGTAACCCGCTCTAATGGATATTGTTAGGCCCGTCGGCCAGCCAAACCCCGCGTCAGACGCGGCTGGGCACGTCCTTTATTCTTGACAGGCAGGCGCCCTTAAGGCACATTTACGAGTAACTTGGCCCGTTCCGACCAGACTTTCCGAGGCTGGAAGCAGCGGTTTGAGACACGGAGCCAACTTCCAGGGGGTAACATGAAGCTCGTCGTCGCGATGTTCATACTGCTGGTTTCGCTTGGTACCACGGTTGTGCACGCACAGGCTCCGGATCGGCATCACTTCGGGGTTCAGAACGTGGTGGTAATCGTTCAGGAAAATCGCACGCCGGACAACCTGTTTGGGAGCAACCCAAACTTCCTGCCGGGTGTGGACATCGCCACCAGCGGAATGAATTCGCAGGGTCAGCAAATTCCTCTCACGCCCGTACCGCTAGCCAACAACTATGATCTGAGCCATGCACATTCGGCATTCGTGGCGATGTACGCCAATGGAAACATGAATGGCGCCAACAAGGTGACAGTGACCTGCAACAAGAACGCGCCGGGTTGTCCCCCGACTAATCCACAGTTCAAGTACGTGGATAATTCAACCGGAATCCTCGACCCTTACTTCCAGTTGGCGCAGCAATACACCTTTGCTGATCGCATGTTCCAGACCAACCAGGGGCCCAGTTTCCCTGCCCATCAGTTCATTATCTCCGGCACCTCGGCGCCGACACCCCCCGGCCAGCAGGACAGCGATCTGTTCGCCGCGGAGAATCCGGGTGGAGTTAGCAATGCCGAGAAAAACACCGGGTGTACAGCTCCTCAATCCGAATACGTCAGGATGATCGATCCCAACGGGAGCGAGGCGCAAAAGATGTATCCGTGCTTTGAGCACCAGACCCTGGTCGACTTACTCGATGATAGGGGAGTCAGTTGGAAGTATTACGCGCCCTCGGCGGGCACCCAATGGAACGCCCCCAATGCCATTTATCACTTGCGTTTCGGTCAGGATTGGGACAACGACGTCGTTCTAAATTCATCCCAGATATTGAACGATATCACCAATGGCCAACTCGCCAACGTGAGCTGGGTGATACCGACCGGACAGGAATCGGACCATGCCGGAAGCAACCAGGGGCTGGGGCCGTCGTGGGTAGCATCGATCGTCAATGCGATCGGCCAGAGCCAATACTGGGACAACACCGTCATTCTGATTACCTGGGATGATTGGGGTGGGTGGTATGACCACGTTGCCCCGACCGTCATCAACTCTTATGAATACGGTTTCCGCGTGCCTCTGATCGTGGTGTCGCCCTTTGCGAACCAGGGCTACGTCTCCCACGTCACTCACGATTTCGGAAGCATTCTGAAGTTCATCGAAGGGGTGTACCATTTGCCTTCGCTCGGCTACGCGGATCAAAACGCGGATGACCTCTCGGATTGTTTCAACTTTCACAGGCACAATGCCTTTCGAAAGATCAAAGCGCAGTACGGCGCGGAATTTTTCCTGAATAATAAGACGCCACCTACAGACCCAGACGATGATTGATCGCGGCCGATAAGGCAAGGTCAATCCGTCATAGCTATCGTTACCACTCGCACGAAGGCATATCTGCCCTGCTAGGATATGCCTCGTGCTCCCGCTGCTCGATGTCCGCCGACTTAGTGTCGAATTCCCGACTCAGGGCTCTGCCTCCACGCAAGGCATACTTGCGGTTCGTGACCTCAGTCTGACCATCGCGCCCTGCGAGGTTCTTGGGCTAGTGGGCGAATCCGGCTCGGGGAAATCTGTCACCTCCCTTGCCCTGATGCGTCTGCTTCCACCGCAGGCGCGAGTTGCCGGGGAACTCTTCTTTGCCAATGCCAATGGAACCGGCCCGGCACCCGATCTGCTACGCCTTCCTGACGAAGATATGCGGAGCCTGCGCGGATCGCAGATAGCCATGATTTTTCAGGAGCCCATGACCGCGTTGAATCCAGTGATGCGGGTTGGCGAGCAGATCGCCGAAGCTGTCGCCGTGCACGCTCGTGTCACTAGGCGCGAAGCCTGGGATCGGGCGGTGGCGGCGATGGAGGACGTCGCGATCCCGGACGCGGCGGTTCGGGCCCGCGATTATCCGTATCAACTCTCCGGGGGCATGCGCCAGCGGGTCATGATTGCTATGGCCGTGGTAAATCGTCCTGCGTTTCTGATTGCTGATGAACCCACCACCGCTCTCGATGTCACGGTGCAGGCGCAGATTCTTGACCTCCTTGGTGAACTGCGATCCAAGTTTGGCTTGGCCATGCTGTTCATTTCGCACGACCTCGCGGTGGTGTCACAAGTCGCCGATCGCATCGCGGTGATGTATTCTGGCAACCTGGTTGAGCTGGGATCGAAGCGGGACATTTTCCACGCCGCGGCGCATCCCTATACCCGGGGACTGCTGAACGCGGTGCCGACCTTAAAAACGGATCGTACTCGTCCCCTCCAAACCATCGAAGGCACGGTGCCGCCTGGGCTCGCAGTTCCTCCCGGATGTCCGTTCGAACCTCGGTGCGATTTTCGCATAGCGGAATGCGCGCGTAGTCTGCCGCCGCTGCTGGAGGTAGCGCCCGGCCACTGGGTTCGGTGCCCGGTGGTCAATCCTTGAGCGTAGAGCGGACACTCTCGGCCGCTTTTTGCCTTGTTCTCGATGTTACAAGTCAGGAACCAACACCGAAATCGTACGGGGCGGACAAGACTGTGCGCCTACGCGCAAGGGACCAACTCAACCCTTCCGCGCCTTTGGGTCTATAATCGCCATTTTGCCCGGTGATCAGTGCGCGTACTTCTACTAAGCGACATACATAGCAATCTCGAAGCTCTTGAAGCCTGCCTCGCGGCAGCTCCCGTGTACGATCTGGTCGTCAATCTGGGCGACATCGTCGGCTACGGGGCGAGCCCCAATGAAGTCATTGAACGCTCGCGCGGATTAGGGAAATACTTCGTCCGCGGCAACCACGACAAAGCGGTCTGCGGACTTGTCGACATCAAGGATTTCAATCCGGTGGCCGCATTGGCCTCGCAATGGACTCGGGACCAACTTACCTGGGACAATCTGGAGTGGCTCCGCGCGTTGCCCCAGGGGCCAGTTCGGATCGAGGATCTCCCGGACGCCCAATTTGTCCACGGATCGCCGGTTGATGAAGATGAATATGTAGTGACCGTCGGCGACGCGGTGGAACCGCTCATAGTGGCCCCGACGAAGGTCACTTTTTTTGGACACACTCATCTGCAGGGAAGCTTTACGTTGAACGACGATCACGTTAATTCCATTCACCCCGCCTACCTGACGGTCGGACAAATCGAAAGCTCGGAATTTCCCCTCAAGAGCAACCTGCCTTATCTGATCAATCCTGGTTCCGTGGGACAGCCCCGCGATGGCGATTGGCGCGCGGGATTCGCTCTTTTCGACTCAGACGCCCGCATCGTTGCCTTCTATCGCGTGCCTTACAATCTGAAGAGCGCGCAGGATCGTATCCTAGCCGCTGACCTGCCGCCGCGTTTAGCGACCCGCCTGGCAGCGGGAAGGTGAGTGGAACAAGAGCAACGGAAGCGGCACGGTTTTTTCTGTGCACTATGGTCAGAGGGGAAGTTGGAATGAAAGCGAACTGTTGGAGAGTGGCAAGACTTGGATTGTGGGTTGCTTTGCTGGCGGGGAACCTCACCGCGGTTGTTGGGGTTCAGGCACAAAACACTAGTCGTGCCGCACGAAACCTCGATCAGGTAGCGATCTCGCCAGATGGAAATCGCGTTGCCTGGGTGCAATCGTCGGCGAATGCATCCGGGGAGCCAACCGGCGGTTCGGTTATCTATGTTCAGGATTTGAAATCTCCCGGCGCCAAGCCGAGACGTATCTCCGCAGGCACCGACGTTCAGGCCGCAAGTGAGGACACCATCGCCTGGTCTCCCGACAGCAAACACCTCGCTTTTCTTTCCGACGTTGAAGGTGACGGGCAGCCGAACTTTTACGTGGTGAACGTGGATGGCGGCTCCGCGCGCAAGCTGACCGGTCTGAAGGGTTATCTGGCCGATCCGGCGTGGTCGCCCGATGAGAAGACGCTAGCGTTCTTATTCACGGAAAACGCACCCCGGGCAGCGGGCCCCTTGATGCCCATGGTGCCCGAGACCGGAGTCATCGACCAGAAAGTTTACGAACAACGGCTTACCCTCGTGGACCTTGGGTCAGGGAAAGTACGCCAGCTTTCGCCACCGGATATGTACGTTTATCAGTACGATTGGTCGCCAGACGGCAAGAGTTTCGCCGCCATCGCCGCGCACGGCGACGGAGATGCCAACTGGTATATCGCCGAGCTCTACACGCTGAATGCGGAGAGCGGAGAACTCAACACGGTTTACAAACCCTCTTTGCAGATCGCGGTGCCACGCTGGTCTCCAGACGGCAAGAGCATAGGATTCATCGGTGGACTCATGAGCGACGAGGGTTCAATCGGTGGCGACATCTTTACCGTGTCCGCCGCTGGAGGGGCTGCCCGCAACGTCACCCCCGGAATTGCCGCATCGCCGTCCTGGCTTTATTGGGAATCGCCAAGCACAATCCTTTTTACAGAAAACGTAGACGGTCAAGCTGGCATCTCCAGGGTTGATCTGCCCAGCCGCAAAGTTTCGCAGCTGTGGGCTGGCGTGGAAATCATCTCTAAGGAAGCTGAGGGCGGGCCCGCCGTCTCTCTCGCGGCCGACCGCCAGACCTCCGCGGTGATTCAGAATTCATCTGCGCATCCCCCGGAAATATGGGCGGGCCCGCTCGGGGAGTGGAAGCAAGTCACTCGCATAAACGACGGTGTCCGCCCTTGGTGGGGCCAACTGAAGAGCCTTCATTGGTTGAATGGCGACGTGAAGATTCAAGGTTGGCTGATGTATCCCACGGACTACGATCCCGGCAAGCGTTACCCCATGGTTGTGGTGGTGCATGGCGGCCCCGCGGGGGTCGCGCATATCGGATGGCCCGAGGCGTTCTTTAATACCTACGACCTCTCAGCGCACGGATATTTCGTGCTCTATCCGAATCCTCGCGGCAGCTTCGGCCAGGGGGAAAAATTCACGGCGGCTAACGTCAAGGATTTCGGTTACGGAGATTTCCAGGACATTTTGAAGGGCGTCGACGAAGTCGTGAAGACGCTGCCGGTGGATAACAGTCGCGTCGGCATTACCGGCTGGAGCTACGGTGGCTATATGACCATGTGGGCAGTGACTCAAACCAACCGTTTTCGCGCTGCAGTAGCTGGTGCCGGACTCACGAACTACCAGAGCTACTACGGTCAAAACGATATTGACGAGTGGATGCCCCCCTATTTCGGCGCCAATGTTTACGACGACCCTGCGGTTTATGCAAAGAGCTCACCGATCACTTTCATCAAGAATGTGAAGACGCCCACTCTCGTGCTGGTCGGCCAGTACGACGGTGAATGCCCGATGCCGCAATCCCGCGAGTTCTGGCACGCGCTCAAAACCTTAGGCGTGGAGACGCAACTCGTAATCTATCCGGGTGAAGGGCACGAGTTCCTTCAACCCGAACACCGGAAAGACGTAATCGCGCGAGTGACCGCATGGTTCGACCATTATTTGAAATAATTAGGCCGGAAATGTGCGGTGACGGGCGACTCGCCCGTCAAGCCGAGCGCAGCGCAGTGTAAACTTTCGCCATGCCGTCATATTCCTCGTCCCGTACCACCAAGGATTTGTTCAGCGCAAACGAAAATCCACCGCAGCATCACCTCGTGGCATTCAGCGACGGTGGCGCGAGAGGCAACCCCGGGCCCTCCGGATACGGCGTAGTCATTCAAGACGAAACCGGTCGGAAAGTTGCCGCCCTGAGCGAATACCTGGGCCATCAGACTAACAACTTTGCCGAGTATCAGGGTTTAATCGCGGCGCTGGAGTATGCCGTTGCCAACGGTCACAAGGCGCTCAAGGTGATCAGCGACTCGGAGTTGTTGGTACGGCAAATCAAGGGCATCTACAAAGTGAAGAATGCCGCCCTGCAAGATCTCCATGGACGCGCCAAAGAGTTGATCGCACGACTGGATTGGTTTTCCATCGGCCACGTCCTCCGCGGGCACAATGAAGAAGCCGACCGCCTGGCCAACTCTGCTATGGACAAAGGCATGGGGCGTGTGGCACGGACGCCGTCGCCCGCGGCGGTACCGCGAGAAGAGTTCCTCGGGGTCGTTCGCGAGGGAAAGATCGAGTTGCTGGACGGCAAACTCCCCGAGGGAACCGAAGTGCAGGTGCGACTGAAAAAATGATTCGATGAAGGACGGCCTCCTCCAGTCGCTATTCGTCAACCACCGGATTCCTCAGCGTCCCCACACCCTCGACACGAACCTCAATCACATCTCCCGCGACCACGGGGCCGACGCCGCTGGGAGTGCCCGTTGCAATCACGTCGCCGGGAACAAGCGTCATCGCCTGCGTGATGTAGCGAATCATCACATCGAGCGAAAAAATAAAGTCACCGGTATTGCCCTGCTGGCGCATCTCCCCATTCACTCGAGTCTCAACCCCGACTCCAGCCCAGGGATCAATCTCGTCCGTCACCAACGGGCCTACCGGGCAAAACGTGTCGAAGCCTTTGGCGCGAGTCCATTGGCCGTCTTTCTTTTGCAGGTCACGTGCAGTCATATCATTGAGACAGGTACAGCCCAGAATGTAAGGACGCACATCCTCGTCCGTGCGAAGCCTGTAGCATTTCTTACCAATCACCACGGCGAGTTCTCCTTCGAAGTCCACGCGCTGCGAAAGTTTCGGTCGGCGGATTTCCAAACCTGGCGCGAGCAGTGAAGACGGAGGTTTGAAGAAGAGCAACGGCTCGCCCGGCACCTCATTGCCCAACTCGGCAGCGTGCTCGCGATAATTGCGGCCAACGCAAACGATCTTCGACGGGCGCACCGGCGCGAGCAACGTCGCCTCGGTCAAAGCGATGTAGTCCATCCTCTTGGACGGCAGGTCTTCGATGTCACCGCCAATCTGGTCAGGCGGCTTAAGCAGTAGCCTCGTGATCTGCTCCACTCCCGCGACCATTTCAACCAAGCCGTAACAGGGTTGTCCGTTGATTTCGAATCCGCAATATTTCATTTGAGCCCCAGAATTTAGCAGTTGGCATTTCGCATTTAGATCCTTCCCTACATCGCTCAAGAGCAGGACTGCCGAATGCTAAGTGCTAAGTGCCAATTGCTGTTTTATGGTACCGCTTCACTCGCCTCCTGCGACCGCGTGCTTTCGTTCCCACGCACATCAGCCGCCGAAACCGAATAGCTGTAGGTCTTTCCCGACGCGACGTTCGTGTCGCGAAACGCTGGTGAGGTCACCAGCACTGAATTGATTTTTACCGGGGCAGCACCCGCTTCGTGGCGGAAGACGTTGTATCCCGCGAGATCGGCTTCAGTGTCCGGAGCCCAGATCAAATCAATGAACGGTTGCTGACCGGCTCCCGAGAACGCTGCCTGCAAGCCGGAGGGCACAGCGGGTGGAAATATATCGTGAGCGAAGACTTTTATAGCAGGCGTGTCATCGCCTTCGAACTGGACCTCGGGCTGCCCTTCTTCGTGGATCAGCGTGACCACCGTCGCGCGATAAAAATATGTTTTCTCCCACTCGGAGCTATGGTTCACAAGTGTCGCGGGTGCTGTCTCCAGAGGCACGTCTCCCACGACTGTGTCGGCATTCCCGCCCTCCGGGCGGCGATACACTCGATAGGCGTGCTGCAACCCGCGCGTTTCGGGCACATTTGGAATCGCGTTCCAACTCAAGGCCACGCCTTCCGCGGTGACTTGACCCTTGAAGTCGGAGGGCGGTGGCAGAGCGGCTACCGCGGGCACGTGCACAACATTCGAGATGCCGGCGCTTCTGCCGTTTTCATTCAGCACTGAAACCGCATAGAAAATCTGCGCGGCAGGGCTGTCGACTAGAAGTCTTTGCGGAAGATTGTCCGTGTAATTCGCCTTCATCGTAACCGGCTTCGCATGTTTCGCATTCCCTGCTTCAGGCATCCGCGGCGCAGCCACTTCACCTACTGGATTCGCGCACTCGTTCATTGCCGCATCCAGACTTCTGCAAATACGAGTTGGGCCCAAGCGGCGCACCGCAAGGCGATCAATGGTTTCCGCGGGAACGGTCCAATCGAGGTAAACATGGTCGCCTTTTCGAACCCCTCGCAGATCGGCAACCGGCTCAGGAAGGTTCAGCGAAGGAGGCTTAGGCACGCCAGGAACCCCGCAGCCCGCAAGCGCGGCGGTGCCGGAAATCAATAACACAAGCTTCGAGAAGAATGGCCTCATCGAGGGAAGCACCAAGCGTACCAGAAGGGCCGGCTTGAGCAGTTGGAGTGCTAACTTACAGGATGTACCGTGACAGATCCTGATCTTTCACAATGTCGGCCAGCATATGGCGCACGTAGTCTGCATCCACTTTGAAGTGCTCGCCCTTTTTGTCCGGCGCGTCGAAGCTGATCTCGTCCAGTACCCGTTCCATAATCGTATGCAGGCGCCGCGCTCCAATGTTTTCCGTGCCCTCGTTCACGCGGAAAGCAAAGCGGGCAACTTCTTCCAGCGCGTCCTTGGTGAATTCCAGCTTTACACTTTCGGTTTCGAGGAGCGCCGTGTACTGCTTCACCAGCGAAGACTTGGGCTCGGTCAGAATGCGAATGAAGTCTTCCATGGTCAGCGACTGCAATTCAACCCGTATCGGGAACCGGCCCTGCAATTCCGGGATCAGGTCGCTCGGTTTGGAAACGTGAAATGCTCCCGCCGCCACAAAAAGAATGTGGTCGGTACGAACCATTCCATAGCGAGTATTAACGGTAGTTCCTTCGACGATCGGCAGGATGTCACGCTGCACGCCCTCGCGCGAAACGTCCGGCCCGTGGCCGCTTTCCCTCCCCGCGATCTTGTCGATCTCGTCGAGAAAGATGATGCCTGAATCTTCTACGCGATCAATGGCGGTGCGGGTCACCTGATCCATGTCAATCAATCGCTGCTCTTCTTCCTGGATCAGATATTCGAACGCTTCGTTAACCTTCATCTTCCGTTTTTTCGTCCGCTGGCCGAAGATGTTGGGCAGCATATCCTTGATGTTGACGTCCATCTCCTCGACGCCCTGATTGGAGATGATTTCGAAAGACGGGAACGCTCGCTCGCGTACATCGATTTCCACGGTGCGTTCATCCAGCTTGCCTTCGCGTAACTGCTGGCGCAGTTTTTCGCGAGTGCGGCTCTGCGATTCTCCAGATGAAGATGCAGTCGTCCCTTCGAGAATAAACCCAGCCTGCGCCGACTCTGCGGGGCGAGGCGGAGCAGGCGGAGGCAAAAGAATATCCAGCAGGCGCTCCTCGGCATTGAGCTCAGCCTTGTCCGCCACGTCTTCCAGCTTTTCCTCGCGCACCATCTCGATCGCAATCTCAACCAGATCGCGGATCATGGACTCCACGTCCCGCCCGACATACCCAACTTCGGTGAACTTCGAAGCTTCCACTTTCAGGAAGGGCGAGTTGGCCAGTTTGGCCAGCCGGCGGGCGATTTCAGTTTTCCCAACACCCGTGGGCCCAATCATGATGATGTTCTTGGGGATTACTTCCTCAGCGAGATCCGGCGCCAGCTTTTGCCGCCGCATGCGATTGCGCAGGGCAATCGCCACCGCGCGCTTGGCGTCCTTCTGGCCAATGACGTGCTTGTCCAGTTCGGCGACGATCTCGCGCGGCGTAAGCTCGTCAAGAGCAATTTGTTCTTCGTCCATGGTTCCAGGTAGGTAAATGGCCATAAAATCAGTCGTTGGTCGCAGTCGTTGGTCGTTGGTCTGAACCGCTTTTGGCCAACAGCCAACGGCCCAACGACCAACGACCAACGACTAGAGCTCTTCAATCGTCACTTTGTCGTTCGTATAGATGCACATGCTGCCGGCGATTTTCATGGCTTCTTCCGCAATCTGGTGAGCCGAGAGCTGAGTGTGCGCCGCCAGCGCCTGCGCTGCCGCCTGCGCATAGGGTCCGCCGCTGCCAATAGCCGCAATCCCGCCATCTGGCTCGATTACGTCGCCCTGCCCACTGAGCAGGAAAGTCTGTTCCTTGTCGGAGACCAGCAGCAACGCTTCCAGATGCCGCAAAAACTTGTCCGTCCGCCAATCCTTCGCCAACTCCACCGCTCCCCGCCCGATGTTGCCATGATACTGCTCCAGCTTGGCCTCGAAGCGGCTGAACAACGAAAACGCGTCCGCCGTCGAACCCGCGAATCCGGCGAGAATCTTATCTTGGTATAAACGGCGGATTTTCTTGGCAGTATGCTTGATCACACCTTCACCCAGCGTGACCTGCCCGTCGCCAGCCATCACCACATGGCCGTCACGCCGGACACAAAGCACCGTAGTTGAACGTACTAAACGCTTCTTGCTCATGCGCGCAATTCTTGATTATAACAGTGCCGGGCGAGATCGCATTTCCCGATCCGCCTGTGTAGGCGTGATCCTCCTCGCTCGGCGGGGCCCAGCAGAAATTGTTAGTTTCCGTTAGCTCGCCACCAGATCGGCAATCCGGACCGCGTCGGCGCATGCCCGGACATCGTGCGTGCGAATAATGTGCGCTCCTCTCAGAATGAGCGCCGTCTCCGCCGCGAGCGTGCCGTAGAGCCTTTCGCTCACCGGCGCATCGCTCCCGTTCCGCGCCACTGCCCGTCCGATAAAGGATTTGCGCGACACTCCTGCCAGCAACGGGTACCGCAATTCGTGCAACTCGTCGAAACGCTTGAGCAGCGGGTAATTCTCCTGAAAGCTTTTGCCAAATCCAAACCCCGGATCGAGCACGATCCGCTCCCGCTTCACTCCCGCCACCAGGGCAATATCGACCCAGTCCCGGAGTTCGCGTTTCACCGACGTGACCACATCCGCTGGCGGTGGCAAAGTGCGCCATTGCTCCGGACGTCCGCGCATGTGCATCAGCACAGCGCCGCACTTCAACCCGGCCAGCATCTTCACCATCTGCGGATCCCAGCGAAACCCGCTGACATCATTTACGATCTCAGCCCCCGCCTCGACCGCGGCCCGCGCCACATTCGCCTTGTAAGTGTCTACCGAAATTACCGCCTCTGGCCGCTTTTGCTTCAGAGCCGCGATCACCGGAATCACCCGCTCCAATTCCTCCTTCTCGCTGACTGGCTGCTTTTCCGGATACGATTGCCCAGCTGGCGGAATATTCTTACCAGCGGCTTGCGCCGAAGTAAGAACCACAGCTCCCGGCCGCGTCGATTCGCCGCCCACGTCGATGATGTCGGCCCCATCCCGCAGCAATTGCACCCCATAGTCCACCGCACGATCGCGCTCAACATACACTCCACCATCAGAAAACGAATCCGGAGTAACGTTGATGACCCCCATCACGAACGTGCGTTTTCCTAATTGCAGTGAGCGTAGACCTAGATTCCATTCGAACACCGGACGCATAGGCCCGATTCTAAACCCAAACAGCACTCGGCACTTAGCGGTTAGCACTTGGTTAAGTAAGATTTGAGAGGATTCACACGACACCTCACAGGACCAAATGTAAAACGCCAACTACACAGAAACCCAGTGCTACAATCGACCTGTCGTATGCACCGCAAACACGCGGCTTTCGCGATAGTCTTCTGCCTGCTGCAGGCAGCGCAACTCCAGGGCGCGGCGCGAAGTCCAGTTGCCAAGAACATCGACGCGATCCTGTCCGCTCCCGATCTCGCCCGCGGATTCTGGGGCATCGAGGTAGTCTCGCTCGACACCGGAAAAATCATCTACGCCCAGAACGCGGACAAGTTGTTCACGCCCGCTTCCAACACCAAGCTGTTCACCACCGCCGCGGCGCTGGCGTTGATCGGACCCGATTACACCTCGAGCACCACCGTCGAAACCACCGGAGTTCTCGACAAATATGGCCGCCTCACCGGCGATCTGGTTTTGGTCGGCCGCGGCGATCCCAATCTTTCCGGCCGCGAATTGCCCTACAACCTGCGCACCGCGCGCAACGATCATCCCATCCAGGTGCTCGAGCAACTCACCGACGCGCTGGTCCAGAAGGGCGTGAAGTACGTCGATGGAAACATCGTCGCCGACGACTCCTACTTCGCCTTCGAACGTTACGGAGAAGGCTGGAGTCAGGATGACCTGGTTCTCGCCGATGGCGCTCCGGTCTCCGCGCTGACCATCAACGACAACGTCGTCTTCGTAAACATTCTTCCCGCGGATCGCGCCGGCGAGCATGCCTTCGTAAACATCATCCCTTTCGCCGACTACTATCGCATCGACAATCGCATCATCACCACGCCTGCGGGCACCGGCCGAAAGATTTTCATCGACCGCGAACCCGGGTCCACCTCGCTTACGCTATGGGGCAATGTCCCGCTTGACGATGCCGGCACGAACGAAGCTCTTGCCATCGAAGACCCGGCCGAATTCGCCGCCGCGCTCTTTCATCAATTGCTGGAAAAACACGGCATCGTCGTCTACGGCAAGCAAAGCGCGCGCCACACTGAACTGGCAAGTCTTTCTACTCTGACCGTCACTGCCAGCGCGCCTGCCCGCGGTGGAGATGAACCTTCTCGCGCCTTGCCCAATCAGCCGCTCGTGCTCGCCAGCTACCAGTCCAAGCCCTTGATCGAAGATGTGCGCGTGATCAACAAGGTCAGCCAGAACCTGCACGCGGAAATTTTGCTGCGCCTGCTGGGACGAGAGAAAGGCATCGCCGGCACCGTCGAAGGCGGACTCGAAGTGTTGTGCGGCTTTCTGAACCAAGCGAGCGTGCCCGCCGACCAATATCTTTTCTACGACGGTTCTGGCCTCTCGCGTCAAAACCTGGTCACGCCCCACGCGGTGGTGCAGCTGCTGCGCTACGCCGTAAACCAGCCCTGGGGAGCAAGCTTCCGCGAGACGCTTCCCGTTGCCGGCCTCGACGGATCGCTCGCCGATCGCTTCTCTGATCTTGATCCCCGGACTCACATCTTCGCCAAGACCGGCTCACTCGGCGGCGTCAAGGCGCTCTCCGGCTATGCCACAAGCGCTCACGGCCAGCACCTCGCCTTTTCCATCCTCTCCAACAATTTCAACCTACCGAGTAAACGCGTTCTCGACGCCATCGATTCCGTTGTTGAAGCGATTGTGAATGAGAAATAGCGGTGAGCACTTAGCCCTCAGCATTCAGTGTTTTGACTTCTGTTTCAACAGGAGATGTCCGTCGACCCCATGCTAACTGCTAACTACTAACTGCTTCTTTTCACCTCGGCATTCTTTTTGCTTGCCGATCCCGTACCGCCCTCACCCCGCCAGGTCCGGTGCCGCTAGGGGGTTTCCGCATTCCGTCCAAAAGTTCCTTCAGTACCACTGCATTGTTGTACTCTTCATTCTTCGATCCGAACAGCAGGGTCAGCCTTCTTCGCTGTTTCGCCAGACGATAGAGTTCATCGAGTGCCTCTGCACATTCCGGTCGCGCCAACTCTTTCAGATAACGCCTGCGGAAAGCCGCCCATCCTCCGGGACGGGCATGAAACCACTTCCGCAAAGCGTCCGAAGGCGCCAGCTCGCGCAGCCACCGGTCCACCGCCGCGCGTTCTTTGCTCAAGCCGCGTGGCCAGAGGCGATCCACCAGCACGCGCGTCCCATCGGAGAACGCAGGCTCTTCGTAGACTCGCTTCACCGCTACTCGTTTCGCAGTCACTCGGGTCACCGCGCCAGGCTTGGCTTTGCTTTATTATTGTAACGGTTTGTTTTTGGCCGTGAACGACAAATGGAACCATATCGCTTTCC